>ERZ791614.1659-NODE-1659-length-10988-cov-2.985914_pt1 | contig 10988 bp, 11 predicted proteins | sample MGYA00510274_ERZ791614 | MGnify/ENA primary metagenome ERZ791614 (study PRJEB30046, sample SAMN00715221) | human gut metagenome | study: EMG produced TPA metagenomics assembly of the A metagenome-wide association study of gut microbiota in type 2...
TTCCAGCCTCATACGAATCACAGCCGCTTCTGCAACTTTTTATTCTCATACAAACCGCATATGCTTACTATTCTTCCGCGTCCGCATCCTTCTTCCGTTTTCCGCCGCGCCGTACCTTGGAAAGTACCGGCTTTTCTTCTTTCTGTTTGACACGCACATAGATGATCGACAGAATCTTATTGTGCGGATTGCGCGCTGACCGAACCTCAACGGAATCAAACAGCTCGATAAACTGCTTCAACTTCGTGCATTTATAATTTCGCGGGTCAAATCCCGGCACACGCTTTGGAAGGTTGTCTCCCAGCTCCGATAAATCCACCCATCCGTCATCGTCCGCATGTGTGTTGATGATCGAGATAATCTCTTTCTCCATCTCCTCCATGTTCGGAATATTGCTGACTGCATTCGGATCGCTTTCTTTCTCTGCCTCTTTTCTGGAACCATCCGCCTCACTCTCCTTGCGCGTCTGCGGCAGGGACGGATTCTGCGACGGATTTTCATCGTTTAATAAAATATCCAGGAATTTAAATGTCTCACACGCCGAGACAAATGCATTCGGCGTCTTGCGCTCTCCCATGCCGATCACCGTCATGCCTGACTCACGCAGGCGCAGCACCAGCTTCGTAAAATCACTGTCCGAGGTGACGATACAGAAGCCATCCACATTGCCCGAATATAAAATATCCATCGCATCGATGATCAGCGCCGAATCGGAGGCATTTTTCCCCTGCGTATAATTGTACTGGAAAACCGGCGTGATCGCATAGTCGCGCAGGTTCTTCATCCACGCCCGCACGCTCGGCGTCTGAAAATCGCCGTAAAGGCGCTTGTATGTCGCACTTCCATAATTGCTGACCTCATCTAAAATCAGCTTGATATACTTGCCGGACACATTTTCCGCATCGATCAGTACGGCTATTTTTTTGTCATCCATCTCCTGTTTCCTTTCTCAAATACCGCTCAAAATATTCTCTGCCGCTTTCATCAGGGCGCACTTTCCTTTGAAATAAAAAGGCACCGGAACTTTCGCACGGTCGCATGATCGTGACTCTGAAAGCCTCCGGTGCCGGAATTTCTCATTTTCACACCGCCGAAACGGTCGTGATCGACAGCCGATACAGCTTATCTATAAGTGTATCACGTTCATGAGAAATCAGCAAATATTCTTTTTATTGTTCAGGCAAATGGATTCTCCGTCTTATAAAGCATTCCCTTCGGCTGGTTAAAGCCAATCTCCGGGATGGCAAAAATACCGATGAAACCAAAGGAATGCGTCGCGACCGGAAGCACCTCGCCCTGTGCGATATACGCACGCAGGATACCCTGAATTTTACACTTCTCTTGTCGCTATCTTTTTAGTTAATAAGGCTACCGTCTCCACATGCCCGCTCATCCCGAACATATCACAGCATCTCACGCGCTCCACCGCGTATCCTCTTTCATCCAGATACTTCACATCGCGCGCCAATGTGGCGGAATCGCAGCTGACATAGACTACCCGCTTTGGCTGCATCCGGACGATCGTGTCGAGGCAGACGCTGTCACAGCCTTTGCGCGGCGGATCGACGACGATGACATCGGCATAGACCTGATTTTTTTCATACTCCCTTGGAAGTACCTCTTCAGCTTTTCCGACGAAAAACTCGACATTTTCCATGCCATTTAATGCCGCGTTCCGGCAGGCATCCTCGATCGCCGGAGGGACGATCTCTACACCGTACACTTTCTTCGCTTTCTGCGCCAGAAACAGGGAAATGGTTCCGATTCCGCAGTACAGATCCCATACAGTCTCCCCACCGGTCAGCCCCGCGTATTCCAGCGCCGTTCCATAGAGTTTTTCCGTCTGCACCGGATTGACCTGATAGAAAGAAAGCGGCGAAATCTGGTATGATACATTTCCGATTTTATCTGTGATATAGCCCGGTCCGTATAAGTTTACAAGCTCCGAACCAAGAATCACGTTTGTTTTTTCCTGATTGATGTTGTAGGAAATACTGGTCATGCCAGGGACTTCTTTTAAGCGTTCCACAAAAATATCCGCGTGCGGCAGCTTCTTTCCATTGATGACGAGACAGACCATCAGCTCGCCGTTTGCAAATCCCTTCCGAATCAATGCATGGCGAATCAGACCCTTGTGCGTCTCCTCGTCATATGGCGCAATCTGGTATTCTTCCATGATTTTCTTGATAATATCCAGAATTACCGCATTTTCTTCGACACCCAGCAGGCAATCCTCCGCTTCCACAATATGGTGGGTGCGTCCCGCGTAAAATCCGGCAATGATTCTTCCATCTTTATCGCGTCCAAACGGAAACTGTGCCTTGTTGCGGTAGCGCCACGGGTGCTCCATCCCCAGGATCGGCTCCATGGTGATAGTTTTATCCACACCTTCCCCGGCACTTTTCCCCGACACGTTCTCTGCTTTCACCCCCGCATCGGTTGTCTCCATCCTTTCGGATGTATTTCTTTCAGATACATTCTCAGGCACACTCACTTCATCCGCCCGCTCCGGCAGCCGCAGGTTCTCCATCCCGCCGATCCGGCGCAGGTTATTGTAGACCTTGCGCTCCTTAAAATGAAGCTGCGCCTCATAACTCATCATCTGAAGCTGGCAGCCGCCGCACTGTCTTGCGACCGGGCATTCCGGCATCACGCGGTCTTTGGATGCTTCCAGCACCTCCATCAGACGGGCAAAGCCATAATTTTTCTTCATTTTCATCGCCCGCGCCCGGATCCGATCCCCGATCACGGCATCTTTTACAAACCAGATATAGCCGTCCTGCTTTCCGATCCCGGCTCCGTCCTCGCTCATATCTTCGATTGTCAGTTCAAATTCATCATTTTTCCTGATTTCCACGTTTTTTTGTACTCCTCATTTTCTTTATTTCGCATCCAGATAATGCGCCCGCTCTCCGCCAATATATTTCAGCCTCGTTCTCGCACACGTCACATGGGCGCCGCCGATCGCACGGATCGAGGTCCGCACCGGAACTGCAACCGGGCGCAGGTGCATACCGATGAAAGTGTCTCCGATGTCGATGCCCGCGTGTGCCTGAATCCGCTCTACGGCTGTCGGATGTTCAAATCCCGCATAGGCTGCCGTTGCAAAGGAACCGCCTGCTTTTAGCTGCGGCACGACGTTTACCATCTCCAGACCATATTTTTCCGCCGCTTCTTCTTCCACAATCAGCGCCCGATTCAGATGTTCACAGCACTGTGCCGCCAGATAAAGCCCCTGCGACTTGGTAACTGCATACAGCTCCTCAAACACCGCTTTTCCGATCTCGGCGCTGGAATAGGAACCGATCTTATGCGATGCAATCTCGCTGGACGAGCATCCGACCACCAAAATCTGTCCCGGCTTCATATTTGCCGCACTGAGAAGTTCCTCTGCGGCAATCCGTACCTCCTGGCGCAGCTCCTCTAACTGTCCTGCCGTCTCTATTTCTTTTGAAATTCCTGTTGCACTCATCCTGCTGCCTCCTGATTTAATGCCAGAAAAAGCCGCGGACCAAACAGGCTGAGCCCGCCGCAGCTTTTCCAAAATTTTTATTTACATTCCCTTACTTCCGGTAAAACTCCTGAATCCGATCCAGCCTCGCCGTCATGCCGCCCAGCAGCATATCCGCCGCCGCAAATGCCGCCATCGTCTCAACCACGACAACCGCTCTCGGCACAATGATCGGATCATGGCGTCCCTTGATGCTGATACTGATCTCCTCGCCGCTCTTATTGACGGTTCTCTGCTCTGCGGCAATCGACGGGGTCGGTTTAAATGCCGCACGGAACACAACTTCCCTTCCATCCGTCATACCGCCTAAAATGCCACCTGCATGGTTCGTCGCCTTGCCGATGCTTCCATCCGGATCCATGACAAATGCGTCGTTGTTCTCGCTTCCTGCCATCTGCGCCGCATGGAAACCCTCTCCGATCTCGAAGCCTTTAACAGCACCGATCGAGCAGATTGCCTTTGCCAGGTTCGCATTAAATTTATCAAAAACCGGTTCACCAAGCCCTGCCGGAAGACCGGCAATCACACATTCCACGATACCGCCAGCAGAATCTTTCTCCGCCATCTTCCTTTCCAGATACTGCTCTGCCTCTCTGCAGGCATCCGGGCTGTACTCCTCTTTTCACATTCCGCCAGATCAAACCGATCCGGCGCCACTTCCACCGGTCCGATCGCTTTCGTGTATGCTTTTACCTGAATGTTCAAGGATTCCAGCAGCTTTGCCGCGATAGCGCCTGCTGCCACGCGTCCGATCGTCTCGCGTCCCGAAGAACGTCCGCCGCCCCGGTAATCCCGGAAACCGTATTTTTCATCAAAGGTATAATCCGCATGTCCGGGACGGTAATAACTGGCGATCTCACTGTAATCCTTCGAATGCTGATCCTGGTTCCGCACCAGCATCGAGATCGGCGTGCCCGTCGTCCGCCCTTCAAAAACGCCTGACAGGATCTCCACCGTATCGCTCTCGCTGCGCTTCGTCGTAAAACGGCTCTGCCCCGGTTTGCGGCGGTCCAGATAACGCTGAACGTCTTCCTCACAAAGCGCAAGCCCCGCCGGACAGCCATCTACGACCACGCCCACGCCTGCGCCGTGGGATTCGCCCCACGTTGTCATTGTCAGTATTTTTCCGTATGTTGACCCTGCCATTCTCGCTATTAACTCCTTCTGCCATTTAGTCTGCTTTCTTTCCTCTCGTAGGTACCTTTGTAATCACACAGCAGTTCGGCTCATTCACCGAAATACTGCGTCCGCTCATCACCAGCAGTTTCTCCTTATATTCCACCTGGAAGAAAGAAATGCTGTTACTGCCGTGGTTGATCGACGCCAGATGGTTTCCATCCGGGAAAATCGCGATATCCTTCGGGTAATCTCCACTGATCGGCAGACAGCAGAGCAGCTTCAACAGCCCCGTCTGTGCATCGCGCTCGTAGACACTGACTGAATTATCGCCCGCATTGCTGCAGAACAGATGTGTCTCGTCCTCGGACATCCGGATCGTGCACGCTGCAGTCAGCTGGCTGGTGCGCTCCGGTGCGGTCGATGGAATCGTCTGGATCTTCTCGATCTTCGGCACACGATCGCCCGTTTCATACGTGTATACATCAATCACATTTTTGATTTCATACATCAAATACAAGAATTTTCCATCCTTGCTGAACATGAAATGTCTCGGACCAGATTCCAAATCACAGCGGATCGCGTCCACCAATGAAAGGGTTCCCTTCTCGCCATCAAACCTGTAAATCTTGACCTGGTCAATTCCCAAATCGGCTACCAGCAGGAATCTGCCATCCGGTGTGCGCTCCGCACAGCTCACATGCGGGCGGAACGTGCGCTCTGCCACGCTTCCAAGTCCCTTGTGGTAAACGCCGTCGGTCACTTCCCCGATAGAACCGTCCGGTTTCAGGCGGACCACCGTCTCCTTGCCGTCATGATAACCAGATACGAAGATAAACTTGTCCTCCGCATCGGTCGCAATATGGCAGCCGCGCATCGCCTTGATATTTGCGCTGTTCACACGGCTGAGTGCGCCATTTTCCAGAATCCGGAACGCCACAACGCCCTCGTCCGCGATGGAATAGAGCATCCGCCCGTCATGTGAAACAGTTAAATAGGAAGAGTTGTCCACTTCCACCTCGCACCGGTAGATAAATTTTCCCTTTTTTACATCCACATCATACACGGTAATTCCCTTTGCCTGACCGTTGTATGAGTAAGAACCCACATATGCCATATACTTATCCTGCATGAAATGTTCCTCCTTTGATCCCCCAGAACCGTTATAACGGTTTCTATCAAATTATCTGCCCCTATTTTATCATCATACCGCCATTTTTGCATCCTTTTTTCACACAATTTGAGAACCCCCGGATTTTCCCGTTTTTTTCCTTGACACCTTCCCCACATTCTGTATAATAGATACTCGGAAGCAAGTTTATTATTTCTAAACAAAAAGATTAATTTTACATTCATTTTAGAATTTCTAAACTTTCATCTTACTTTTGCATGTTTCTAAAAAACGCCGGACGGATGGTTTTCCCACCCGGTTTTTATAAAAAAGAATGTGCCCTAGCGCATCCTCGCGGAGCGTTTTTTGTTTCATAGGACGCAATTTCCTATGAAACCAGGAAAGGAGGTTCCCTCTGTTGAGTATAGGAGGAAAATTAAAGGAACTGCGAATTTTAAAGGGTCTGACGCAGGAAGAGCTGGCTGACCGCGCAGAGCTTTCGAAGGGATTTATCTCCCAGGTAGAGCGCGATCTGACCTCCCCGTCCATCGCTACTTTGATGGATATTCTCCAGTGTCTCGGCACAACCATAGGGGAGTTTTTCAACGAGGCTCCGGAAGAGCAGATTGTATTTGAAAAAAACGACTATTTTATCAAGGAAGATCCGGAACTAAAAAATGAGATTCAGTGGATCATCCCGAACGCCCAGAAGAACATGATGGAACCGATTCTCATTGCCTTAGAGGCCGGCGGCTCCACCTACCCGGACAACCCACATGAGGGTGAGGAATTTGGCTATGTTCTTTCCGGCAGCATCCTGATTCATCTGGGGAACCGGACGTACAAAGCCAAAAAGGGCGAATCTTTTTACTATACGAGCGACAAGACGCATTACCTTGAAAGCCGCTCCGGCGCGACGATCCTCTGGGTCAGCTCGCCGCCAAGTTTCTAATACTACACATTATTTTACTATTTACGGAGGAAACGCATGAGCCAGCCATTAATCGATTTACAGCATATCTCGAAACGCTTTGACGACACCCTGGTCCTGGATGACTTGAGCCTTTCAGTAAAGGAAAATTCCTTTGTAACGCTCTTAGGTCCCAGCGGCTGCGGCAAGACGACCACGCTCCGCATCATCGGCGGATTTGAATCCCCAAATACAGGAAAAGTAATTTTCGGCGGCGAAGACATCACCAAACTTCCGCCAAACAAGCGCCAGCTAAACACCGTATTCCAGAAATACGCACTGTTTCCGCATATGAGCATCGCAGATAATATCGCATTTGGGCTAAAAATTAAGAATAAATCAAAAGCATATATTGATGACAAAATTAAGTACGCTTTAAAGCTTGTAAACCTAGACGGCTTTGAGCATCGCAGCATTGACTCTTTGAGCGGCGGTCAGCAGCAGCGTATCGCCATTGCGCGTGCGATTGTCAACGAGCCAAAGGTCCTGCTTCTCGATGAGCCGCTCGGTGCCCTAGATTTAAAACTGCGACAGGACATGCAGTATGAGCTGATCCGTCTGAAAAATGAGTTAGGCATCACTTTTATCTATGTTACCCACGATCAGGAAGAGGCATTGACGATGTCCGATACCATCGTTGTCATGAACCAGGGTTATATCCAGCAGATGGGTTCCCCGGAACAGATCTACAACGAGCCGGAAAACGCATTCGTTGCCGACTTCATCGGCGAGAGCAACATCGTGGACGGTCTGATGATCCACGACGAGCTGGTTGAAATCTTCGGTGCGAAATTTGCCTGCGTCGATAAGGGATTCGGAACAAACCAACCGGTAGACGTTGTCATCCGCCCAGAGGACATCGACCTCGTAAAACCAGAGGAAGGCACGCTGCAGGGCATTGTCACCCACCTGATTTTCAAGGGCGTCCACTATGAGATGGAAGTCACCACACCGGACGGCTATGAATGGCTGGTTCACAGCACGGATATGTTCCCGGTCGGCGAGAAGGTCGGCATCCATGTAGATCCGTTTGACATCCAGATCATGAACAAGCCGGCGTCAGAGGACGAGGAAGCTGTGGGCGTCAATGAATAGAAAGGAGTCGGACTTAGCATGAAATCAAACGTGAAACGGCTCTTCGCCGGTCCTTATATTCTCTGGATGATCGGTTTTACCATCATCCCGCTCCTGCTGATCGTATACTACGGTCTGACGACCAAAAGCGGGACATTTACACTGGCAAATGTCTGTTCCATCACGACACCGGAGCATATGAAGGCGCTGCTCTTATCCCTGGGTCTGTCTCTGGCTGCGACCGCCATCTGCCTGCTTTTGTCCTATCCGCTGGCTTTGGTGCTGCGCCGCCGCGGCATTGGGGCAGGCAGCTTCATGGTATTCGTCTTCATCCTTCCGATGTGGATGAATTTCCTGCTCCGCACCCTCGCGTGGCAGACGCTTCTGGAGAAAAATGGCGTCATCAATGGCATTCTTTCCTTTCTCCATCTGCCAAATATCGCCATCATCAATACACCGTGGGCGATCATTCTGGGTATGGTATACAACTTCCTGCCTTTCATGATTCTACCAATTTATAATGTGCTGGCAAAAATCGACGATAATACCATCAACGCCGCCAAAGACCTGGGTGCAAACAATTTCCAGACACTCATTCACATCTGGATTCCGCTCAGCATCCCGGGCATCATCAGCGGCATTACCATGGTATTTGTCCCGGCGCTGACGACCTTCGTTATTTCCAGTCTCTTAGGCGGCAGCAAGATCCTGCTTATCGGAAATGTCATCGAGCAGGAGTTCACCAAGGGAAGCAACTGGCACTTAGGTTCCGGTCTCTCGCTGGTTCTGATGATTTTCATTTTACTGAGTATGGCGCTCATCGCCAAATACGATAAAGAAGGGGAGGGCAATGCGTTCTGATGAAACATAACCGCTTAAAACAGTTTTTCCAGGACTTTTACCTGGCGCTCATCCTGCTCTTTTTATACATCCCGATCGTGACCATGATCGTTTTGTCCTTTAACAACACAAAATCGAGAACCGTCTGGGGCGGTTTTACCACCCGCTGGTATACGCAGATGTTCCAGGATTCCGCCATCATGAATGCCTTAAACAATACGCTGCTCATCGCGTTTGCGTCGGCTCTGATCGCGACCGTCATCGGCACGATCGCCGCCATCGGCATCAACAGCATGAAACGGATTCCGCGCACCATCGTCATGGGAATCAACAACATCCCGATGCTGAACTCCGACATCGTAACCGGTATCTCCCTGATGCTGGCATTTATCGCGTTCGGTATCTCTCTCGGATTTAAAACCGTGCTGATCGCGCACATCACATTTAACATTCCATATGTGATATTAAGTGTCATGCCGAAACTCAAGCAGACGAACCGGTACACCTACGAAGCCGCTCTGGATCTCGGCGCCAGCCCGCTGTATGCTTTCTTCAAGGTCGTATTTCCGGACATCGTCCCGGGTATCCTCTCCGGCTTTTTGATGGCATTTACGATGTCCCTCGATGATTTTATCATTACGCACTTTACAAGAGGTGCCGGTATGGATACCTTATCCACCCTGATCTACAGCCAAGTGCGCCGAGGCATCCAGCCGACGATGTACGCCCTGTCCACGCTGATTTTCGTGGCAGTCCTGGTGCTCCTGGTGATCACCAACTTTGCCCCGGAGAAAAAATCCACCGGCAATGCGACTGTGATTGACACAGAGACCATCAAGCGCCGCAAACGCAACAACCAGATCAAGAACGGCGTTCTGGGACTTGCCTGCACGCTGATTCTGCTTGTCGTTGGTGTCAGCACCTACAGCCGCTACACCACGACTCATTCAAACGAACTGTACGTCTACAATGCAGGCGAATATATTGATCCGGACCTGATTGAGGAATTTGAACAGGAAACCGGAATCAAGGTTACCTACGACGTATTTGAGACACTGGAAGAAATGTATCCGGTCATCGAAGCCGGCGGCGTCAACTACGATGTAGTCTGCCCATCCGACTACATGATTCAGAAAATGAAGGAAAATGACCTGCTTGCCGAACTCAACTTTGACAACATTCCAAATGTCAAAAACATTGACCCGCAGTACATGGAAATGTCCAAGCAGTTCGACCCGGAAAACAAATATTCCGTGCCATACACCTGGGGAACCGTCGGTATTCTTTATAATACGAAGCTCATCGAAGAAAAAGGACTTCCGGTTCCGACCAAATGGTCCGATCTCTGGAATCCGGCTTATAAAGGCGAGATCCTGATGCAGGACAGCGTCCGCGATGCCTTCATGGTAGCGCTCAAAAAAGACGGCTTCTCTGCCAACTCGACCGACGAAACCGAACTCCAGCAGGCAAAGCAGGATCTGATTGACCAAAAACCGCTCATACAGGCTTACGTCATCGATCAGGTACGTGACAAGATGATCGGCGGCGAGGCAGCCATCGGCGGCATCTACTCCGGCGAGATCATGTACATCCAGGATGAGGTAGCCGCACAGAACCTCCCATTCTCCCTGGAATACGTGATCCCGGAAGAGGGAACCAACGTCTGGCTCGATTCCTGGGTAGTTCCGAAAAATGCGAAAAATAAGGAAAACGCAGAAAAATGGATCAATTTTCTCTGCCGCCCGGATGTCGCAGTCAAAAACTTTGAGTACATTACCTACGCGACGCCAAACAAGGCAGCCAAGGAAATGCTGGACGAAGAAATCCAGAACAACAAAGCCGTCTTCCCAGATGCGAAGCAACTGAAAAACTGCGAGGTTTACCGGTATCTTGGGGATGAGGCGGACGAGCTTTATAATAGTTTGTGGAAAGAAGTTAAGTCGGATTAAGGGGCTTGCTGCTTCAAATCATAATTGTAAAAAAGAGTCAACAGAAGTGCATTCTGCTGGCTCTCTTTTTCTATCAAAGATATTATACTTCCAATGCCGCTTTTAAGTCTTCCATACTGGAATATCTCGGTGCATTTGGATCTTTTACAATCGTTCTTCCTTCTTCGATTGCTATCAGTAACGCATCCTTCTTTTCATTCTTCTCAATATTTACTTCATCCATACAAGCCACCTACATATATGTCTATTATATATTTTTTCATAAATCAACATTTTTTAAAATGAAACACCAAGACTTAACGACCACGTGGGACGCTCCGATAATTGCGTACTAGAAAACCCGCTTTGTATAGGAGTCTGTCCTTTCAATTTTTTCGAACTAATGTCGAATAAATTTGTAGTGGACAATGTGACCGT
>ERZ791614.1663-NODE-1663-length-10979-cov-2.835774_pt1 | contig 10979 bp, 5 predicted proteins | sample MGYA00510274_ERZ791614 | MGnify/ENA primary metagenome ERZ791614 (study PRJEB30046, sample SAMN00715221) | human gut metagenome | study: EMG produced TPA metagenomics assembly of the A metagenome-wide association study of gut microbiota in type 2...
TCACATGGGAAACTTCCCATAGTTTTAATACCGGTTTTGACTTTACGTTCTGGGGAGGCAAACTGAGTGGTTCTGCAGAGTACTTCTCTCGTAAGACTACGGATATGCTTTATTTCAAACCGGTTGCGGCTTCGATGGGATATTCCCGTTTTCCGGAAAATGTCGGTTCTATGGTGAACCGTGGTGTTGAAATCGATTTGAATTCGAATATTATCGAAACAAAAGATTTCTCATGGAGCGTAAATTTGAATTTGACTCATTTCAAAAACAAAGTGTTGGAGCTGGCGCCTGAGCTGAATGGCCAGATGATTGATGCAGGTCGTATCTATCGCGAAGATGAATCAATGTATCAGCTTTATTTACCGAAGTATGCCGGTGTAAATCCTGAAACGGGAGAAAGCCAGTGGGCTTTGTTGAAGCCGGATGCTGAGGGCAACACGGTTACGACTTCTTATTCCACTGCTACAGAAAACCGTTTTGCGACAGGAGATATCCTTCCTAAAGTATATGGAGGATTCGGTACAAGTTTTACGGCATACGGTTTTGACTTGTCGATCTCATTTGCCTATCAGCTAGGTGGCCGTATTTTAGACTACACATATCAGGAAATGATGAGCCCGGCTGCTACAGGTAGTGCTTTGCATAAAGACATGCTGAATGTATGGACTTCCGAGAACAAGAATACGGATGTTCCCCGTATGAATGTAAATGATAAATATACAAACCGGTTGTCCGATCGCTTTTTGACAAGCTCTGATTATCTGAGCCTTCAAAATATAACATTCGGCTATACTCTGCCGAAAAACCTGACTCGCAAATTACAGATTGAAGGCGTGCGTTTGTACTTTGTTGCAGATAACGTCGCATTGTTGACTGCCCGTAAGGGGCTGGATCCGCGTCAAGGTTATGTCGCTTCTGATAATGTTTATTCGCCGATCCGTACAATTTCGGGTGGTATATCATTGAATTTCTAATCCGTTAAATTGTTTTTGAATATGAAATTAACAAACAAATATATGATGTTCGCAACAGCCGCCCTGCTGCTGGCATCTTGCGATTTGGATAAATATCCTGAAGGTCAATATGTTTCTGACAATCAGAAAGAAGAAACGATCAAGGACAGACCAAATTTGGTCACGGCCGAAGTAAATGCCATGGCTGCTAAATTGAATGCTTTCGGAACGATTTCCGATGATGCGACAACCTATCATAATGATTATGGAGTCCCGGCTGTCTCTATGGCCTTGGAGTCTGGAGGACAGGATCTTGTAGCACTGGTTACAGGATATAACTGGTTCAATACTTCTCAGAATTATTCAGATCGTGTTTATGACAGTTCTACAGATGAACTGATTTGGAAAACTTTTTATAATCATCTGAAGGCCGCAAATAGTGTATTGAGCTTGATTGATCCTGCTACAGAAGATGCTTCTTTGAAAATCTATCGTGGTCAGGCTTTGGCAGCTCGTGCATATGACTATTTGAATCTGGTTCAGATTTATCAGTTTACTTATGCAGGTCATGAAAATGCTTTGGCTGTTCCCATTGTAACGGAAAAGATGTCTGACGAAGAAATGCAGAACAATCCGCGTGCTACTGTCCAGCAGGTATATGATCAGATTATGAGCGATTTGAATCAGGCAGCAGAATTGTTGGCCGGCTTTGATAATGGAGCGAATAAAGACCAATTAGATGAAGCGGTCGTATATGGCTTGCGTGCCCGTGCCAATCTGTTGATGCAGAAATGGGCTGATGCAGCAAAAGATGCAGAAAGAGCTATTGCCGGCGGAACACCGCAATCATTGGCAGAAGTATCTACTCCGACATTTAATTCTGCTACTGCAAATTCTTGGTTATGGGGTGTCATGATCACTCCGGATAATGATGTTGTACAAACCGGTATTATAAACTGGCCTTCTCATTTGTGTTCTTTTACGGGGAATGGATATACTTCAGGTGTTCCTGACGGATACAGAAAAGTGAATACGGATTTATATGACCAGATTCCGGATACTGATATTCGTAAACAATGGTTTTTGTCTCCGGATAACACATCTTCGTTGATAGACAACGAAACGATAGAAGGATCTTCTATTGTTGAGTATTTCGGTCTTGAACCATATGTAAATACTAAGTTCGGTGCTTATCAGAGTGTGTTTGGGAACACGACTAATGCTTCGGATTGGCCGTTGATGCGTGTGGAAGAAATGTATTTGATTAAAGCGGAAGCTGAAGCAATGAGTGGAAATCTGGCGGCAGGTAAATCTACATTGGAAAACTTCGTGCAAGCCTATCGCGACCCTTCTTTTGTTAGTAAAGCTACTTCGCCACAGCAATTTCAAGATGAAGTCTGGCTGCAGCGTCGTATGGAACTTTGGGGCGAAGGTCATTCCTTGTTCGACCTTTTACGCTTAAAGAAGCCGGTTATACGTAAAAATACGAATTATCATGCTTCCGTACAGTTTAATTTGGAGCCGGAATCCCAGATAATGATCTACCGTATTCCGCAATGTGAAATGGAGACCAATACAGGTATTTCTGATGCAGATAATAATCCGGCGGCTCCACAACCTGCTTTATAAAAGAAATAAGGTTTATATCCGGAAAAGGAATGAAGAGGCGTGTTCAAAAAACACGCCTCTTTTTTTGTCTCTGTCCGGGCTTTTGCAGGATAGCTTTGCAGATAGTTGTTCTTCTATTGAAACACGAAATATAACAAACTTTTAGTTTGTCTCATACGAAACAAAGAACTTATTATTGTTCCTTCGTGTTCTCATTCAGAAAATAATGTATATCATGGAAAAAGTTATTTACAATCTGGTGTTCAATCGGAAAAAGCGGTTGAATGCAGAAGGAAAGGCTTTGATTCAGGTAGAGGCTTACCTGAATAGGCAAAAGAAGTATTTCTCAACGAAAATCTATGTTAAGCCCACACAATGGGATAGCAAGAGAAAAGCTGTGAGGAACCATCCCAATATGGATGAACTCAATCAGTACATTGAGGATTATATTACTTATTTGGAACGGATCGAATTAGATATGGTCCAAAGCGGACGTCCGTTTTCTTTGAAGTATTTGAGGGAAAGGGGAGATTTTGAGTCTGTCTCTTCCTCTTTTGTCTCTTTTATGAAAAATGAGATCAATCATAGCAACTTAAGACTTTCCACATTGAAGAACCATTTATCCACTTTGCAGGTTTTGTGCCAGTATCAGCCACAAGTCTCTTTTGATGATCTTACCTTTAATTTCCTTTGTGGTTTTGAACATTTTCTTCTTGAGCAAAAGTACCACCGGAATACGATTGCCAAGCATATGAAGCATTTAAAACGATATGTGAATGTGGCTATAAATAAAGAGTATATGGATATTCAGAAGTATGCTTTCAGAAAATATAAAATCAAAAGCATAGAAGGGAGTCATACGCACTTGTCGCCGGAAGAGCTGAATAAAATGGAGGAGGTGAATCTGGAAGGGAAGTTTACGAAGTTACAAAAATCAAAGGATGCCTTTTTATTTTGTTGTTACGCCGGTTTGCGGTACTCTGATTTTATAAATCTGACTGCCGCGAATATTGTCGAACTCCATCAGGAGACGTGGCTGATCTACAAGTCCGTTAAAACAGGTATTGATGTGCGCCTTCCTTTATATTTATTATTTGAAGGTAAAGGACTGCGGGTGTTGGAGAACTACAAAGACGATTTAAACGGATTCTTCAAGCTGAAAGATAACTCTAATGTGAATAAAGACTTGAATGCATTAGCCAAGCTGGCAGAAATAGACAAACGGATATCATTCCATACAGCCCGACATACAAACGCCACCTTATTAATATATAGTGGTGCAAATATAACGACTGTACAAAAGCTGCTGGGACACAAAAGTGTGAAGACAACTCAGGTATATGCAAATATCATGGACATGACTATTGTGCATGACCTTGAGAAAGCAGCCTATTCAAAATTAGCTAATAGACCAAAAAGCTAGGCAGTGATTGTCTGGGAATGTCCTGTTTTTAAGATTGGTTTCAACAGAGTTGATTCAAAATCTAACAATATGGCAGAAATAATGCATAAATCAATGTAAGAATATGCAATTTACAAATGATTTGTCGCATATAAATGACTGTAATATACATAAAAAGTGCAATGTCAGGACTCTTTCCTTTTAAAGGAACGATCCGTTCCTTTAAAAGGAACAGATCGTTACTCACCGAGGAACATCTAATTGCTTTAAAAGGAAGAGCCAAAAGTAGTTTTAATTTCTAATTCTGTTCTAACTGATAGACTTTCCTGTCACAGGGAAATATATCATATCGAAACTAAATATTTCTTTTATATTCAAAGGTGCAAGCTGATATAAGTAATCATATAGCACAAGGGAACAAAAACCGGACAGATGTATTTCATCCGTAGATCTGCTGTTTTAAAATCCTGCCGATTTTTGTCATTCTCCCAAGCAGGTTCTGCATATTTTGAATTATACCATAACTAAATATGCTTTTCTTCAGATTTGATCTTTTTCTACTATCACGCCAAAAAAGTAATGATTCATTATGATTGGTGGTGAGAAATATTCGGGAAATATAAAAATAGTATCCAATAATAATACCTCATATAAATAAAATAAAGACATAACTTTCTTATAATGAATGAACTAAATGATTGAAATGGATAGAAACAGGGTATCATTCGTTAAAGAAAAGGGTAGTTATAATGCTGATAAATAATTGATTATCACGTTTATATATGGATACAATAACATATATGACGATCAGGTTTATATTTCTCATTATTATAATAATCAACACTTTATATAAAGAATTAGTTCTGCAAAGACTTTGCAGATTTCGTACATCGGTATGCAAACTCAAGAAGTAGCGATTAAGCCTAATTTAAAGGTAGTACTTAGGTCGGATGCTCAACAGATCGATGAAGTTGTTGTTACAGCAATGGGTATTAAAAGATCTGAAAAAGCATTAGGTTATGCTGCGACTTCAGTGGGTGGAGAAAAAATCGCGGAAAGCCGTACATCTGATGTGATGTCAAGCTTGGCAGGTAAGATTGCAGGTGTACAGATTTCCAGCACTTCATCTGACCCCGGAGCCTCTAATTCGGTCATTATCCGTGGAGTTAGCTCACTCTCCGGTACCAACCAACCACTATATGTCGTGGATGGAGTACCTTTGAATAACTCTACCGTATACTCTACAGATGGCTTGAATAGCGGATATGATTTTGGAAACGGTGCCAACGCTATCAATCCGGATGATGTGGCAAACATGACTATTTTGAAAGGTGCTGCGGCTACTGCTTTGTATGGTAGCCGTGCTGCCAACGGTGTAGTCATGATTACTACCAAAAGTGGCCGGAAAGAAAAAGGAGTTGGAATCGAGTATAACGGTGGAGTTCAGTGGTCAACTGTTCTGCGTCTGCCGGAATTTCAAAATGAATTTGGTATGGGATGGAACGGCAACCATACAGAATTGGAGAACGGTTCCTGGGGACCTCGTTTCGATGGTTCCATGCAGTTGTGGGGTAATGTGTACAACAACTCTCAGAAACTGAAACCTTATGTGGCAATGCCTGATAACATCAAAGACTTTTTTGATGCGGGATTCAGATATAGCAACAGCCTTTCATTCAATGGAGCTACAGATAAAAGTGATTATTATGTATCATTCTCTCAGATCAGCGATGATGGTATGATCCCGACAGATGCCGACAGCTACGATAAATATACTTTTTCTGCACGCGGCAGCCATAAGGCAGGAGCGTTGACATTCTCTTCTTCACTGAATTACGCTTATCAAAAGAATAACTTTGCTACTACGGGACAAGGTTTGTCCATGCTAAACTCTTTATATCAGACACCAAGAGATATCAGCATAATAGGACTGGAAGACCAGAATGATCCGTTCAACACTCCGGGATATTATTATACCCCCTACGGAGTTATGAACCCTTATTATATTTTGAATAACTATTTGAATGAATATGAATCTGAAAGATTCTACGGAAAATTTCAATTGGATTATGAATTCCTGAAATACTTCAAGTTTACGTACCGTATGGGCTTGGATACTACAACAGGACAAAGTGACAAAGGAAAACCGAATCTGTACGCTCTTTATTATGAAGGTACTCCTAATGGAGAAGGTCAGGGCTCCAGCAGTCCTTTCTCTGGTGAAACCGGACAATATTCTGAGCAGATAACCCGTCGTCGCGAGATAAACCAGGATATTATGGTTAATTTCAATATGCCGGTTAACGATTTTAATATCAATGCACTGGTCGGTTTCAATGGCAATGAACGTAAAGTCTCTTATCAATATTCAGAAGTTAATGATTTAACGATTCCTACATGGTTTAATCTGAAGAACTCCGGCAAAACTCCTATAGTAGAACAGCACATGGAACTCAGACGTCTGATGGGTGTTTTCGGACAGTTTGAAGGTTCATGGAAGAATATGCTCTATTTAACGGTTACTGCCCGTAATGACTGGTCTTCTACTCTTCCGAAAGAAAATCGCAGTTTCTTCTATCCTGGTATTACCGGTAGTTTTATTTTCAGCGAATTATTGAATGACAATCTGCAAGATGTGATAACTTTTGGTAAGATACGCGCCAGCTGGGGTAAAACAGGTAACGATGCTGATGTGTATATGGTTAATCCTGTGTATGCACAATCTTCCAATAGAATACCTTTCGGTTCTCTGACTTTCCCTCTAGGAGGTGTCAACGCTTACTCTGCAGGAAATGTACTCGGAAGTAATACATTAAGTCCGGAAATGACCACAGAATCTGAAGTCGGTTTAAATATGGCTTTTTTCAAAAACCGCCTCTCTTTTGACGTATCTTATTATAATAGGAATACCGATAAGCAGATTTTCTCTTTGGCTATGGACCCTGCTTCAGGCTATACAGCACAGAATATGAACCTGGGTAAGATTCGTAACCGTGGTATAGAACTCCTGATCAGCGGCACTCCGATAAGAACAAAAGATTTCAGTTGGGAACTGACATGGAACTTCACAAAGAACTGGAGTAAGGTGATCAGTTTACCGGAAGAATTGGGTGGCATTACAACGATTTATGGGCTCAATGGAGGTACCAGCATGTACGCTATAACAGGCATGCCTGTTGGTGTTTTCAAGGCTCAGGTAGCCGAACGTGATCCGCAAGGACGTATTGTAGTAAATTCATCAACAGGTCTTCCGGTTGAAGCCAGCGAATTCGGAATCTGCGGAGATATGAATAACAAATATCAAATGGGTGTTTCTACTAACTTGAAATATAAAGGTATAAGCTTAGGCATTGATTTTGATATCCGTCAGGGCGGAGTGATGTATTCACGTACTAAAGATATAAACTATTTTACCGGTAACGCGATACAGACTGCCTACAATGACCGTAATCCTTTGATTGTTCCTAACTCAGTAAATAAAATAGTGAATGGAGAAAACGTTACTTATGTAGAAAATACAACTCCTATTACAAGCTCTAACATTTATAAATACTGGGGCGACGGTGGTTCTGATATGGGAAGCTGCTTCCTAGTAGACAAATCATACGTCAAGCTTCGTTCTGTTGTATTAGGTTGGGACCTGCCCAAAAGATGGTTGGCAAAAACTCCTTTCCAGGCAGTAAAAGTGTCTGCATATGGCAATAACTTATTTGTCTGGACTCCATCCAGCAATACATTTATTGATCCCGAAATGACTTCATTTGGTAATGACCTTGAAGGTAACTATGGAGAATACACGGCTAATCCCAGCTCACGTCGTTTCGGTTTCAACTTAATGGTTAAATTTTAAACAGGAATAAAAATGAAAAAAATATTATTATATGCATCATTAGCAACAACAGCATTGTTTGCAGGTTGCGACCTGAACATCAATGACGACCCGAACTACCCGATGAATGATCAGGTAACGGCGGATTTGATATTCCCCTCTATCAGTGCTTCCATTGCTTCGGCGGTAGGCGGAGAAATTTATAATTACGCTGGCTTTTTCGCTCAGTACTATGAACAGAAACCGGAGTCGAATCAGTATAACACTCTATGTGAATATACATTTACCGAATCTTCCCAGCAAATGGATTATTCGTATAGAATCCTGTTTGCAGGAGCTTTGGAAGATGCAAAGCAGGTGCTGGAAAAGACCACAAACCCTGCCGACCGATTCGCTACTACCATACTGAGAGCATATGCCTTTCAGATAATGGTAGATAATACCAGTGACTCACCTTATTCGGAAGCTCTGCAAGGTAATGCCAATGCCACACCTAAGTGGGATACGGGTGAAACAGTATATAAAGGTATATTAGGTGAGATAGATGCGGCAGAAGCTGCTTTGGATGGAAGTGGTATGGATGTGCCGGATTTGATATTCAACAAAAATATCGCTCAATGGAAAGGTTTTGCCAATGCTCTTCGCCTCCGTATGTATCTGCGTTTCATTGATGCCAACATAGATGCGGCTTCGTATACAGAGAAAGTGAAGACCTTAGTACAAAACAACGAATTCTTTACCGGTGACGTGAAACTGGATTGTTTCTTGGATGAAACAGACAAACGGAATCCATGGTATAATACGAATGCGGTCGGCTTGACCGGTAATCATTGTGCTGCCTATCCGTTAGTATCTTATTTAAGCAGTACGGGAGACCCTCGAATCGCTTATGGTATTAGTAAAACAGATGCGGATGGAAAGTATGTAGGTCAACTTCCCGGAGGAAAAACACATATGCAAAGCATTCTGGGTACTGACAACTGGAAAAACAAAAACGTAAGTGCGATTGATTACTCTATCGGGGCCACAAAACCTGTCTATTTCTTTACTCAGGCTGAATTACAATTCCTGATAGCTGAGGTATATGCTCGTTTTCACAATGATGATGCGAATGCAAAGAGTGCTTATGAAGCAGGTGTAACTGCAGACTTTGCCGTTCGTGGATTTGCAGGTCAAGAGAATACCATTTTGGAAGGAGCGTGTGCATGGTCTGCTGCTTCTACACTGGCAGACAAGTTAAACTTGATTTATATGCAGAAATGGGTATCTCTTTTCTATATGGATCATATGGAAGCATGGAGTGAGATTCGTCGTACAGATTGTCCGAAACTGTCTTCTTATTCAGCAGCACAGATACAGGCTAATGAGTCAGTATACACTCCGGGAGAGTTAGTTGCTCCATGGACTAATGGTCTGGAAGCGGGTGGACTGATGAAACGTATGACTTATCCATTAAGTGCACGTCAGCAAAATGTGAATACTCCTGCAGGGGTACCGGGAAGTACTCCGGTTTGGTGGGATATCAAATAGTAACCAATAACTTAGTAAGTTTTACGTATGAAAAATATAATATACAGCATATTAGTATGTTTGCCGTTTGTCTTTGGAGCTTGCGACAAATCAACAGATGACACTTCTAAAGTCACCTATTTTGTTACGTTGGAAAGAGAGGGTGATGAAAAGATCGTTCTGGAAAAAGGACAGCCTTATGTGGAACCGGGATATTATGCGGAAATGAACGGAGAGGATATCACTGAATCTGTTCAGATAAAAGGTAGTGTTGATGTCAACACTCCGGGAATCTACAATTTAGTATATGCGGCATACAACGAGGACGGTTTTGCCAAAACATTTACACGAACAGTATATGTGGCAGATAATACTGCTTCTCCTTTGAAATCCGGAATTTATACCGTAGCCGAAGGAAGCAAACGTACCGCCCCTTCTGTGGTAGCTTTCAGTGGATATGAGATTGTGATTTTCCAGATGGAACCGGGGATTTTTTATATCAGCGATTTCTTAGGAGGCTGGTATGACCAGCGTGCTGGCTATGGACCGGACTATGCAATGGTTGGCAAATTCGAATTGAATGATGATAATACCATTACTCCTCTGGAAAGTTATGTTGCAGGTTGGGGAGATTCCATGGATCAAATGACTAATACATTATTGGACCCTGCGACTGGGACTCTGAAATGGACTGTTGCTTATGCCGGTCAGCTATCTTTTGACATTATAGTAAAACAATAAAAATACGATTATGAAGAAATATATGATATTACTTTTAGCTTCACTGGCTTTTACATTCGTGGCATGCGACAACGATACAGAACCAGGTGGTACTGCTGTTGAAAAAATGGCAGGAGACTGGTGGGTGACAGTGAATGCATTTATTGACGGGAAAGAAGTAGAAGATCCTTTTGGAGCAGGACATCTGCAAATGAGTACTTACAATACAGCCAACAACAGTGAAACTGAAATGTGGTTGGATGATTTAGGAAACTTCTGGGAATATAAACTGAAAGTAAACGTGAATTATGCAGCGAGGACTTTCTCGACAACAGGCTTTGTGGATAATGTAACATATGAATCCAAAGTGAAAATAACTGATGGCAAGGTACTGGAAAAAGCTGCCACAACTCCTAGTGGTATGCCTGCTGACAGTATCGTATATATGGTACAATTCGACGACGATGAAGATGGATTAACTTATAAAGTTTCAGGCTTCCGTCGAACAGGTTTCCCTGCTGACGATTTTTAACAGAAGAGTTTAAATATAGAGAGGGCTGTTCCAATGATCGGAGCAGCCTTTTTTTGCAATCTAACCTCAACTAAGACAGATCAATATATAAGCAGTCTCCAATATTTACAATATTTCCTTGCCTTTAAAAGAAAAATGAATGGGACAATGTTTTTAATTAGCAACATCCATTACCTGATTAATTGTATACAAATAAAAGCGCCTCTTATAGCATGATACTATTTTTTGTTTATAATAGCTCCTTGTTTTATAGATATAATATTGATTATAAGATAAATAGTTTTCATTTCGGTAGAGAAGTGGTATTACATAAAAGAGAGTAAAACATTAGCTGAATTAGGGTAATTAACTGTCAAATAGATATATAAGCTATTTCTGCTTGATAAAATATCGACTGGTGTTACTGATTTATCCCCTATATACCTA
>ERZ791614.1668-NODE-1668-length-10962-cov-3.016962_pt1 | contig 10962 bp, 6 predicted proteins | sample MGYA00510274_ERZ791614 | MGnify/ENA primary metagenome ERZ791614 (study PRJEB30046, sample SAMN00715221) | human gut metagenome | study: EMG produced TPA metagenomics assembly of the A metagenome-wide association study of gut microbiota in type 2...
GGCGGCCAGTTCCTCCCGGTCCAGTTCCCGCAGACGTTGGGCGGCAGTGACGCCTTCCGTGGGGTTCAGGCGGAGATCCAGCGGTCCGTCTTGTTTAAAGGTGAATCCCCGCGCCGGGTTGTCAATCTGCATGGAGGAAACTCCCAGATCTGCCAGAATAAAATCAAATCCTCCGACCTCTTTTGCAATCTCATCTATAGTGCAGAAATTCTGTAATTTGATGGTCAGAATCTCTTCTCCGTAACCGGCCTCTGCCAGTCGTTTCTTCGTCTTGGCAGACTCCTCCGGATCTACGTCTGTGGCATAGATATGCCCACGCCCCTGCAGCTGATCCAACATGGCTTTCGTATGCCCACCGTAGCCCAGTGTTGCATCAAATCCGGTCTCTCCCGGCTGGATCTTCAGGAAATCCAGAATCTCCTTTACCATAATGGAGATATGCATGCCTGCGGGAGTGTTTCCCTTCTGAATCACATGGGCTATGGTATCCCCGTATTTTTCCGGCTGTAATTCTTTATATTTTTCCTCGAATTTTCTGGGATATTTTCCTTTATAACGCACCCGGCGCTTGTGGGGTGTCTGCTCCTGATCCATTCCTATGCTTACCTCATTTCATTATTTCATTCTCTGTGTCCGCAATTCTGTTTCCCTGTAATTATATCCCATTCCGGGCAGCCTTGTCCACTTCCTGTCAGAGAAAAAAAGCAGGCATCGTTGCCGATACCTGCTTTTCCAGCTGTACTATATTTTTCTCAATGTCTCAGCCGTTCTTATTCCTGAGGAAGAATAAACTTGCTGATCAGCTCATCCAGAGAGATTGCCTGTGCAGACAATTCCTGGCTGGTAGCGGAAGATTCTTCTGCGGTAGCGGAGTTGGACTGTACTACCTCGGAGATCTGGTTGACACCCTGCTCTGCCTGATCCATGGCATTGGCCTGGTCCTTGGAGATCTCGCTGATACTGCGGGAAGACTCTGCAATCTTGCCGATACCGTCTACTACGATCTCGATGGAAGCAGCAGCGCTGTCTGCAGCCTGGTTGCCTTCCTTGATCTCCTGCATGGAACCTTCAATCAGGTCTCTGGTATCTACAGCAGACTTGGTACTCTGCTCTGCCAGCTGACGGATCTGGTCAGCAACCACAGCGAATCCACGGCCTGCCTCACCTGCTCTGGCTGCCTCGATGGAAGCATTCAGGCTTAACAGATTCGTCTCTTCCGCGATTGATGTTATAAACTCCATCGCTGCATTGATTTTCTGAATGGAGGCATTGGTTCTGTCTGTCTGCTCCTTGACCTCTCCGATGATCCGCTCCACTTCTTCATTGATATGGCACAGCTGTGCCAGCGTATCTGCGGTCTTTTTACTGGATTTCTGCATGGAAGCTGCATTTTGGTTCAACGTATCCACTTCTGTGGATGTCTCTGTGATATGCTCTCCCATGATCCGCATATTCTCGGAAGTACTCTCGGAATTTCTAGACTGCTCCGTAGAATTTGCTACCACCTGACTTACAGCGTTCTGTACTTCGTTCATGGTACTGTTGGTAGTGTCTGCCGCATTTCCCAGCGCCCTGGAAGCCTCCAGCAGACTCTCGGAATTCTGGGAAATTCCCTTCAGGATACCCTTCAGAGTGTCCTTCAGTTTTACGGTAACCCGGGACAGATCTCCGATCTCATCCTTCCTCTTTAACATCTTGTCATCAACCCAGACAGTCAGATCACCCTCTGCGACCTTCCCCATGATACCGATACTCTTCTTGATATTCCGGCTGATGGAAGTGGCCAGCTTCAGTCCCACGCCCATACACAGGATCATCGCCACACATACAGCTGCACCTATGCCAAAGATCATGCCGTTCACTACGGCATCCTTGTCCTCTTTATTCGTACCCACGAATACCATGCCGATGATCTCCGCAGAGTTGTTCTGATAGACCGGCATGAAATAGCCGTAATTCATAACTCCGTCCAGAGAGACCGCACTGCTGAAATACTCTTCTCCGTTCTGTAATACCTTCTCCACGATCCTGTCTCCCGCCGGAGAATTCAGAATCCGATCTCCGTTACTATCCACGGCGGAAGTCATGATGCGACGGTCCCCGTAGAAAAAAGTCACATCCATTCCTGTATTGTCCCTGATCCGATCCACTAGGCTCTCGGAACGGGAGATATTATAGCTGCCTTTCCAGATGTCGCCATTACTGGATTCCATATAGTCACCGGTGTTCTGGTCATATGCTGCCAGCGTTGCCGCAGCCGTTCCCTTCAGTCCTTCTTCGATTTCCTCCATCATGGAACTGTGTACCGTCGTCAGCATAAAAAAGATAGATAACAGTCCCAACAATACTACCGGTCCGATGGTCATTGACAGAATCTTTTTTTGTATACTCATGAAAATGCCCCCTATTCTACCACAGATACGGTCTTGAAATACCAGTTGATACCTCCGGTGATCGTTGCATCATCCAGCGTTGTTCCTTCTTTGCCCACGGTCTCTCCCGTATTGGTCTCGATCACACCGTCAAATACCCCATTTTCTCCGGATAAAATCTGCTTCTTGGCTTCCTCTACTTTCTCTTTCGTTCCTTCCGCACAGAAATCCGCCAGATCCGTGATGCTCACCAGATTTTCATTCATGCCGCCGTAATAGTTGCTGCCGTCCCAACTGCCGTCAATGACGCTCTGCACTGCTGCCGTATAGTAAGCACTCCAGTTCCATACCACACTGCACAGGCAGGACTGCGGAGCATCCTTACTCATATCCGAATTATATCCGATACTGTACACACCTTTTTCCTGTGCCAGCGTCTGGGGATATACGGTATCACAATGCTGTGCAATCACATCACAGCCCATATCCAGTAACGTCTGTGCCGCAGCTTTTTCTCCCTCGGGATCGTACCAGCTGTTTGTCACCTTTACATATACTTTTGCGTCCGGATTCACCGAATAGATTCCCAGTGCAAAGGCATCTATACCACCAGTGACCTCCGAATTGGAAGAATCCATAGCTGCCACATACCCGATTTTATTGGAAGAAGTATTCATTCCCGCCACGATACCGCTCAAATATCTCGCCTGATAAATTCTGCCGAAATAGTTGTTGAAATTTTTACCGTTGCTCAGGTAGCCGGTGCCATGGGAAAAATACACTTCCGGATATTCTTCCGCCATTTCCGCTGTAGTTTCCATATATCCCCAGCTGGTAGTGAAGATGATATTGCAGCCTTCATCAATACATTCCTGAATTGCCTGTCTGGTCTCCTGCGTATCACTGTCATTGACATTAATCTTGCGGATGATCTGATCATCTGATAATCCCAGATTCTGCTGCATTCCCTGAATTCCCAGATCATGCGTGTACGTATAGCCGCTGCCATCTGCCGGATCCGACAGATGCAGTACTCCTACCTTGATCTCCTCCTTTGGAATCCCTGCAGTCTGTGTTGTTGCGCTGCTGCCGCTTTCCGACTGCACCACCTGCGTAGTCCCATTGCTACCCCTTGCCTCATATCCGATGTTTGTAGCATAATCGTCCACTTCTCCGGTATTTCCGCAGCCTGTCAGTAATGCACACCCCAGAAGAATTGCCGCTGCCTTCCAAAAGTTTCCTGTTTTACCTCTTCCCATATACAAGTACCCCTTTCTCTTTTGTAGTCTATGTATATCTCTTATCTCTACCGTCTGATTTCTCAGAATCGGTTGATTCTACAAATATAAACTACAGCCTTCCCTTATTCCCTGCTGCCATGGCAGGTAAAATAAATCACCTGATACTCTTTCGCGATCTCTGTAAGGAACCGCATTGCTCCCTTGGTCCGGTTCTCATCCAGGTTCACAAAAGGATCATCCAGAATCAAAAACGGCTTCTGTTCCTCATACATGGCTTCCACCAAAGCAAGTCTCATACAGATACCGATCAGGTCACGGTTGCCCAGACTCAGATATCCGATGTCTCGGGGCATATTGCCTTCGACCACCTGCAATCTGGTATTGGCATCCATCTGATAATTTTCGCATTCCGTTCCCGTGAGAATTCTGTAATATTTCCGGAACCCCTGCATAACAGGTTCTGTATATTTCGCAGTGAACGAACTCTTTGCCTGTTCCAACAGATTTTTTGTCATTCCAAGCAATTCATATTGTTTGAGTCCTTCCTCTGTCTTCTCCTGCAACGCTTCCAGCTCTTCCTGCATATTTTCCACAGTATCCCAGGATTCCTGTAAGTCGGAAAGTTGTTTCTGATAGCTGTCAATGGTCTGAAAACGTTCTTCCATACGCTCCGAAAGGACCTGCATTTCATCTGCCAGACTTTCCAGGGATTCCTCTCCCTCCGGGATCTTCAGTGCCAGAAGTGCCGGAATGTCCTCTTTCTCTTCAAACGCTTTTATCTCCTGCTCGATTCTCCGATATTCCTGTAACTCCTTCTCATAATCCTTTCTATGACTTTCCAGTTCGGCCAGCTGTTCTTCCGGGTGCTCCTCCGGAATCAGCTGCAACGACATCAGATAATTTTTTACCTGTTCTGCCAGCGCTTCGTATTTCTGCTTTTGCTGTAAATATTTCTTTTGTTTTTCCTGTAAAAGCTGTCTCTGTCTGCACTTTCCCGCCAGTTCATGCAATGCCGCAAGATAATTTTGTGTTTCCGGTACTTCTCCGTATTCTGCAAAAAACTGCTGCAAATCTTTCTGCAATGCGGCAATTCTCGCAGTCTTTTCATCCGATCCGTCCTGCTTCTGCCGCTCCAAAAGTGCCTCGTAATCTCTTCTCTTATTCTGCAGTTCCACAAGCCAGGAGGTCAGTTCCAGTCCTTCCCGAAGTCCCCAACGAGTGCAGAAATCATCAATCTGTTCTTCCTCTATGCGGACCTGTGCCTCAAGTTCTTCCATTTCCTGTTCCAAATAGGAAAGCTCTGTATTTTCTCCCGTTTGGACTTTGGATCTGCCTGCTGTAAACAACAGTGCCGCTGCCACAGCTGCAATTCCCAGTACCATCAGGACTCCTCCGATCACTCCCTGTCCCAACAGGATCACAGCAAAACCGCCAATCGATAAAAGAATGCCAAAAAGCAACAGCATTTTTTTCCTTTTACCTGCTTCTTCCTGCTCCCGTAAGCATCTGGCATCTTCCTGTGCCTGTATGGATTGCAGGGTTTTCCTCTGTATTTCTTTCGCCTGCAGAAGACTTTTTCCTTCATTGCGGTTCGTCCAGGCATTTTTTACACTGTCGATCTCCGCCTCCTGTGGCATTCCTTCCGCAAAATATCCGGAAAGCTCCTCTAACCGTCTGCTCTCTTCCCCTGACAGGGCATTTTTTCTTATCGTACTTTCCAGGCTCTCAAGTTCTTGTGCCTCAGCATATTTTTCTTCCAGCCGGGCATTGTCCACCATGGGGAAATTATCTTTTAACTGCGCCTGTTCTTCCACTGTCAGGCAATAGATTTCCATTGCCTTGCGGACAGAAATCCCCTGATTGCAGACGGCTGCTTTTTCGCGTAATTCTTCCCCTTTTGGTATCACGCCGTTAAAATAGCTTTCCGCTTCTTTTAAAGTCTGCTGTCTCTGTGCCATTTTTGCACGCAGATCCAGGTACTTCTCTTTTTTCGCCTGTTGATCCTTATAAATTCCCAGTTCCTTTTGTCTCTCCTGCAGTTCTGTCAGTTCCGCAGAAAGCTTTTCTCTCTCCTCGATTGCTGCCTTTTTCCGAGTATCAATACTTTCCATCGTATTGTGTATCTCCTGCCCGTTACGGATCTGCGTCTTCAGTTCCGTAATGCGGTCCTTGCTCTGACGGAGCGATCCGGTCTTACGAGAGGGTGACATGCTGTTTAACAGATCGTTCAACCGCTTGTCCGCTGTCTCAAAATTATTGATATCGTCCGTATTCTCCGCCAGATTCCCGATTTTGGCATTGATGCCGTCCGTAACAAAGGTCTCGCAGTCATTCTGTGAGATAAAAATCGTTCGTTCAAAGGATCCTGCGTCGATCCGGAACAACTCTTCTCCCAGATTTTGTGTAAAATCACTGCATGGCAGATTTGTTTTCGTATCTGTCAGCTGAAATTCATCTTCTGCGCTTTTACTTCCGAAGGTTCTGCGGACAGAATATTGCTTTCCTTCACTTTCGAATTGCAGTTCTCCGCCATAGACGCCCTTTTGCCAGGGACTGTATCTCTTCCTCTCATTTTCCAGTGGGTCCCTCTTCCCTTCATTCCGGAATCCGAACAGCATAACGCGTAAGAATGCAGCCAGTGTGCTTTTTCCCCAGCCGTTTTCCTCACAGACGGTGTTGCAGCCATCTGTAAAATCATATGTAAAGTCACTTAGTTTTCCGAAATTCTCAATGTGACATTTGATCAGTTTCATGCGTCCAGGATCTCCTCTCCGGCCAGTGCCTGCAATCCGTAATGTATCACTGTCGCCTTGTCCTCTTCCGGCAGATCTGCCCTGCCCATGACAGTACGGATAAACTCTCCCTTTAAGGACTTATCCTTTGCAAAAGCAGCATAATCCACCAGATACTCAGAGCTGTCCTTAATCTTCACAAAATAAAAAAGGTGGCTGAACTGATGTAACAGAAAGTCAATATCCTTTTCACTTTCCACATCTATTTTCCCGACCAGTTCATACTTGATCAGACTTTTCTCCGGGTAACCTTTCCCGGCTGTCTCGGCTCTCATCCGTTCCATGATTTCCGTCGTGGATTCACAACCGGTAATATCCACCGGGATGGTATAGAGCTTTCGGGATGCGAAAGGAATAAACGTACTGTCAATTGTACCTGTCAGCTCATCAATGTCAAGCATCACAAATCCATGCTCTCCGCATTCATCAAACCCTCTGCCCTCCAGACAGCCGGGATAACAATAGACGCCTCTCGCATCCAGACGCTCTTTTTTATAGCTGTGGATGTGTCCCAGGGCAAGATAATCAATTCCCTTATTTTTCAATGCCGTCAGATGAATGATCTCCGCCTTATCTCTCGCACTGTATTCCGATTCCTGCCCATGCAGGACTACAATGTTGCATTGATCCACATCCAGTGACAGCGTATTATATATGCTTCCACTGTTTTCCGGTGTCAGTTCCACCCCAGTAACCGCAACTCCCTTACCGGAAGTATTCTCCGTCCCTGAAAGTTCATAGCTTGTCCAGTTGTTCCCAAATAGATGAAGATTCTCCGGAATTTCCGAAAGACCGGACGTAAAGCTTCCTTCGTCATGATTCCCCTGTAAGTAATAAAAAGCTATTTTGGGATGTCCCTGAATTAAGTCTTTTACCACATTCCGGGCGGTAGCGGATACGTTTTTCGTATCGAACAGATCTCCTGCGATTATGATCGCCGCCACGCCCTGCTCTGCCCCGTAGGTAACCATATTCTGAAAAGTAGTCAGCAATTCCGTCTTGCGTTCTCTCGCTTTTTCTTTGGTCAGATTTGCACTCATTTTGGAATCCAGATGGATATCCGCACAATGGATGATTTTCATATTGCTGCCTCCTGTATCGTCTCTGTAATACATGTCGTGTCTTAAAATATCTTAAAACAAGGTCGTACGGATCTGTATTTACAGACATTTTTATTATATACGAATCTCTGTTCGATTACAACAAAAACGTATCGGCAGTGAGACATTCGATCTCATTTTCCGATACGTTTTATTTACTACCTGTTTCCGTCCAGCTTCAGTAAATCCGAAAAGCTTTGCAAGGGGTATGTTACAAAAGCAAAAGCTGCTGCCTCCCCTAATCCCGCACTGTCGAATCCTCCGGCTTTTGCTGCCAGAATACCGGCTTTTGCATCTTCCACAACCAGGCATTTTCCCGGACACAGCCCCAGATACTGTGCTGCACACAGAAACACTTCCGGGTCCGGTTTTGACCTTGTAATATTGGTTCCGTCGCTGACGGCATCGAAATATCCGGTAAGCCCAAGCCTTTTTAAGATCAGTTTGGTGTTTTTGCTGGAAGATCCTATTGCCAGTTTTCGTCCGCGGCTTCGCAGCGTATCCATAGTCTTCCGGACTTCTTCGGACAAATCCGCCTCGCCCATATTTTGCAACAGACCTACATATAATTGGTTCTTCTTTTCCGCAAGTGCTGCTTTTTGCGCTGCGGTGAGCGGTTCACCGTGATATTCTTCCAGCAAAATCTCCAGACTGTCCATACGGCTCACCCCCCGCATCCGGTCATTGATCCGGTCATCAAAATGAATTCCGAGTTGATCCGCTATCTGTTTCCATGCCAGGAAATGATACCGGTCCGTATGGCAAATGACACCATCCAGATCAAATATTATTCCCTGATAGTTTTTCCTACACATGCAGACTGCCTGCCGTAATCAGTTTGCCTGACTTCCTGTCAAAGAGCAGGATATCCTCTCCGCCAACTTCGAATTTCACTTCCTGTCCGATCTTGTATGCTGTATTTCCAAATACTACACCGGTCAGCAGAAAATCTCCGATGCGAAGCTTAATCGTGGATTCCATACCGGTGGGCATAGCACCGTAGATCACGCCGTCCAGACCTGCACCATCGTGTAATTGCAGGGCTTCCGGACGTACACCGATGACAAAATCCTCGTTGGTGATCACGGGAGCTTCCTGCAGTGCATAATCATCTTCATTCACTCTGGCAATATGATACTTGAAGACTTCATCCTTGTTGGATTTCTCCACGGCTTTCTTATCCTGCATCTGCTCTTTGTGACGGGCTGCCTCATCGGCTTCGTTCTTATCTCTCTCTGCGAACCATCTCTGCAGATCCAGGTGTTCCTTCGGAACAAACTTTGCCTTTCTACCGTCTAAGATCGTCACATCCAGACTGCCGTTTTCATTCTGCACACCCCTGGCTTCGATAAAATTAATGGAAGGATTTCCTACGAAATCAGCCACAAACAGGTTGTTGGGTCTGCTGTACACGGTCAACGGTGCTTCATACTGCTGCAACACACCGTTGTTGATCAGGCAGATCTTCGTTGCCAGTGTCATAGCTTCCATCTGGTCATGTGTTACATATACGAAGGTGCTTCCGGTCTCCACATGCAGACGCTGCAGTTCATATCTCATTTCCAGACGGAGTTTCGCGTCCAGGTTAGACAGCGGCTCATCCATGAACAATACCTGGGGTTCCGGCGCCAGTGTTCTGGCAATGGCAACTCTCTGCTGCTGTCCACCGGACAGTTCTGCAGGATAACGATTCATGAACATTCCGATCTTAACGATTCGGGATACTCTGCGTACTGCCAGGTCAATCTCTTCCTTGGAATATTTTCTGACCCTGGTTACTACCTTGCCACCAGATACGACTTCGAATTTCTCGTTAAGTTCTTCCCTTTTTTCCTTATGACCTGCCAGGATGCTGTCCAATTTTGCAGTCAGTTCCTGCTTCTTTTGCTTTGCGGCACTTTCTTTGTCTGCTGCCTCATGGAGCTTGTAATTATACAGTTCCTTTGCAGTATAGATAGAAATGGTGTAATTATCGATCAGCTTCAGGTAGACCATATCCAGGTCTAATTTTCCCTTTTTATCTCTGCATTCCTCAATGAGTTTTACCAACTCTCCCGGATTCTCCAGTGCCTTGATCATGCTTTTTAAAGCTTTGGCTTCCTCATCGATCACGGGAAGTTCTTCCTTGATATTTCCCAGTCCGAAGGAGATGTTCTGGTATACCGTCATGTTCGGCCACAGTGCGTAGTTTTGGAACAGGAATCCGACTTTTCTCTTATTTGCGGGAACATTGATCCCCGCTTCACTATCGAATACCACCCGGTCTCCGATCTTGATCTGCCCGCTGGTAGGGGTCTCCAGACCGGCGATCATACGTAAGGTAGTGGTCTTACCGCAACCGGAGGGACCAAGCAGAGTGATAAAGGAATTGTCCTCCATATCCAGACTCAGATCATCTACCGCATAGAATTTTCCCCAACGTTTTGTAACATGTGTTAATTTGATTTCCGGCATAGTTATTTACCTCCGATACCTTCATCCAGGCTGGACCCGGTCAGTTTATTTACTAAAGTATTAAAGATCAGGATCGTTACGATCAGGATCAGGTTAATGGCGCTGGAAAATGCATACAGTCCCATCTCATCGAAATAATCCAGTGTCGTGGAGAGGATAAAGCCCTGCGTACATAACAGTAAGAACAGGGACAGCTCTCGCAGACAGGTCATGAACGGAAGCATATATCCGTTGATAATGGAAGACTTCTGGATCGGAATGATGATCCGCAGCATCCGCTTGTACCAGGGAATATCCTGGATGATGGCCGCTTCCTCGATCTCTCCCGACAGCTGCAGCATGGAGTTCAGTGCACTTCTGCTGGCAAAGGGAATGTACTTGATCACGCCTGCGATGATCAACAATGTGTAAGTGTTGAACAGGTTGATCTTGTCATTGGAGAACAGGATGAAGAAGGCTGCGCCCACTGCCAGGGATGGCATCAGGTACGGCAGGAATGCCACACCGTTGACGTAATTCGCCCACTTGCTTCTCCGGTTCTTGGATACCGCATAACCGATCAGGGTGCCAATCGTACCTGCGATCAGAGCACAGCAGACAGCAACTAACATTGTTCCCTTGAATGCTCTCCAGATCAGCGGATTGTGAAGAATACCGGGCTGTCCGTACAGAGCACCGGCTCCGTTGTTATCCGTCAGCCACCACTTGGTGGTCAGAGCACCGGAATCCATGGTATACAGGAAACTGTAATCTCCCGGATTCGGAAGGAAAGTCTCCAGTGCGAAGGACAGGATCGGGAAAATACTGGTGAAGAAGGTGATGACGATCAGGATGACCGCGATCAGATATTTCCCGACTTTTCCTAAGTTGATCTTGGAGATCTGTCCGGATTTACCGGTAACCGTCGTATAATTTTTACGGCTCTTTAAACTCATTTGGTTCATTAACAGGATCGCCACACCGAAGATCATCATGATGATGGCAAGAATACTGGCTTTCCCGG
>ERZ791614.1671-NODE-1671-length-10941-cov-7.116939_pt1 | contig 10941 bp, 9 predicted proteins | sample MGYA00510274_ERZ791614 | MGnify/ENA primary metagenome ERZ791614 (study PRJEB30046, sample SAMN00715221) | human gut metagenome | study: EMG produced TPA metagenomics assembly of the A metagenome-wide association study of gut microbiota in type 2...
GTCAGCTCCTTTGCGGTTGCCGTAGGGTACAGCTTGAAAAAGGTAGTGAGAAATTCGTTGATTTCCTCCGTGGTGATGGAATCCACCGTACCGTCACTTTGTACCGCTTTTGGGGTGTAACCGGATTTTACAGGAACGCTGGTGATGGTTGGGTTCTGGATAATCGTCAGGTTTCCAGAGCCGTCCACATAGACCGTCACCTGATAGGCGGAACGGACGGTTTTACTGGATTCTCCCTCTGTGATACGCTGTTCCACTGTATAGGTCACTTGATAATGCTGCTCCTTTTCTTTTGTAATTTCCCATATCTGAAAATCGGTCAGGGCAGACGATACGGGGATGTCCTTTCGGACAGTATCTACATTCAGGGCTTGCAGCTCTCCGGTGAGATACCCTTTTAAAGCATTTGTCCGGTTATCAATGGAAGCGGCGGACTGTTCCCATGAATAGTAGACTTCTGCGAAATTCTCCACAAAATTCTCTATCTTGTGGGTGTCGAGGATGGTTTCCTCAATCACTTTGGTTTCATGGACAGTATGAATGTCTATCGCCGTGAAATTCTTATAGACGGCAAACAGGAAACTCACTGCCAGCAGCACCCACAGGGCAATCACGGTTTTTTTATGAGTATTGACTTTGTAAACTTTCAACTTCTTTTCTTTCTGCTTTTTCTGGTTTTCCTCTTTTCTAATCTGAATCATATCAAGTCATCCTTTCTTATTTTTTGATTCGTCCGGCTCCGGCAAGGTGCTGTTGCCAATAGGAGCCTGTCAGGTCTGCGTAACCAATGGGATTTCCGGCATGGTACATCCGGTTATTTCCCACATATAGCCCCACATGGGTGATGTAGGTTCCAGCGTTGTAGGTAGAATGGAAAAAGACCAAATCCCCTGCTTTTGCTTCGGACAGGGGGATGTGCTGCGTCACATTATACTGTTCCTGTGCTGTCCGTGGCAGGGCGATTCCTGCCTTGCCATAGCACCACTGCACCAGTCCCGAACAGTCAAAGGAAGTGGAGGGGGAATCGCCCCCGTACACATACGTCCAGCCCTCATACTTTAAGGCTTCCTCCATGATAGCCTGCACCGTTTCATCATCAAACTGTGCCACGGTCAGGTATTGCGATACCAAGAGGACATAGAACATATTTCCATAGGAATACCGCCAGCCCCCGTTTTTCTCTACCGCAACAGGGTTGGTGTAGGTGACTTTCTTTCCGCCGGATTTGTCCCTTGCGAAGCTCTCTGCCAGTTCAAAGGTGTACTTTTTCCCGTGTCCTGCCACATAGTCCAGGAAGCCGCCGCCGTAGTTGTAGGATTGAATCACACTGTTTAGGTCACAGCCCTTTGTTTCTGCTGCTGTAAGCAGTTCCGAGAAATATTTGCAGCCCTGTTTGATGGATTCCTCTGTGTTAAGGGAGTTCGGGGGAAGCCCCAGAGATTCCGAGGACTGCATAACGTCTTCCAGCGTGCCGCCGGATTCCACCTGAATGATGGCGAGCAGCACATTTAAGTATTCCTCTATGCGATATTCCCTTGCATACTTTTCCAGCATAGGCTTATGGGCGAGGACTTCCTGTGATACGCTCACGCCCCCATAGATAAGGTTTCCGCCGCTTCCGCCGTCTTCCTCATCCGAGAAGACAATTACCACCAAAAGGAGCAGGGAGAACATCATCACGAACACGCCGGAACAGGCAAAGAAAAGGTGTCTTAACTTCATGGTTTCTCCCCTTTCTTTTGTTTGGCAGCCGCTTTTACCGTTTTTGTCCACTCCTTTCTGGCGGTGGTACGCCGGATGGTAAAGTTCGATTCTTTTACCACAGGGGCAGCCCGTTTTCTTTCCGGTATCACAGGAGCCGTATCATTCTGGACAGGTCTTGCCGGATGGGGAGCAGCAGGGGTGATGGTGGGACTTGTCTTTTGTCTTTCCTCTGGTTTGTCTGGTGAAACCGGAGGGAGTATCTGGCGTTCCGTCCTTACTGGCGGTGTTTGCTCATGGTGGATGGAAGCTGCTTTTACCACCGGAACCGAAGCCCGTTCCGCCACAGTTCCCCCATAAGAAACCTGTCCCCGTTCCCTGATGGATGGGGAAGCTGGCTGCATGGCTGGTTTTCCTGCATGATGTCGGAAATCTTCTGGCTGCTTTGCAGTAACAGGGCGTTCATGGACAGGAGCCGCCCCTTTGGGTGCTTCGGAAGCTGTCTTTTGCGGCTGTTTTGCCTGTTCCAGTTCCGCCCTGCGTTCTGCAATGGTCTGTCTGCGGCTTTCTGCCTGTGCGTTCCGCTGTTCGGCTCTGGCAGTTCGGGTCTGGGTCACGCTGGAAGTAAAATCCCGTACTCCCTCTGATACCTGTGTTTTCCCGTGGTAAAGGGCGTACTTTGCATTGACAGGCAAATCCTTTGCCTGCTCCCGAAGCTGTCCGGCAGTATCGGCTATCTTATCTTTGGTATCTGCCACCGCACCTACCGCAGAGCCAGCCCGTTTCCATGCGGATTCCTTTTCCGGTGCTGCCTGTCCGTCTGGTCTGCTGTGGTCTGCCTGCGTCCGTTTGGAAGAGCCGGAGCTGGAAGCAGTTCTCTGGTCTGAGCCAGCCTGTTTTCCTGCATGGTAGGCAGCCGTACCACCCCCAAGAGCCGCCACAGAACGTCCTAACTTATGCTGTAAACGGTGCATATGGGCGTGCATGAGCATACGGGGTCTTCGCATGATACGGCTCCCCATGCTTTGGGAATCCCCACTCTGTAAGGAGAACATCCCCATCAAATCCCCCAGCTTGAAATAAATTCCGGCAAAGGTCACTATCTGCAAGAACGCCGTCAGGAAGAACGGATATTCCCCAGACAGGTTGTAGAGCATGGTGGAAATACTGAACGCTACCGTGATAATCAGGGTGATTCCGGCTCTGGTAAGGATGGTATTGAACAGCTTTGTAATGGCACGTTTTGACATCCCCTCAAAAGAGGGAACCATGCTAAGGAGAAAGCTCACAGGCAGGAACATGGCGTAGATGATAAAAAGCACCTGTGAGAAAATCATTATCCCCGTGAGCAGGAATACAAAAACGGAGATACCGATATTGAACATGAACAGGAAGAAGACGGTTCCCAAGCGGTTGATGGTCTTTGTGATGGTAAGGTTGGTGTTTTCCCTGTCTTCGATTTCCTCCACTACGATTTCTTCCCTGTCCTGCCCGTTGTTTTCGTCTGGACTGGTTGAGAGCAGGCGTTCCACACGGTCAGCCCCAAGGCTTTCCACATCCGAGTTGCCGTATTGCAGCAGGAGCCACGGCTGCTTGACCTGAATGGAAAACAGGCTGTCCCGTATCAAATCCACGCTGTCTTTTCCTTGACTTTCCGAGTTCGGCAGCACAATCTTTGTACCAAGGGTCAGGCTGGCATTGCTGATGTCTGCGGAAAATTCATTGATTTTCCCGATATAATCAGGGGCATAGGCGATAAAGGCAGCGGACAGCACGAACACCATCACGAAATTGACAACGGCATGGATGGCTTTTGTGGTTTCCCGTTTGATAAGCCCTGTGTAGGCAACGTAAATCCCCACCACCAGAATGAGAATCAGCAGGAACCCGATATAAAATCCCTCCGAGGACAAGCCGCCTGTGGTAACGCCTGCCAAGGTCTGCATATTTTTTCCAATGGAATCCGCCGTAGAGGAAATGAAGTCCAGCGAGTAGGCTTCCTGAATCAGATACCCCGTGGCGTTGGAAAGGTACAGGCTGATTGTCCAGATAAAATTTGTGATGGCATATAGCCCGTACATCACCTGTTTTCCGATACCGTCCAGCCAGTTCCACGGGAGCCAGTCCCATCCGCTGTCCACATAAAAATCAAGCTGGTAGTTGTCCAGAGGATATTTGCTGTATTCGTTGGCAGCGTCTACCGTATCATCCACCAGTCCGGCAGCGTGGGCGGCTGTGCCGAAGACTGCCAGCAGCAGGAGGATGAGCAGGAGTGCCAGAAGCACTTTTCCTGCTATACTCCCGATTTTTTTAAAAGAGTTTTCTCCCTTTGTCCGGCAAGGGACAAGAGCTGTCCCCTGCTGGATGGGCTTTCTTATCTTCATTCCTCCACCTCTTTTCTAACAGGCGGTCTGGTGTCAAAGGCATGGAACAGGTCTTCAAAGATAGGGTGGAACTGTATCACCCCCACACGCCCGTACAAATCACTGATAAGGCACTGTCCGTTTTCCAAGTCACGGAGCCGCTTCTGGTTGTTTTCATCTTCGGAATCCACCCCGAAAAAGGCAAGGGTCTTCTTGATTTCGTTGATGTCTGTGGAACGGAACGCAAACTTCAAGCCCAGATTGTTTTTCAGCTTTTCATCCAGCAAATCGTCCGTGTTCTGGGTCACAAAGTAAACGCCTGCGTTCATGGCACGTCCGGCACGGACCAGCTTCATGGAAAGGGTCTTGCCCTGTGCTACCTGCAAGAAGCTCCATGCTTCATCCAAATCCACAATCTTAAACACGCTGCGGTCGGTGTGGATGAAGTCGAGGGCAAAGGTGCTGATTACAATGAGCATTGCCACGGAAAGCAGCTCCATTGTGGTGTATTCTTCAAACGAGGTTTCCTTATCCGGCAGCACCAAATCCGCCACCTGAATGATGTTGAGCTGCTTTTCAAGGCTGATGGACTGTGTGACATCCCCATCCGAAAAGAGCAGGTGTGCAAAGTCATAGTCCGTAAAGGATTCGATATGGTCGGCTATGCTGGTGCTGATGGTGGTTCCTTCCGCCCGTAGTTCCTCAATCACCTTGAAAAGCCCCCGTTCCTCACTGTTTGTCACCGCCCGGATGGCTTTCCGAAGAACAGGGAACTTCTCCCCGTCACGGCTGGAAATGCCGGTTAAAAAGGTCAGGATGTCGATTGCCAGTGATTCGGAATCCTTTGGGTTATCCATAATCACATACGGGTCGAGCAAGCCCCTGTTCTGTTCCTCCGAGGTCAGGTTTACGATATTGATTTCATGGGCGATTTCCGGCAGGGTTTCTTTCCACCGTCCCCGTTCTGCTTTCGGGTCAACAATGAGTGCCTGTGCCCCAAACAATACACAGTAGTAGACAATCATGTTGTTGCTGAATGATTTTCCACCGCCGAGGGAGCCGACAAAAGCGGCAGCAAGGGCGTTGGTGACAGAGCCTTTTACTCCCTGACTGGCAAGGGCAGGCTTTAAGTACACGTTTCTTCCTGTATCAAGGCTGTACCCGATATAAATGCCCTCCGGTTCCCCCAACATCTGGGTTGCCCCAAAGCCAAGACCAGCGAGGAAGTCACTGGTGACATACTGGATGTAATCGTTCAGATACCGTTTACTGGCAGGGAGAAATTCCCCATGCAGCCCCAGCATATCCCCAAAGGGGCGAACCAGCTTCACGTTCAAATCGTCATAAAAATCTTTCACCTCATTGCAGCGGCGTTTCAGTTCTTCCAAGTCGGGAGCCGTCACACGCACCACATAGGACAGCTTATACATAGATTCCTTGCTCTGGTCTAAGGTGGATTCCAGCTCATTTACGCTGTCTAAAGCGTCCACCACGTTTGTACTGGTTTCACTGTCATTCTGCCATGCGTGGTTGTCCAAATCTTTCAGCTCTTTTTTCTTGTTCCGCACCGTGGAGAGGGCTTTCCGGTTTGTCACAATCTCCACATTCATAGAGGTATCAATGGGAAAAGTGAATTGCTGCTGCTGATAGTAAAAGATTTCCGAGGATGGGAAGTCCAGTTCCCCTACAATGCTGTTGATAGTAAAGTAGGCGGCATAAACTGTCCCGTCTTCCTGTTCGATTTTCAGATACCGCTGGTTTTCCTCTATCAGACAACGGGTGGGTTTGATGAGGTCATAGTATTTCACCAGCGTTTCCTCCTGAAACCGTTTCTTCGGAAGATAATACTCATAATCTTCGTAGGCGGTTCCGGTCTGCCCGTATAAATGCTCAATCAGATAGCCAAAATCGTCCTTGTTAAGCCGCCGGACTTTGAAGCGGCGTGAGATTTTATTCTCCAACAGTTTTTCCATCTTCTGAAACCGCCAGATTTCCTCATTGCTCATGGAAACAAAATCCCCCATGAGTTTGTGGTTGACTTCATGGAGGAAATCGGAAACGGCGGTCTTTGCTTCCCTGCGAAACTGCTTCATGGTGACTTCCTGCTCATTGACAAGCAGCTTGAAGCCGATAAAAAAGCGGTAGTCCACCTGATTTTCCCCTATCATGGAAATCAGGGCTTCGGTCTGTGCGTCAATCTTTGCACAGGCAACGTCCTTTAACTTGCCCGTCACTTCCTGTTTGGAGCGTTCCTGTGCTGCCCGTATGCTGGATTCGGTGCTGATTTGCAGGGCGTGAATCTTCCCGTCCCTGTTCTGGGCGATAAGCTGCCGGAACGAATCGTGTACCTGATATTTCTGTTCAGGGCTTAAAAAGGAATAGTTGTAGGGAAGCAGCTCATAGTAAGCGAAGCACTCCCCGTCATGGTTGAATACAAGGTTATTTTCGATATACTTAATCGGATATGCCATAAATATCACTCCTTACTGCCGTGATGGGCTGTGCCGGATATTCCTTTTCCAGCTTCACGGGCTTTCCTGCATAGGTCAGTTTCGGGCGTACCAGATATGCCAGTACGGATTTCAGGAAGCCGTAAGGCTTCTTCCCGTCAAAGGTCTTCTGGCACATGAACCAAGTGAGGGCAAAGGGTACGCCGAAGTATTTTAAAAATGCTCCGTCAATGAACGAAAGGGGAGGGAGGTTCCCCAAGAGCATAACTGCAAACACCGATACCACGAACCACGCCATCTGTGTGAACGTGATGGGGAATGGCAGCTTAAAATCATTGATGGAATAGAGTACCTTTTCCACCGACCAGATACTGGTATAGCTTCGTATTTTTTTCATGTTATCCGTCCTTTCTAAAAGATGGGGCAGCAAAAGCCGCCCCTGAATAAAAAATCCGCCTGTATTTCCTGAAAGAGATACAGACGGGTCTACCGTAAGATTTCATATACGCCGTGGTTTGTGACAACAAAGGTTCCCTCCAATTCCATGTCACGCCCATAGGCGGCATAGTCGATATAGTTTTGTAAGTGTGCCGGAAGTTCCCCAAGCTGTCCGCTTTCTTCCAGATAGTAGCGAGCCACATCCGCCATATCGTCACAGCCGGAATGGCAGATAATATCGTCTTCATGCTCACAGAGTTCTTCGATACTGCCAAAGTAGGATTGCAGCTCTGATAGTTCCTCCTGAATGTACTCCGGTAAGTCCTCCACCATTTCACACAGGCGGTTGACTTCCTCAATGGGGGTATATTCGTCAATCTCAAAGGGCAGTTCATAGTCATGGATGGCGTATTCCTCATATTCATCATTCAAACTGATACGTTCCTTGACTTCCTCAAAATCCACAGGCGGCGTGAACCATGCCCCTACCAGTTCGCCCTCATTGTATTTTCCTAAGTTGGCAATGTAAATCCGCATTTCTTCCAAGTTCCTCCACCTCCTTTTAGCGGTAATAAAAGATACCATTGTCCGTAAACAGGTAGTGTTCACTATTTTCCAGTTCCCGACCAATGGCAGCGTAGTCGATATGGTTCAACAGGTCTGGATGTACTTCTCCAAATAGCTGTACCTCCTGCACCAGATAACGGGCGAGAGCTTCCCCGTCCTGCACCGGATAGCAGCGTATCTGGTCTTTGTGGTCGATAAATTCTGTAAAGCTGGGAAACCACCGCTTTTGTACCACATCCATTTCATAATAGAGGGGCGTTCCCTGCATTTCCTGTACCATCCGGCAAAGGGCGTTGATTTCCCAGAGCCTTGTGTTGCCCTCCAATGGAAACGGCAGCTCATAGTCTTCAATTTCGATTTCTTCCTCACTCTGAACGCCAAGACGTTCCCTGATTTCTTCAAAATCCACAGGACAGGAAAACCATGCCCCAGGGTATTCCTCAAAATCCTCATGGTAAAACCGTGTGGTGTTCAGGATGTAGATTCTCATTTTCTCAATTAGTATCACGTCCTTTCTTAGAACAAAAAATGGCAACTAACTTTGTTTGTCAGTTGCCATTTTTCTAATAAAATATTCGCTTTAATTCTTCATCACTATTGATTTTTTTAATTACCCAAGGTTGTAAAAAATAGTTGATTTGTGGGTCTAACATACTTACTAAATGAGTTTGTCCGGCAGGGGTTAATATTTGTAAATGTTGAAGTTCTATTACTAATCCATTGTTCATGGGTAATGGCAGGGTGTGAGTTGGTTCACGTAAAAACTCCCGAATGATTGTCACCTGTTCTGGTGTCATATTTTTCAAATATTTAATCTGAGCAGTTCCTAATTTCTTTGAAGCATACTTGTCATAAAAGAAATGAAAAATTTTAGATAGTAATAAAACTATTAGTAAGGCTGTGGAAATCACAAAAACAATGCCTATTGTAAAACCATATTTTTCTCGAAAATTTATAATATAAAACTTTTGGGCTAACTTTTGAGGCAATAATAATAATGTACCACTGGCAATAGATAAAGCTCCTAAAATGTTCGGTGGTAATTTCAAAAAATCAATAAAATCCTTCATACATTTCCTCCACTTTCAATTACTATATAAAGAAATTATACCACCATTCTTAGTTTATCTCAATTATCATACACTATCATATTACATCTTCTTTCTTTTGGGGAGTTACGCTCCCCAAGCCCCTAGTGGACTTCCGCCATGAAGCAATCAGAGCTTGCTCCATAACGGAAGTGTAACAAGGGTTTCCTATGCACCGATAATCTTATTGAACAGTTCCAGTAAGATGTCCTTTACACCGTCCGCATTGAAGACCAGCCCAACCGCTACAAGGGAAACTACCAGAAAACCGATAAGTTTGGAAAATTCCCTCTTAAATCCGAGGTACAGTCCAATTACCACGATTGCCAGCAGCACAAGGGACTGGGCGTTGGATAAAAACCAGTTGTAAAGATTCTGTCCGAAATTCATAAAAGCTCCTTTCTTTCCTGTAAGAGTTCTTAGGTTCCAAAATTGCCGCCGTTAAAGCACCACCTCCTTTGCAGCGGCGGCTTGCTGCTTCAGGATTTTTTCGTGCTTCTCCGTCAGCTTTGCATGGGTGATGATGTCATGGACAATCTGGGTGTGGTTCATCTTATCCAGACGGAGAGCCAGCTTTAATGTGGGTGCTACCTGATGGGAGAGCCAGTGCAGGGTGCGTTCAAAGGAATAGGGTTCCGGTTTGGTTGTCAGTTTCAGGCTTCCCCTGTGTTCCCCAATGAACCACGCCCATTCCTCACTGATACGCCAGTCAGAACGGGGTTTCGTATCGTCCTTGTCCACGAACCGGACATAGCGGTTGATGATTTGAAAGGCTGTCCGTTCTGGATTGTCATGTTCTAACAGGTCACGGATGGCGTAAAAGGCACGCTCATTTTTCAGCCGGATTTCAAAGCGGTTCTTTACCTCTGCGTCCGCAATGGGAATATCATGCTTTTTGTACTGCTCATAGTCCTTTTCGTAAATGCAGAAGTACACCTCACTTTGGAGGGAGCCGATATACAGGGTGTTCCCCATACATTCTTTTTCCTCACGCCGTACCAGTTCGCCGCTGCGGTAGCTTTTGAAGCTGCGGAAGACCGAGATACATTCCTCATTCCGGCACTTCTCTGTCAGATGGGGAATGTTCAGGATTCCCGTTTTGTCATTGATGGCGAGGTCAAGCCGCTTCATCACGCCGTCCTCCATGAGAACATCCATGAAAAACTCATACCAGCTCCGTTCCTGTGCCAGCAGATAGCTTTCAAACTGGCGGCAGCCACGCCCTTTCAGTTCCAGCAGCACCCCTTTTTCCAGTTCCGGTGATACCAGAACGAAAATATCCCCCAGATAGTAATGCTCTGTGTAAGAGTAGAAACCGTAGTCTTCATGGATAAAGTAGGGGAGCTTTAGCCGCAGCACGTCTTCCACGATATGCTTCACATCCGTAGTGGGAAAGCGAATCCGCACATAGTCAAAGAGCATTTCAAGGGGAGCGTCTGGATTGAAGCGTTCCAGAGCTTCCGTGATGGCTTCCTGTAATGCTTCGGACGGGTGAGCCTTGCCCGTTTCAATATCGCTCAGGTACGGACGGGTGATTCCGGCAGCTAGGGCAAGTTTCTGTTGTGAGATACCGTAAACTTCCCGTTTCTCTTTGATGTCCCGTACCCATGTTTTTTCATTCAGTGAAAATCCCTCCTGTCTAAAAAAGCGTATGTCAACTTTCAGAGCCTTGTTGACACACGCCGGATATGGGAAAATCCCTTGTGTACCATGGGATTCTGCCCTGTTGTTTGGTTGTTGCCTGTCGATTTGTACCCCTCTGTTAGATACGAGGGGTTTATGCTGGCGTGCCTTACGGCACACCAGCTACAGCAGGTCAGTCCGTTTCTGCGGCTTTCGCTTCGCACGCCGCCTGCACTCCCTGCCTGCTGTCTGTCAGTTTTTTTATTTCTTTGAGGAAATCGTGTCCTTTTGGGACAAGGGGCGTGTAAAACTCCGAGATAACGCTGGTTCCCACATCCACATAGCCACGCCCTTTTATCTGCTTTAGGAAGAAGTCCTTTGTGGTTTCCCCGAACATCATCCCATAGCCCATTTCCGACATCCGCCCCAGAGCCACACGGAAATTGAACTGGTCACGGATTCCGTCCCCCAGATACTTTGCGTCCGGACGCTGGCAGGCGAGAATCAGGAAGAAGCCAGCCTGCCGCCCAAGCATAACGATTTGTTTTAATTTGTTGAGGACAGCGGCATTTTCTTTTGTGCCGAGCATTTCCATAAATGCCACATATTCATCAAAGATAAGGAAATTTGACGGAAGTCCCAAGTAAGCGTAGTTTTCCCCTGTCCGGTAATTCTCCATGAGCTTCATGTCTTCGCTGCGTTTCATCATTT
>ERZ791614.1678-NODE-1678-length-10904-cov-2.907088_pt1 | contig 10904 bp, 9 predicted proteins | sample MGYA00510274_ERZ791614 | MGnify/ENA primary metagenome ERZ791614 (study PRJEB30046, sample SAMN00715221) | human gut metagenome | study: EMG produced TPA metagenomics assembly of the A metagenome-wide association study of gut microbiota in type 2...
TAATAGCGCCCATACCTGTTACTACTACTCTTGTATTCATATTTTTAACTCCTGTTCTATTCTTGCCTTGCCAGTGTAAGACGGGCGTTATCTTATATAACGCAGCCGTTCGGGCGTTATCTTCTTGACGAACTGACGTCCGTCAAGAAGCATCGGATTGGCATCCGATGGGCATCTCAATCTAAAAACGGTCTTATGAGCAAGCTCAACACCCGTTTTTACCTTGACCTGCCCGCCCTATACCTTTTTCGTTACATGGCCATGCCGCCGTCTACTGAAATAACCTGACCGGTAATATAACGTGCTTCCTCAGATGCTAAAAATGCAACTGCATTTGCAATATCCTCTGTCTCGCCAAATGCTTTCATGGGGATATGCTCTAAAATGGAATTTTTGATCTCATCCTTTAACACTTCTGTCATCTCTGTTTTAATAAAGCCAGGTGCAACTGCATTTACAGTAATTCCACGGCTTGCCAGCTCTTTTGCCGCACTCTTGGTCAGACCGATGACACCAGCTTTTGCTGCACAATAATTTGCCTGTCCGGCATTTCCTAAAACACCGGATACAGAGGAGATATTGATGATACGTCCGCTCTTCTGTTTTAACATCTGTCTTGCGATGTGGCGGGTACAGTTGAATACGCCCTTTAAGTTGGTCTGGATCACTGCATCAAAGTCTTCCTCAGACATCTTCATTAACAGGTTGTCTCTTGTGATACCTGCGTTGTTTACCAGGATGTCCAGATGTCCATGCTCTTTTACCACTGCATCTAACATTTCCTTGCAGCTTTCAAAATCGGAAACATTGCACTGAACTGCCTGTCCGTTTCCTCCGGCTGCCTGGATTTCTTTTACTACCTCTTCTGCCTTTGCAGCAGAACCATTATAATTCACGATCACAAATGCGCCTTTTGCCGCTAATGTTTTAGCGATCTGACGTCCAATTCCGCGGCTTGCGCCAGTAACCAGTGCAATCTTTCCTTCCAGCATGTTTATTCTCCTTTATGCCTCTTTTAAAGCTTCTACTACCTTTTCTATATCTTCTAACTTCTCAACATTTAATGTTTTTACGCTTCTGTCGATCTTTTTCATAAAGCCAGCCAGTGTCTTTCCCGGGCCGATCTCAATGAAAGTATCTACGCCGTCTGCCAGCATAGTTTCCACACACTGCTGCCATTTTACGGAAGAAGAAACCTGTTTTACTAAAAGGTCTTTTACAGGCTGTGCTTCTGTTACATACTGGGCAGTCACATTAGCTGCATATGGGATGACCGGCTTGTGGAACTCTACATTTTCAAGAACCTTTCCCAGCTTCTCCCCAGCACCAACTAACATTCCGGAGTGGAACGGGCCGCTTACATTTAACATAATGGCACGTTTTGCGCCTGCTGCTTTTAACTTTTCACAAGCCTCTTCTACAGCTGCTTTCCTGCCGGAAATAACGATCTGTCCCGGACAGTTATAATTTGCGATCCACACACCATCCATATCTGCAGTCACTTCTTCGATTACTGTTGCATCCAAAGCCAGGATAGCCGCCATAGCACCTTCTCCAGCCGGAACCTCTTCCTGCATGAAAATACCTCTCTGACGGACAGTGGTGATCGCGTCTTCTTCACTCATAACGCCTGCTGCTGCCAGTGCGCAGTACTCACCAAGGCTTAAACCAGCTGCTACATCCGGTTTTACGCCATTTTCTTCTAAAACCTTCATCATGGCAATGCCGGCAGTGACCATGGCTGCCTGTGTGTATTCTGTAATGTCCAGTCTGTCATTTGGCTCAAAGCAAAGCTCTGGAACAGAAAATCCTAAAAGCTCTGTGGCCTTGTCAAATACCTTACGGCCTGTTTCTGTGTGCTCATAAAAATCTTTTCCCATACCGCAGGTCTGTGCGCCCTGACCTGGGAAGATAAATGCGATCTTACTCATATTCATTACTCCCTGTTTTAAAGCGGTTCCAAAAGTACCTAACAACGACCTAAAAGTTTCTCTGCCTGACCCATCATCTCTTCGATCATTTCCTTACAGGTCTGCTCTTTCTTCACCATACCTGCAATCTGTCCAGCCATCACGGTTCCGTTGTCCACGTCACCTTCCATGACTGCCTTCCGAAGCGTTCCAAGTGTTAAATACTCCAGTTCCTCGAACGGGCGTCCCTCTTTTTCCAGCTTCAGATACTCTCTCGTCATCTTATTTCTAAGACAGCGGATCGGATGTCCGTGACTCATACCGGTTACGGTCGAATCAATGTCTTTCGCCTTGATGACTCTGTCCTTGTAAGCCTGGCTTACGATGGATTCCTTCGACACGACGAAGCGGGTTCCCATCTGGACTGCCTCTGCGCCCAGCATAAATGCCGCCGCAATGCCGCGTCCATCTGCGATACCTCCGGCTGCAATCACCGGAATCGAAACCGCATCGACTACCTGCGGAACGAGTGTCATCGTCGTCGCCTCGCCGATGTGTCCACCGGACTCCATGCCTTCTGCAACGACTGCATCTGCGCCGCTTTTCTCCATCAGACGTGCCTGTGCAACCGAAGCAACAACCGGAATCACCTTAATGCCGGCTTCCTTCCACATGCCCATGTATTTGCCCGGAATACCGGCGCCGGTCGTTACAACCTTGATGCCTTCTTCCACAACTACCTTTGCCACATCGTCCGCATGCGGGCTCATCAGCATGACATTGACGCCAAACGGCTTCTTTGTCAGCTCTCTCGCCTTGCGGATCTCCTCGCGGACAACCTCACCCGGTGCATTGGCGCCGCCAATTAAGCCCAGACCGCCAGCTTCAGAAACGGCTGCTGCCAGGTGATGTTCTGCCACCCATGCCATGCCGCCCTGAATAATCGGGTATTCAATCCCCAACATTTCTGTGATCTTTGTTTTCATTATGCCTCTACACCTTTTTCTTTTAAGTAGTTCATAACATCGCCTACCGTTGCCAGGTTCTGCAGATCCTCTGCCGGGATCTCTACGGAGTACTCATCCTCCAGAGCCATAACTAATTCAAACAGATCCAGGGAATCAGCGCCCAGATCATCCTTGAAAGAGGAAGCCTCGGTAATGGAATCTGCGTCTACGCTCAGCTGCTCTGCAATAATTTCTTTCATTTTCTCTAACATCGTTTCAATCTCCTTTTTAAATGAATTTTCTTTTTGTGACCGCAAAAATGCAATCACTGTTCTTATATTTTATCAAAAAATAGAATAATGTACATTAGTTTTGCTATATATTTTTTGCTTCTCCAGGCACCTACCAGGTCATCAATGCCGCGCCCCAGGTAAGACCCGCGCCAAAACCTGCCATCACCAGCGTATCGCCGCGTTTTAATCGTCCGTCCCGGTGCATTTCATCCAGGAGAATCGGAATAGAAGCCGCCGATGTATTGCCGTAGCGCTCGATATTGACCGGAATCTTATCCATCGGAACCTTCAGACGACGGGACGCCGCTTCCAGAATCCGGATATTCGCCTGATGCAGCAGATAATGCTGTACCGCCTCGCGGTCCGTTCCGGTCTCCTCCAGAATCGCATTCACAATCTCCGGTACTTTCTTAACCGCAAACTTGAAGACTTCCTGACCGTCCATCTGCATAAAACCAAGCTCCGGCTTGCCGCCCGTCAGGCAGTTTTCAAGACTTCTCGCCTGGCAGTACAGAACGTCGTTCTTCGTTCCATCGCTGCCGACCAGCGTCTTCACCACACCCGTCTCGTCCGCCCGAACAACCGCCGCGCCCGCGCCATCGCCAAATAGGATGCAGGAACTGCGGTCCGTCCAGTCTAACACCTTGCTCAGCGTCTCCGCTCCGATGATCAGCGCCGTCTTATAGATGCCCGCCTGAATAAATCCCTGCACAATATGTAAGGCGTAAATAAATCCGGAACATGCCGCCGTGATGTCAAACGCCACCGCATGTTTCGCCCCGATGGCTCCCTGTACATCCGCCGCCGCACTCGGGAACGCCCGATCCGGGGAAGACGTCGCCACGATCACGATCTCAATCTCCTCCGGAGAAATGCCCGCGTCCGCGATCGCGCGCTTCGCCGCCTCTGTCGCCAACGCCGAGGTTCCCTCGCTCGTCGAGATATGTCTGGCTCCAATACCCGTCCGTTCCCGGATCCAGGCATCATTTGTATCAAGAAATTTCGTCAAATCCTGATTCGTCACAACCTGCTCCGGCGCATACGCGCCGATTCCAATGATTCTAGCTGTCATTTTCTCGTTTAACTCCGCTTCTTCTATAAAAGATAGTTTTAATTTCAAATGGTTTGATATTCAAATTAATTTAGAGTGTAGCGGAGAATCTGGGGTTTGTCAAGGATAACTTGTAAATGAACGGCAGGATTCTGGTGAGAAGACGCAACCCGGACAGAGAAGAGCCGCCCCCAATCTTCCGGAAAACGCTCTCGCTCTTGCACTCGCTGCAGCGGACACTAAGCTCGAAAAAACCTCGCTAAGTGCCGGCGCGAGTGATGTTTCCTACAGATTGGGGGCGGCTCTTCTCCTGAAATACGCATCACTTGAAATACATAAAAATTAGGATACCGCGGTTTCCTTTTTCGTTGTATAATTATAAGACATAGGTATCTTTATTGTATCTATACAGAAATTTGTATACTATATTATCTATATATTACCCTATTAAAAGGAGGAGTTGCTATGCAGAGTATTCTTGTATGTGACGATGACAAACAGATCGTGGAAGCGATTGACATATACTTAACCGGTGAGGGATTTGAGGTTATCAAGGCATATGACGGCGCGGAGGCACTGGAACTTTTAAAAACGCACACCGTGAATTTGATGATTCTGGACGTTATGATGCCAGGGTTAGATGGCATCCGGACGACGCTGAAGGTGCGTGAAACCAGCAGCATCCCGATCATTATTCTTTCCGCGAAGTCTGAGGATGCGGACAAGATTCTGGGCTTAAATATCGGGGCAGATGATTATATCACGAAGCCGTTTAACCCACTGGAACTGGTCGCCCGCGTGAAATCTCAGCTCCGCCGCTACACGCAGCTGGGAAATATGAACAATCAGATGGGCAACCACGTATTCAAATGCGGCGGCTTGCAGATCAACGATGAAAATAAGGAAGTAACCGTGGACGGCGAACTCATCAAGCTGACACCGATCGAGTACAACATCCTGCTTCTGCTCGTTAAAAACGCCGGAAAAGTCTTCTCCATCGACCAGATCTACGAGGCGATCTGGAATGAGGAGGCGATCGGCGCGGACAATACAGTTGCGGTTCATATCCGCCATATCCGCGAAAAGATCGAAATTAACCCGAGGGAGCCGCGCTATCTGAAGGTTGTCTGGGGTGTTGGATATAAAATTGAGAAGCAGTAAAAATGTGAATCATCCATCTAACAGAAGTTAGGAGTTGCAAAATTTATGACAAAACTCTCACATATTCCGATGCAGATCCAGAAATGGATCGCCAGCCTCGCGCATCTGTTTTTCCTGATTCTGGGACTCATCGGTATCAGCCTCATGTATATCAATGGAAATTTCGGGCTGGGGCTGACCGGCATTGGCTCGGTTCCTTATGAGGACACCGCGGAATTTAACACACAATTTAATAACGATCTGAACGATATCTTCCTATATATGGAATATCAGGACGTCTTCGGTGCCGACAGCTCGATCGACCTCTCGCGCCGGATGCTCAAAATGACCTTTGGACCAAGCGAGACCGAAAATTTCTCCCTGTCCTCCCTGATTTCCTATCTGGAATCCATGGGGTACCAGCTCGACGACGACTTTAACTGCCAGAAGGTTTCTGAACCGGCAGACGGCGTCAAGAGCCGCGAAGGCTACGTCGAATGGTCGGTTCAAGAGCCGCAGCGGATCTACAGCTACCGTTCTGCCAGCCGGAAGCGCAGCACATTGGAGGATGCGGCGGTCGAGATCATGGACACACTGCATCGTTATTACACAGTGTATAACCGTTTCGTCGCCAATCCATCCAACCTGCATTTTAAAATCCAGTACACGGAGCCAGATTCGGATCAGAGCGAAACAACCCAGTTTACAAACACCGATTCCCTGACACCGGAAAATGTCAAGGAATACGGGCGCTACGCGTACCTGCCGGGCAATTCCGTTTTCTACGACACCAACATGAAAGCGATCCCGCTCAGCAGCATTTCCGCACTGGCATCCAATAACCCGTACACCGGCAGCGACTATTATCTGCTGATCGGAATCGATACAAATTATCCAGTCACTGACCTTTACGCGCGCACGCATACCGCATACCTGCACCGGCAGCACCTGTATCTGACCGGATTTGCACTGACAATCTTTGCAACGATCGGACTGCTTTTAAGCTTCCTGTTTCTGTTCCGGGTGTCCGGCTACCAGAGTTACCGCAGCTTCGACGTGACGCTGCACGGCTTCGACAAGAGCGGCACTGAAACCGGCATCGTCTTTTTTGCCGCCATGACCGCGATCGCCCTGGTTGTAAGCGACCTGATTCTCATCCGCATCCTGCATCTGGTCATTCCATCGCAGTATTGGTACTTCTCCGATCACAGCCTGCAGGCGCTGGTCCTGTATCTGGGCGGACTGCTGCTCTTTTTCAGCCTCCTGCGCCGCTACCGCGCCGGTACCCTGTGGACCTCCAGCCTGATCTGCCGGATTCAGAAGAAAATGTTGATACTCAAAACACGGCAGAACTTCCGCAGCCGCCTAGGCATCGGATTTGTTCTCTATCTTGCAATCAACACAGCGCTTATCAGCCTTGCCTGGTATTTCTGGGACCGCGTGTATGCAAATTTATACGTTGTTTACCTGCTGACAGGTCTGACTGTGCTGGTATTTCTGCTGTTTAACCTGTGGATCTTTTACATACTGTTCCGGCAGGCAAGCGAACAGGAATCCATCCGCGATGCCGTCCGCCAGCTCTCCGCCGGGGAGACCAGCTATCAGCTTGATCTCGATGAATTTGACGGTCCGGAGCTCACGCTGGCAGAGGGACTCAACAACATCAGTTCCGGTCTTGAAACCGCCCTTCAGGAGAAAATGAAGAGCGAACGCCTCAAAACCAACCTGATTACCAACGTTTCACACGACATCAAAACGCCGCTGACCTCGATTATAAATTATGTAAACCTAATGAAACGGGAACATATTGAAGATGCGCGGATCAACGCCTATCTTGATGTGCTCGACCAGAAATCACAGCGTCTCAAAACACTGATTGAAGACCTCGTCGAGGCATCCAAGGCAAGCTCCGGCAATGTGAAGCTTGAATTTACCGACATTGACCTCGTCCAGATGGCATTTCAGACCAACGGCGAATTTGAAGAAAAACTGGATGCCAGACATCTGCAGCTCATCATCAATGCCCCGCGGGAACCGCTGATGATCCGCGCCGATGGACGCCGCCTGTGGCGCGTACTTGAAAACCTGTACAACAATGTCTGCAAATATGCGATGGAGGGCAGCCGCGTCTACGTAGACCTCGCCCGCGTTCCCGGAAATCCAGAAACCGGTACTGCTGGCCAGGCAGTCTTCACCATCAAAAATATATCTGCCAATCCGCTCAACATCCGTGCCGACGAGCTGACCGAACGTTTCGTGCGCGGCGACGTCGCCCGCACCACCGAGGGAAGCGGGCTGGGACTATCGATCGCCAAAGATCTGACGGAATTGCAGAACGGGCAGTTTAGTTTGTATATCGATGGGGATCTGTTTAAGGCGCAGGTAACGTTTGATTTGGTGGAGAAAACGACGGAGAAGGCGGTGGAGGACGCAGAAATAATAGAAGAAACCGATGCTTCCGAAGCGGCTGAAAAGCCGAAAAAGGACGATGAACTGAAAAAAACAAATATACCGGAAGAAGCTACTATTCAAAAAGAGGTAAACGGCGAATCTTCCGAAAATGCTATCAATGAAACCATAAACACTACGGAAAATTCAAGAAATGAATAAAAATTTATGAATTGAGGACTTTATCCTATGAAACGCACTCATATCATGATCGCAGTCTTCTTCGCCTGCATCCTCTCCCCCAACCTGCTGTTTCCTATCCTGAAAACCACAGCCGATGAGGGCACCGGCGAAAACCGCAGTCTGGCGGCATTTCCAACTCTGTCGCTGGAAACCATCGATACCTTTCCATCCGGTGTTGAGGACTGGATCAACGATCACGCGGCGTTCCGCAACCGCTTCTTAAGCCTGAACGCCCGCTTAAACCTCTCCTTATTTCAGTTTGGAGACTCGCAGGACGTCATCACCGGAAAAGACGGCTGGTACTTTTACACGCTCGGAAGCTCCGTCGAAGACTTCCTCGGCACCAACCGTTTTTCCGCCGGGGAGCTCCAGATGCTGGCAGACAAACTCCAGACCATCCATGATGCCTGGAAAGAAAAAGGCACCGAATTTATCTTCCTGTGTGCGCCCAATAAAGAAGGCGTATACAGCGAATTCCTCCCGGACGGCTTCACCGCACCAGACGGACCTACCCGCCGCAGTGAACTGCTCGATTATCTGGAAATACACACAAATGTCCCAGTTGTCAATCCATACCCGGAGCTCAAAAACCGCCGGGACTATCAGTGGTATTTCAAAACCGACACCCACTGGAACGATGCTGCCGGATTTCTCGTCTCCGGGCAGATCATTGACGCCGCTGGCGGCACCTCCACGCCGATCGAGGACGTCACTGTCACCTATGAGCCGCGCGATCCGGGCGATCTGGCAAACCTGTTCCACATGCCAGAATCCATGTGCGACGATACCAAAGCAGATGTATCCGGGTACCGAAACAATATAACCATCCACTACGACAGCGCCTCCGACAATGGCAACATCGCCCACATCTCAGCAGACCAGGCGCCCGACCCGCGACGCATCACGATCTACCGCGACTCCTTCGGCACTGCCCTACTGGCAGGACTGCCAAAATACTTTGCGTATACCGATTTTTACCATTGGCAGGTATTTGAGCCGGAATTTTTGAACGAAAATAAGCCGGATGTGCTGGTGTATGAGGTGGTGGAACGGGATTTGGGGAGAATGATGGAGGATTTGGAGAAATTGATGCCGAATCAATGACGTGCATAGTTTATGCATTTTCAAAAGTATCATTTGCACAGTTTAGATGTGTTTTTTTATTGATCTCACATTATAATTATGATAAATTAAAATTATGGAAAGTCAGAGCATATGAAAGGCGGCCTGCCCCTACTTTTGGAGGGCTTCCCCTCCAGCATCTCGTCATACCAATGACAGAAAGGAGGGCGATAACAATGTATATTACATATTCGGATTTAATTCAGTCTGGAATATTCATTGTCGCTCTCGTAGGATTGTGTTATACAATCTTCACGAGAAGAAAATAGCCGCCACTACTGCAATAGGGGCGGCTGGTCTCATAAGAGATTAACTGTTTCATTTCGGCAGGCCGTATGTCTCTGGCTTTCCTATTTTTACTATAGCATATCTTTTTTCTGTATTCAAGATGTTTTATTATGCCTTATTTTTGAAATACTAAATTTTGCAATTTTCATTTCACCATTTTATCTGAATCAGCAGGTAGCTTCTCATCTAATCCATGATTCCGAAACCATCCGCCGATCCGAATAAAAATCAAAAATTCTCCTACAGCTCTTTCTTCACCAGCTCCAACGCCGAAGCAATCACCGCATCCATATCATAATACTTATACTCGCCCAGACGTCCGCCAAAGATTACCTTCTCTTCCTTCTTGGCCAGCTCTTTGTACTTCTCATACAGCGCACCATTCTTCGCATCATTGACCGGATAATACGGCTCATCGCCTAACTTCCACTCAGAACTGTACTCACGGCTGATAACCGTCTTTGGCAGATCATTGCCATCCGCATCCTTGCCAAACTCAAACCATTTATGCTCGATAATACGCGTCCACGGAGTCTCCGCATCTGTATAGTTCACTGCCGCATTGCCCTGGAAATTCGGGATATCCAGCACTTCGGTATCAAAGCGCACAGAACGATACTCCAGAACGCCCAGCGAATACTCAAAATACGCATCGATCGCGCCGGTGTAAACTACTTTCTTTGCCATCGCATCCCAATCAGCCTTATTCTCAAAATAATCCTCTTCCAGGCGAACCTCGATGCCGTCCAGCATATTGGCAACCATCTTCGTATAGCCGCCAACCGGGATTCCCTGATACAGGGCGTTAAAATAGTTGTTGTCAAAGGTCAGACGAACCGGAAGACGCTTGATGATAAAGGACGGAAGATCCTTGCACTCTCTTCCCCACTGCTTCTGTGTATATCCCTTGATCAGCTTCTCATAAATATCCGTACCAACCAGGCTGATCGCCTGCTCTTCCAGGTTCTTCGGCTCGGTGATGCCTGCTGCCTTGCGCTGTTCCTCGATCTTCGCCGCTGCCTCCTGCGGAGTCACGACACCCCACATCTTGTTGAAGGTGTACATATTAAACGGCAGGGAATACAGCTCGCCGTGGTAATTCGCCACCGGAGAGTTCGTAAAACGGTTAAACTCCGCGAACTGATTTACATAATTCCAGACTTCCTTATTATTCGTGTGGAAAATATGCGCGCCATACTTGTGAACCTGGATGCCCTCCATCGGCTCTGTATACACATTTCCTGCAATATTCGGGCGGCGGTCAATCACCAGAACCTTCTTGCCCGCTTTCTTCGCCTCATGGGCGAATACGGCACCGTAGAGACCGGCGCCTACTATTAAATAATCGTACATGTTGGTTTTCTCCTTGTCACGTGTTGTTATACTTGTGATTTATTTATAACATACAACGACAATTTAAACAAGAATATCCCGTCAGCTTCAAGCATTCCCCAAAACAAACTCTCAATTTGGACACAATACCTTATTAATACTCCATTGCACTCTATGAGGCGAACTTACT
>ERZ791614.1682-NODE-1682-length-10882-cov-3.743235_pt1 | contig 10882 bp, 10 predicted proteins | sample MGYA00510274_ERZ791614 | MGnify/ENA primary metagenome ERZ791614 (study PRJEB30046, sample SAMN00715221) | human gut metagenome | study: EMG produced TPA metagenomics assembly of the A metagenome-wide association study of gut microbiota in type 2...
GCCGTGCGTGAGTGCCTCGCGGGCGCCAACTGCGGCGGCTGCGGCTACCCCGGCTGCGACGGCTACGCCGCTGCGGTCGCGGCGGGTCAGGCTCCGGTCAACTGCTGCGTCGCCGGCGGCCAGGAAGCTGCCGACAAGATTGCTGCGATCATGGGCGTCTCCGCCGGCGCGGAGGAGAAGATGGTCGCGTTCGTGCCGTGCTCCGGCGCGGAGGGCGTCGCCGTCAAGCGCTTCAACTACAAAGGACCCCAGGATTGCCAGGCTGCCATGCTGTTCGGCGGCAAGAGCAACAAGGAGTGCCGCTTCGCCTGCATCGGCCTCGGCAACTGCGCCAGAGCCTGCAAGTTCGGCGCGATGCACATCGTCAACGGCGTTGCCAAGGTCGACCGCGACAAGTGCGTCGGCTGCATGGCCTGCGCTGATGCCTGCCCGAAGAAAATCATCGAGAAGGTGCCGTATAAGCAGGCTGTGCTCGTCGGCTGCCGCAATCAGGACAAGGGCGCCGTCACGCGCAAGATCTGCGACGTCGGCTGCATCGGCTGCATGAAGTGCCAGCGCGAGTGCCCGGCAGAAGCCATCAAGATCGAGAACTTCGTGTCCACGATCGACTATGACAAGTGTGTCGGCTGCGGCCACTGCGCCGATATCTGCCCGCGCGGCATCATCAGCCTCATGGATCTGGTCAAGCAATAAGCTGCCGGCCGGTCAAAAAACCAACAGACAGACGGACATTTCGGTGTCCGTCTGTTTTTTTGCGCACGGGAGTGCCGAACGTCCCTTTTCCTGCGGCGCGCGATGTGTTACAATAAAAAAAATACGCGCAAGGAGGCCGCCATGTACCAGACCCGACCCGATGATTACGCTGCGTTCCGGTGCCTGGCCGGGGCATGTCCGCAGACGTGCTGCGCCGCGTGGGAGATCGTTGTCGATCCGGACGCGCAGGACGCTTACCTGCGCCTGCAGCATCCGCTGGCGGCAAAGCTGCGGCGCGTGCTGCGCGTAGACAGCGAGGGCGATACGTACTTTGCGCAGACGGACGGGCGCTGCCCGTTTCTGTGTGCCGACGGCCTGTGCGAGCTGCAGCGCACGCTCGGCGAACAGAGCCTGTGCCGCACGTGCCGGGATTTCCCGCGCTGGGAGGTGCTGCTGTGCGACCGGGTGGAGCAGGGGCTATCACCCGCGTGCCCGGAGGCCGCGCGGCGGCTGCTGGAGCGCTCCGCGCCCCTGCGCTTTGTCTCCGCGCCGCTGCCGGACGACGGGTATGTGCCCGGCGTGCGTGAGCGGCGGCTGACGGCCGCCGTCACGGCGGTACGCGACCGGGTGCTTGCGCTGCTGGCGCGGCCGTGGTGCACGGCCGAGGAAAATCTCGCGGTGGCGCTCGATTTTGCCCGTGCGGCACAGCGCCAGCTCGACCGGCACCGTATCGCGGCGCTGGCCGCCGGGGATGTGCCGGGGGTGACGGCCGATGCAGCGCCGGAGCCCATGCCGCCGGCGGCGCTGGCGGCGGCGTTTGCGTCCCCGGAGCCGCTCGATGCCCGCTGGCCGGCGCTCCCTGCCTGCCCGCCGCCCAGAATGACGCCCGTGCAGCAGACATGCCTCGCGCAGACGATCGTCTGGCGGCACGGCATGGACGCGCTCGACGACCGTGACGTGGTCTTTCCCGTGCGGTATGCCGCGGCGACGCTGCGGCTGCTCGACTGTCTGGCGGCGGTGAGCGGCTGCACGGACGCGCAGCTCGTCGTGCTCGTCACGCGCGAGGTGGAAAATGACCCCGAAGCCCTCTCCCGGCTGCGCGCCGGGCTGCAAATAGAACCAAAAATGAATGCTCAGGAGGCACTCGACCATGAAAAAATGTGACTGCAAGATCATGAACACCCTCGGCAAGTACCAGAAAATCTGGCCGTGGATCGGCGTGGCGGGCTACGCCATTGACGGCGCGGAGGCCGTGCTCAAGCACACGAAGTGGGGCAAGGCACACTACAAGCTGCGCATGCTCATCCACGGCGCGGGCGCGGGGCTGCTGTGCCTCGGCGCGGGCGTACACACGGTGCAGGCGTTTGCAGCGGGCAAGACGGACGTGCCCACCGTCGTCAGCGGGTCGGTCATCGGCTCAGGCATCCTCGGCCTGAACTACACGCACGCCGCGGCCAAGAAAATCGGCCCGAAGCAGGCGCGCGTCATGCACCGCGTGTTCTGCGGCGTGACGGGCCTCGGCATGGCGATGCACATTTTCGCCGTCAAGCAGCCGAAGGAGTAAGATACGCGGGGAAGAAAGCAGACAGCAGCCGCAGCGGAACTGACCGCTGCGGCTGCGGTTGTGCTGCGCGCGGATGTGTGGTAAGATGAGACGCAGCGCGCCGGGAGGCGGAATTTGCGGGAGGAATGACCATGACCGAGAAGGAGAAAATGCTGCGCGGGATGCTGTATGACGCCAACGACAGCGCGCTCTGCGCCGACCGTGTGCGGGCCAAGGAGCTGTGCCATGCCTACAATCAGCTGCGGCCCTCGGACGCGGCCGGGATGCGGGAGCTCCTCCGGCGGCTTCTGGGGAAAACGGGCGAGACGTTTTGCGTGACGGCCCCGTTCTGGTGCGATTACGGCTACAACATCCGGCTCGGGGAGCACTTTTACGCCAACCACAATCTCGTCATTCTCGACTGCGCCGCGGTGACGTTCGGCGAGCACGTGTTCGTGGCGCCGAACTGCGGGTTTTACACGGCCGGCCACCCGATCGACGCCGTGCGCCGCGAGCGGGGGCTGGAGTATGCTTACCCAATCACCGTGGGCGATCATGTGTGGATCGGCGGCGGCGTGCAGGTCATGCCCGGCGTCACGATCGGGAGCAATGTCGTGATTGGGGGCGGCAGCGTCGTCGTCAAAGACATTCCGAGCGATTCGGTCGCTGTTGGCAATTCGTGCAGGGTCATTCGGCCGATCACGGAGGCGGACAAACAGACCTGCTGGGACAGATAGCGCGCGGCTGCATGGCAAGAGGAACGCAGGACGCAAATCAAAATGCGGAGGCCAGACAAAATGAAAAAAGAAAAGCGGTTTGAGATCGTATATCAGGAAGGCGGCTTTATGAGCGCAAAAACGATCTATGTGGACAAAGAGACCGGCGTGAATTATCTCTTTATCGTCAGCGGATATGCGGGCGGATTGACGCCGCTGCTGGATGCAGAGGGGAAACCCGTCGTCACCAAAGAAACGGCTGACTGAGAAGATCGCGCTTTCTTGTCCGGCGCGAAGCGGCGCTTTGATCGTGCGTACACAAAATCCCCGCCCGGCGTGACCATTCGGTCACGCCGGGCGGGGGTTTCTTTGATGGGCCGGGGCTCACCCGGTGGTGACATAGCTGCCGGATTCCGGCGCCTTGGCGAGAAACGGCACGAAGCGCGTCGCGGCGTCAAAGCTGCTGTCGGCCGCGATGGCGCTCTGGAGCGTGGCGACGTTATCGGCCGAGGCGAACACGCACACGCGGTCAAACAGCTTCGGGAACACCGCCATGTCCTGACCGGACTGCGCGGCCCTGCTTTGCAGGATAGAGTCCGCGCTCACGACGGCGCTCACGCGCAGGCCCGTGGCGGTCAGGTTCGCGCGCAGGTACTTTGCCAGCGACACGACCGCGTCCGTGCGCGAGGGTGTGCCGCTCTGGGACGCATATTTGACTTCCGTGTCGGACAGCGGCTGCTGCAGGTACGAGAACGCGACCTCGTCAAAGCCCAGGTCGTGCAGCTCCTTGCAGAGGCTGACGAGGTAGGTGCGGATGAACGTGTTGTACGGGTCGACCCAGCCGCCGGAGCTGTCGGTGTACGCGCTGCCGGATGCGGTCTGCAGCGCGGTGGCGGCGTAGCGCTCGGCCATGAGCGTGTCGACGCACGTGCTCACGACGGCGACGAGGTAGATGTTCTGCCCCTTGACGGTCTGGATCGCGTCGGCAAGCTCGGCCGTGCCATTGACGCCGTAGGCCGCGGCGTCCGAGACGCCGGACTTCCAGCTCAGCGTGCCGCCGGGGGCTTTCATCTGCAGCACGAGGGCGTTGCCGCCCGCCGCCTTCACGGCGGAGGCCGCGCGCGTGAGCCCGTCGGGCGTGATCTTGTCGGCCGTCAGATACTGCCCGTGCAGCTCGGTGAGGCCCTTGCCCGCGTCGGAGACGATGCCGGAATAGTCCGGGTCCTCGAGCACGAGCTCGGTGTCGACCGTCTCGGGCTGGCCGCTCTCGGTGACGGGGGCGGCCGTCTCCATGATGGGGAAGACGACGTGCAGAGAGCCGTCGCTGTCATAGACAATGTATTTCTGGCCGGCGAAGAACAAAATCACCGCCAGCACGATCAGCCCGGCGAGGATCCACAAGATCACCGGCCAGGCCTTGCCCCGGCTGCGCCGGGCGCGGTAAACGTCGTTGCGATGGGCGCGCATCGGCACACCTCCTTTGGGTCAGGCGGCGTCAGCCGCGGTTTTCAATGTCGCTGATGAGGGCGATGCGGCGCGCGTGGCGGCCGCCCTCAAACTCGGTGTTGAGGAACGTGTCCACGATCTTGAGCGCGAGGCCCGGGCCGAGCACGCGCGCGCCCATGGCGAGGATGTTCGCATCGTTGTGGCGGCGGGTCATCTCGGCAGAGTAGCAGTCGCCGCACAGGGCGGCGCGGATGCCCTTGACCTTGTTGGCGGAGATGGAGATGCCGATGCCGGTGCCGCAGATGAGGATGCCGCGCTCGCACTCCCCGTCCGCGACGGCGCGGGCCACGGCCTCGCCGTAGATGGGGTAGTCGCAGCTCTCTTCGCTGTACGTGCCGAAGTCCTTGTAGGCAAGGCCCAGCTCGTCGAGATGGCGCATGACCTCCTGCTTGAGGGCAAAACCGCCGTGGTCACATCCGATTGCAATCATAAACAATACCTCGATTTCTGTAATTTCCCCGGCGTTAAAACGGCCAGTCCGGGAGCCATTTGAGCACATTCCATGCATAGTCACGCGGGATCGTCACGCCCGTGAGCACGGGGAAAAACAGCGCGAAGAGCACGCCGTTTGCCGCCGTGAAGGCATACACGATGCCGAGATAGCCGCGCTGCCGCAGCCGGTCGAACACGTACCCGAGCGCGAGCACGAGAAAGAGCGTCGCCGCGAAGTAGTGGTATTCGAACGTCAGGCGTGAGATGAACACCCACGGCAGCACCTGCGCCAGATAGCCGACGAGGAGAAACAGCGCCGTGCGGTCGCGCTTCGCCGCGCGGTATGCGAGCACCGGCAGCGCCAGCAGCCCGCCCCAGCACAGCAGGGGATTGACGAACGCGCCGATGGTCGACACCGTCCCGTCGCCATACGACAGGTAGTAGAGGATCGGCCGCAGGTCGAGCAGCCACTGCCACCAGCGCGAGGAATACGGATGCGTGGCGACAAGGCCGGAATGATAGGTAAACATGAAGCGCTGGTTTTCCAGCACGATGGCGGCGTATTCGCGCGTGAAGTACATGCCCGCGCCGCGCAGGCCGCGTGCCGCGCCGTAGGGGTAATAGCTCGCGTAATAGATCATGCCCGGCACGAGCACGAAAAACACGAGGCAGAAGCCGATGTTGCCGAGCAGGCGGTGCGCATACCGGCGGCCGTCACCGTCCCGGTGCGCCTGTACACCGGAAAAGATCCAATGCAGCGCCCAGAGCACGCCGAGGCCCGCCCCGGCATAGAGACACGTCCACTTCGTGGCCGCGCCGATGCCGAACGTGACGCCGCAGGCGGCGAGGTGGCGCAGCCGCCCCTCCGTGAAGTACCGGTACAAAAACAGGTACATGAGCAGGATGAAAAACGTCGCAAAGCTGTCGATCGTCGCAATGCGCGTCTGCGTCAGGTGCATGAAGTCGAACGCCAGCAGCGCCGCGCCGCACAGGGCCACGCGGTCGTCGCGGAACATCCGGCGCAGCAGATCCCACATCAGCGGCAGCATGGCCACGCCGAAGAGCGTGCCCATGAAGCGCCAGCCGAACGGCGTCATGCCGAAGAGCACGATGCCGAGCGAGAGGATCTCCTTGCCGAGCGGCGGGTGCGAGACTTCATACGGATACACGCCGCGCAGATGCTCATAGGCCGTGCGCGCGTGGTAGATCTCATCAAAATACGTGCTGTTGTAGTACGTGGACGCGGCGGGCACGGTGTCCGCTTCGTCGCAGAGCGCGTCCGCGCTCGCAGGGCCGGTGATGGCGCGCACGCCGATGCGGCTGCCCTGCGGGTCGTAGAGTGCGAGCTCGCCGAGCTCCATGTGCGCGCTCGCCGTGATACGCACATAGGCCGCCGCTGCGGGCGCGGTGTCGGCCATTTCCGGCTGAAGCCACTTGAAGAGGTCGGCGTAGCCCTGCGGCATCGTGCCGGCGGGCGTGAAGGTCACGCCGTCGGTCGAATAGGCGAGGGTGTATTCGCCGGTCGACAAACCGGGGTAGTACCACACGGCGGAAACTTCACTCTCGCGCTCGAGCGCGAGCACGGCGGATTCCCCCGCCTCGAACGAGCAGAACTGCTGCGGGTCACGCGCGGAGCCGAGGCTAAAGAATGCTGCGACGGCGTACACCGCCGTCAGCGCCGCGATGCCAAGCCCGCCGCGGCGGCCCGTGCGCCGGGGGATAGGGCCGCGTGCGGGCAAAACCAGATGCGCCAGCAGTGCGAGCGTGAGCGTGATGGCGGCTGCGAGCAGAATGTACCGGAGCGCTGCCATGCGCTGCCCCTCCCTTCGCCGGAATGCCGGATGGTCTATATTATAGTACAGCGCGGCGGCCCTGTCCAGAAAAGAATCCGCCGAAGGGGCGGCAGCACTTGACAACTGTCCGGAATAAAGTTAGAATAATGTGATTATATTTTTGGCGGCGGATGGAGCGCCGACACGAATATCGTTATGTTCCCGGCGGGTGCGCTTGATGGCCCGCCTTTTCCAACTTGAAAAAATATCGTAGAAAAAATCTGATGAAACGGAGGATCACAATTTCATATGTCGTTACCAATAGCACTCGGTTGTATCATCGCAGCGCTTGTGGTTGGTTGTATCCTTGGCGGGCTTTACCGCAAAAAGGTCTCGGAGCGCGAGATCGGCAGTGCGGAAGAGAAGGCCAAGCAGATCATAAATGATGCCTATAAGAGTGCCGAGAGCAAGCGGCGCGAGACCCTGCTCGAGGCCAAGGAAGAGATCCACAAGAGCCGGACGGAGTACGAACGCGAGGTCAAGGAACGCCGCGCGGAGCTGCAGAAGCAGGAGCGCCGCCTCCAGCAGAAGGAGGAGACCCTCGACCGCAAAACAGACACGCTCGACAAAAAGACGGACGCCCTCAACCAGAAGATCGCCGCGATCGACACCAAGCAGAACGAGATCAATCAGCTCAAAAAGACCCAGATGGAGCTGCTCGAGAAGATCTCCGGCTATACGGTCGAGGAGGCCAAGGCCTTCCTCATCAACAGCCTGAAGGACGACGTCGTGCATGAGCAGGCGCTCATGGTCAAGGAGGTCGAGGCCCAGTACAAGGATGAGGCCGATACCCGCGCCCGCGAGATCATCGCCACCGCCATCCAGCGCTGCGCCGCCGACCATGCCAGCGAAGTGACCGTGTCGGTCGTGCCGCTGCCGAACGACGAGATGAAGGGCCGCATCATCGGCCGCGAGGGCCGCAACATCCGCGCCATCGAGACGCTCACCGGCTGCGACCTCATCATCGACGACACGCCCGAGGCCATCACGCTCTCGAGCTTCGACCCCGTGCGGCGCGAAGTCGCGCGCATCGCGCTCGAAAAGCTCATTCAGGACGGCCGCATTCACCCCGCCCGCATCGAGGAAATGGTCGCCAAGGCTCAGAAGGAGGTCAACGCCACCATCAAGGCCGAGGGCGAGCGCGCCGTTTTCGAGACGAACATCCACGGCCTGCATCCCGAGCTCATCAAGCTGCTCGGCCGCATGAAGTACCGCACCAGTTACGGCCAGAATGTGCTCAACCACTCCATCGAGGTTTCGCACATTGCCGGCCTGCTCGCTGCCGAGCTCGGCGTCGACGTGGCCACCGCCAAGCGCGCCGGCCTCCTGCACGATATCGGCAAGGCCATCGACCACGAGGTCGAGGGCAGCCACGTGACCATCGGCGTCAACATCGCCCGCAAGTACAAGGAGTCGGAGGAAGTCATCCACGCCATCGAGGCCCACCACGGCGACGTGGAGGCCCACACCGTCGTCGCCTGCCTCGTTCAGGCGGCCGACGCCATCTCCGCTGCGCGCCCCGGCGCCCGGCGCGAGAACATCGAGAACTATGTCAAGCGTCTCGAAAAGCTCGAGGAAGTCACCAAGAGCTTCCCCGGCATCGCCAACTGCTTTGCCATTCAGGCCGGCCGCGAGATCCGCATCATGGTCAAGCCCGAGGAGGTCTCGGAGGATCAGATGGTGCTGCTCGCGCGCGACATCGCCAAGAAGATCGAGGATGAGCTGACCTACCCCGGCCAGATCAAGGTCAATCTCCTGCGCGAGACCAAGGCCATCGGCTACGCGAAGTAAACCAGATCCCGAATCCCCAACGCCCGCCGGATATCCGGCGGGCGTTCGTGCATTTGCTGCCTTTTGGCGGCGGTGGGCGCAAGTGCCGGTTTCCCGACAGATGCATCAAAAAATGCATAAAAAACGAATCTGTTACAAAAAGGAAAGAAATACTTGACGAAAACGGCCGATTTATGGTAATATTTTTCTGGGACTGATAAAAATTGTTCTAAAACACGAAAGGAGAGTAAAATTCATGATTTGGGATTGCCCGTTTTGCTTCCTCGGATGGCTGCATGATCAGTGGGGCTGGGACCACGAAATGGCCGAGAAGTTCAGATCCATGTGCCCGAACAAGTAATTGATTTTTTTGTGTGCTGTTAACCGGTAGCACGCTGTCAGCCCGTCCGGGGCTGAGCCAACCTTACGAGGCCTGACGCTTTGCGTCAGGCTTTGTTTTTTTGCCCGGGTTTGACAGCCTGCGCGCGGGTGTGCAGAATGGGCGCAGAGACCGAAACGGACGGGCGGGGAGATGCGATGAAGCGGAAGCAGTACAAGCTCTATAACAATTACACGACTTATTTTATCTTACTAGGGCTTGGCTTTTATTATGTTTTGGTGATTGGACTTGATGTTTGGGCGTTTTGTGCATCTGATGACGTGTCATCTTGGATTCCGTTTTTTCTGATCATCACCTGTCCTGCCGTTTTGACGATCGTTTTAGCGTATAAGCCGCAGGGATTTAGTCGGCTTTTAACGCGCTGCAGCTTTGATGCTGAGGGCATCCATTGCCGGAGCCCGCGCTGGGGGCGCTTTACGCTTCGGTGGGATGAAATTCGTACATATGGGTTTTATGGGTACTCCTTTTCCTATATGTCCATGCCGTTTTTGTACTTCTCGCTGGACCCGGCGGAGTATGCACCCCAAAATGGCGGCGAGGCGGCGCGGATCGGCCGTGACCGGATCATTTTTGAGTATCGGCCGTCCATCTGGGCGGCGCTGACGGAGTATATGCCGCGGGACATGATCAAGCGGCTGGGCGATGTGATCCGCAATGAACGCGGCGGGCATTTCCGGCGCAGGCCCGGCGCGTGAGCGGGCGAGCCTGCTGCACCGTGGATAGAGAAGAAAGCAGACAGCAAAGATCCGGCGCCCGCGATGCGGGCGCCGGATCTTGCTTTGTCTGTTGTTTTGCAGGGGCAGGGGGGAATCAGTACATACCGCCCATGTCCGGGGCGGCCGGAGCGGCCGGAGCGGCCTTCTCGGGCAGGTCGGCCACGAGGGACTCGGTGGTCAGGACCATGGAGGAGACGGACGCGGCGTTCTCGAGCGCGCTGCGGCAGACCTTGGTCGGGTCGACGATGCCGTTTTCGATCATGTCGCCGAAGGTGTCGTGCGCGGCGTCGTAGCCGTAGTTGACGCTCTTGCTCTTGCTGACCTTGTCGAGGATGACCGCACCCTCAACACCGGCGTTGGCCGCGATCTGGCAGATCGGGGCGCGCAGAGCGGCTGCGATGATGTTCGCGCCGGTCTTCTCATCGCCGGAGAGCTTGGCAGCGGTCGCCTGTGCGGCCTTGCTGGCCACGACATACGCCGTGCCGCCGCCGGCCACGATGCCCTCTTCGACGGCTGCGCGGGTCGCGTTGAGCGCGTCCTCGATGCGCAGCTTCTTTTCCTTCATCTCGGTCTCGGTCGCAGCGCCGACCTTGATGACCGCAACACCGCCGGACAGCTTTGCCAGGCGCTCCTGCAGCTTCTCCTTGTCGTAGTCCGACGTGGCTTTCTCGATCGAAGCGCGGATCTGAGCCACACGGGCCGCGATCTCCTCCTTCTTGCCGGCGCCGTCGACGATCGTGGTGTTCTCCTTGTTGAGCGTCACCTTGTCGGCCGTTCCGAGCATCGAAAGGTCGGCATCCTCGATCTTCATACCCTTATCGGTCGAGATCACGGTAGCGCCCGTCAGGATGGCGATGTCTTCGAGCATCTCCTTGCGGCGGTCGCCGAAGCCCGGAGCCTTGCAGGCCGCGATTTTCAGCGTGCCGCGCAGCTTGTTGACAACGAGCGCCGAAAGAGCCTCGCCGTCCACGTCCTCGGCGATGATCAGCAGCGAACGGCCGCTCTGAGCCACCGGTTCCAGCACGCCCATCAGCTCCTTCATCGTCGAAACCTTCTTGTCGGTAATCAGGATGTAAGGCTTTTCAAGCTGCGCCTCCATCTTTTCGGGATCGGTCATAAAGTAAGCCGAGATATAACCGCGGTCGAACTGCATGCCCTCGACCACCTCCACGTGGGTCTCGGTGCCTTTGGCCTCCTCGACGGTGATGACGCCCTCCTTGTTCACCTTGCCCATCGCCTCGGCGATCAGCTTGCCGATCGTCTCGTCGCCGGAA
>ERZ791614.1683-NODE-1683-length-10875-cov-2.189649_pt1 | contig 10875 bp, 7 predicted proteins | sample MGYA00510274_ERZ791614 | MGnify/ENA primary metagenome ERZ791614 (study PRJEB30046, sample SAMN00715221) | human gut metagenome | study: EMG produced TPA metagenomics assembly of the A metagenome-wide association study of gut microbiota in type 2...
CGCAGTCAGCAGGTTACCGACGCGTGTCATAAACACGGCGGCTTCTACCTCGGCACGATCGGCGGTGTTGCTGCCGACCTGTCCGCTGAGTCCATCCGCAGCATCAAGTGCATTGAGTATCCTGAGCTCGGTATGGAAGCTGTTTACGAAATTGACGTTGTTGACTTCCCTGCATTCATCCTGGTTGATGACAAGGGCAATGACTTCTTTAAACAGCTGAAGCCCCGTTTCCCTGTGAATCTTGAAGCTTAATACTTAACGCAGTAAGTTTGGAAAACCCGGTGTCAAGCATCGGGTTTTCTTTTTTCCGAGCGAAAATCCAATACACTACTACCCATAAGAAATCGTCTCTTTCCTCAAAACTACATGAGAGAGACGGAGCTAAGAGTAAATAATTTTATGGGCCGCAGCCTGCGGTCCGGAGTCCCAGGATGAATTCGGTTTTCCTAGTTGTCATTGCAGCGATGATTCTCATCGTTGTACTTCTTCGTTTTAAAGTTCTTATCGGCCCCGCGATTCTGAGCGGCGGTCTATTAATTTGGCTCTTTGAGTCAAGATCCTTCGAAAAGCTTTGGGTTGCTTTCACTGAGACATTAACAATGCAGCGAACTTGGGATTTGCTGCTTTGTTTGTACTTTGTGATGTGTCTTGAGGTTGAACTTCGCAAAAGCGGCTCCCTTCACGGTATGGTGGTGACGCTGAGAAATATCTTCTCCAGCAACAAAGTTACTTTGGCGTTTATGCCGGCGTTCTTGGGTCTTCTTCCTTCCTTGGGAGGAGCTCGATTTTCCGCTCCGATCGTACAGGAAGCTAGTGAAGGAATTGCCGTTGACGATGAACAAAAGAGTGCGATCAACCTTTGGTTCCGCCATATTTTCGAGTTTTCAAACCCCTTGATGCCGGGCGTCATTCTTGCCTGCGGTATCGCGAACGTTTCGATCGGAGATTTGATTGATCAGGTCGGCTGGGTCACCATTCTTTGCTTTGTTCTCGGCTGGATCTTTTTAATTGTTCCTTTAAAGATTACGGATCCGGAAAAGGCTACGAATACCCAGCATGATCGCACCATTGACTGGAAGAGTCTCATTCTGGCTTTCGGTCCGATCGTCACGAGCTTCCTTTTAATCGTTGCTTTTGATGTTCAGGCAGCTTTAGCCATGGGCCTTGTAGTCGTGGCATTTATTCCGCTTTATTTCTGGTTCAAGCGTCCGATCTCAGTCAAGAGTGTTTTTACAGAAAGCCTGGATAAAAAATTATTTTTCAATGTCGTCTGTATTCTGTACTTCATCCAGCTTCTGACGGTAATCGGTACGTTGGATGAAATCGTCAACGTCTTTAATAATTCCGCGCTGCCTCAGGCAGTGATCATTGCCTGCCTTTCCTTTATTTTCGGAGTGATGACAGGCATGGGACAAGGCTATATTGCGATCGTGATGCCGATTGTAGCTCTTATGGCTCCGGGCAACATTGTTCTAGTCGGTATTGCAATGGTTTACGGTATGGCCGGACAGATGGTGACCCCGACGCATCTTTGTATTTTGGTTACAGTGGAATACTTTAAGAGCCGTCTTTGGAAAACAATCGGTAAGTGCGGTGTGCTCTCACTGTTGATGATTTTAATTTTCTCAGCTTGGACATATTGGCGTTATTACCTTTAGCTTTCAGAGGTTAAACGAGGCCTTTTCTAATTTCATGGCTTTCGGTAAAAATCATAAAATGAGGTTATGGACCTCAAAGTAGAATTAGATTCAACCGTTGCCATGAAGTTAGATAAGGACAATCTCGCCAAAATTCTTTCGCTTTGGCTTCACGTCGAAGCGTTAACGCCGTTTGACCTTGACAAGAATGATCTTATCGAACAGATGCCGGGGAGCTTGAATCAGCCCCGGTCCTCTCTTTTTACATGGGATAACGAAGATAAAACGCAGCGGGACAGTTTGGAAATCGAACTCCAGAAGCTTCCTAAAGAAGAAGACAGGACAGACTTTTTTCGGATGTTTACAGTTTGCATAGGTATCGTTAACCGCAATGAATTCATTGACCGGGCAGAACACCTTCTGAGATCTAATCTGTTGGATATATCTCAAGACCTCTCAGACTTCAGCGCCGAAGAGCAAAGAACCGATGACCTCATCTGCTTAGGAGTCCTGCGCGCGAACCATTTCGGCAAAATCAGTATGGGTACGGTAGAGCCGTCCTATGCGTTGTGCGAACTGGTTAACCTGACAAATAAGCAGAAGGGTGCCGAGAGCTTTGAGTTCCTGACCGATGTAGCTCAGATTCTTCATACCTCGGCTGTTCGCCAGCTTTCGTTGGACTCGGGAACTACCGCCCAAAAAATCAGCGAAAAGGACCGACAGTTTTATGGAATGCTCATCCATAATCTGAACAAGAAGGAATTAAAGCCGGATGAAACAAGGGGATATAAACTCATTAAAGATTTGAATCCTCCTCAAAACTTTCTCAATCCCAGAAAAATAGATGAGCTTTGTAAGAACTGGCTGGAGAAAGCCGGTCTTGGTCCTTCTTACCGTATTTGGGTGGTCGTTAACTACTACGAGCGTCCGAAGCCCCTCTACTTCGATTTTATGAATTCTCCGTACATCGAATTTTTGGAGAAGATCAAAAAGCGTATTCAGACCGAGCCGCCTTCAAGAGTGCTGAGTCCGGTTTCCGAGAGATTCTTTTCCCTTGCCTACGACAACCCCGAGCGAACTGACCTTTTGGCAAATCCTAACAAGTTTCTGGAGATGGCCAATCCGGAAAGGATGATTTTCGGGCGCTGGCCGAGTGATATAAAAAATTATCTTGTCCCTTGTCAGCAGGTCGCTCTTTCAACCATGATTTGGGCGCCTCCTGTAGATCCTATCATTTCTGTAAACGGGCCCCCTGGAACCGGAAAAACGATGCTCCTAAAAGAACTGCTGACGGAGATCGTAATCAATCGTGCCGCAGTGCTGGCTAACATTGAGGATATAGGAACGGCACCTTTATTTGAAGTCAAGGCCGGCTGGAAAGGGGAGCAGGTTCCTGTCCTTCTCAAAGAATACGTGGAGGACTACCCAATTATCGTTGCTTCGAATAATAATAATGCGGTGGAAAATATCACGAAGGAACTTCCGTTCGATTATGGATTCGAAGAGCCGTTCGATTACTTCTCTGGCCTTGCCAATAAGTTAAATAGAAGTAAAGAGGCTTGGGGACTGATTTCCGCACCGCTGGGAAAAGCAGAAAATTGGACGCGCCTTTGGAAGACGCTTTTCAGTAATCACAAAACGCCCAAAGGGACGATCCCTTACTTTCAGCATGTCTTAGAAGAAGAGATTCGAAAGGAAGGCGGCATTGCCGAAATTCGAGCCAATTGGAAAAAGGAGACGCTGCGTTTCAAGGAACTTTATTGTGAGGTTCATGAGCGCATCACGTCAAAAATGCCTGACTACAAGGCCGATATAAAGAAGTTTGCACAAACTTATGAAGAAAAGCCTGTCACAGCCCGTTCTTTCAGGGAGTCAGTGCTTCGTGCTTTCGGTTCCAAGAAAGGAGAATTTGAAGAAAATCCTTTTGATTTTTCCGGAAGCTCAAAGGAGAAAAATCACGGGAGGCGTCTTTATACAGACGAGGAACTGGACAGAGCAAGAACGCTCTTGTTCCTTTCTGCTTTGAAGCTGCATCGTTTGGCGGTTTTAGCCAAGAAAAAGGATTTTATCGACGGTATCCGTGGTTCGATTACCGCCAATATGTACGACTTGGTTTCTCCGCATCGATTGCCCTTCCTGGGAACGCTGTCTTTTCTGATACCGATTATTTCGACGACGTTTGCTTCGGCGGCATTTAGATTTAATAATTTTCTTTCATCTTCACTGCCTTGGGTCACTGTGGACGAGGCATCTCAAGCTACCCCTCAGTCCGCATTGCTGCTCATGCAGAAAGCCAAGCGATTTTTGGTGGTAGGAGATCCTTTACAGCTGACGCCGGTTGTGACTTTGCCGGAATCTCTTTCCGAACTTCTTTGCGGAAAAGACGAGCTTCTGAGGAAATGGTCACCGCACCTACATAGTCTTCAGCAGCTCGCGGACGGGGCCAATCCTTTCGGTGCATTTGTCGGACCTGAAGAACATAAAATTTGGTCCGGGCTGCCTTTGAGACTCCAAAGAAGAAGTTATCCTCCGATGTTCAATATCTGCAATCGAATTGCGTATTCCGGACAGATGGTGCTGCCCCCGGAGATGAAAGTAAATAAGACACCGGAAAGATTTATCGAGAGCTATTGGGTGGATGTTGTTCCGCCAAGACCGAGCCTCTCCAACTGTGTCTCCGAAGAGGTTGATGCGGCTGAGGACGTGCTTAATCATATCGACGCGCAAGTTGCCATGAAACATCTTCAGGGCGAAGTTTTTGAAAAGAAATCCGTCCTGATTTGCACGCCGTTCCGCACTGCTGCGGCAACGCTTCGAAAGAGAATTAAGAAGACGGGCAATTGGCTTGAAGTTGAACGCATCGGGACAGTACATACGCTTCAGGGGCGCCAAAGCGATATTGTGATTGTAGTTTTAGGTTCAAAGACGAATAAGGATGGGTTCGGAGCAAGAAATTGGGCGACATCTACGCCTAACTTACTCAACGTCGCTGTCAGCCGAGCAAAAGAAACCGTGATTTTTATCGGAAATTACGAAGACTGGAAAGAACACAATTACGTTCCGACGATCATGGCAGAGTTAGAAGATTACGGCAAAGGGCGCCTTAAGCTAGCAGAGGTACTAAATAATTCGGAAAGTAAAAACTAAAAGGATTTTTATGAATAAAGGCGTGATTTCCGTTTTAGTTGCATATTTGATTTGGGGGCTTTATCCATTTTACTTTCATGCGATGCAGCATGTTGCGCCTGCGGAGATTGTGATTCATCGTGTACTTTGGACGTTTGCGCTCCTGGCTGTTTATTTATTTTGCTCAAGGCGCTGGCGATGGATACAGAAGGCGGTGACGGACAAACGAACGGTCGCAGTATTTTTAGTGTCCTCGGCGCTCATCACTGCTAACTGGTCAACCTATACCTATGCGATTGTTACGAACCAGACGCTGGAGGCTTCGCTCGGATACTTTATGAATCCGCTGGTCTCGGTGCTTCTGGGAACGGTATTTTTAAAAGAGAAACTGAATAAGGCTCAGACGCTTGCAATTCTTTTTGCTTGTGCAGGCGTGATGTGGGTGACGTTTAAACAAGGAGAATTTCCGGCTCTTGGCCTTACGCTGGCATTAAGTTTCGGGTTTTACGGTCTGGTACGCAAAATGGCGCCTCTCGGCAGCCTTGAGGGACTGACGCTGGAAACAGCTTTTGCCTTCCCCGTCGCACTGTTGGCGACATTTTATTTTGCGGGACAAGGAGACTTGACCTTCGTTAACGGAACCTGCTGGGATAAGTTCTGGCTGATTATGGCCGGACCGATAACCACGATCCCGCTGATCTTGTTTGCCTATGGCTTAAAGCAGGTGCCTTATTCGACCGTAGGCTTTATTCAATATCTGAGCCCGACGATGGTGTTTTTCATCGGATTATTCTTTTTCGGCGAAGAATTGCAAGTTGACCGCCTAATTGGATTTATCCTTATATGGGCCGGCGTGCTAATTTTTGTCGGCGAGAATTTTTTCCGCAGCCGCCCGGGATATCGTTCTGAACTCAACTAATTGTCAAAATGACTCTTTCTGACTGCTTTGCGCTTTTTGTGAAGTTCTTCTTCCTGCTGACACCGCCTTTTGTGATGTCGGCTTTCCTGTCGGTGACTAAAGACAACACGATTCAAGAAAGAAACACGCTGGCGATCTGGATCACATTGTGGATTCTGATTATCAGCGGTGTGCTTCTCTTCTTCGGCGGATTCATTTTTAAGATTTTCGGAATCACGCTGGACGCATTTCGAATCGGTACGGGCGCGCTGCTGTTTCTAACAGCTGTTTCGCTGGTCAGAGGAGACTCCATTCGCGTTCCGTCCGGAGACTCCGTCCAGTCTTTAGCGGTTGTGCCGATGGCAATTCCCATTACGCTGGGACCGGCCTCTATCGGTGTACTGATGGTGTACGGCGGCGAAATTAAAACCGGTTTGGGATTCTTCCTGGCTTATCTTTCCATCAGTGCAGCCGTGATTTGCGTCGGTGCGCTGCTGCTGGTTTCAAATTACATTCAGAAAGCCATCGGAAAGAACGGATTGGTGGTCCTGAGCAAACTTACCGGCTTGATTCTGGCGGCGTTGTCAGCCCAAATGATTTTTGAAGGTGCGGATGCCTTCTTGCTGCAAACATTAGAGAAGCTGAAGTAGAGAGCGGAAAGAGGTAAGGCCTGATGTTCCGTATATCTCGGCGCTTTCCTATTCTCTTCAAATAGAAAAACGGTCGTGTTTCAATCAGGAACACGACCGTTTGGTCTAACTCAAAATTGAGATATTAGATGGATTCAGCTTCCATCTTGATTGCACCGCAGGGGCATTCGCTGGAGCAAACACCGCAGCCCTTGCAGTAGTCGTAATTGAAGATGTAGGGGACCTTGTCGTCTCCGGTCTTAATCACGGCGTTGTCAGGGCATACACCGTAGCAGTTGTCGCACTGCAGGCAGTTGCCGCAGGACATGCAGCGGCGAGCTTCAAACAAAGCGTTTTCTTCAGTTAAGCCGTGCTGAACTTCGTCGAAAGTGCTCTGGCGACGAACGAGGTCGAGCATGGGACGAACGGTTTTAGGCGCGTCGGAGTAGTACCAGGTATTGAGGCTTTCGAAGGTAGCAATTTCTTTCTTCGGATGATCAACCGGTTCTTGGCCTTTCAGGTAGCAGTCGATGCCGTAAGCCGCTTTATAACCGTGGCCGATGGCAACGGTAACGTTTCTGTCTCCCGGAACCATGTCGCCGCCGGCGTAGATGCCGGGGACACCGGTTCTCATGAAGCGGTCAACTTTAACGACGCCTTTTTCGATATCGAGTCCGGGAATCTTGTCGATCAGGCTCTGGTCGACGTTTTGTCCAAGGGCCAGAACAACGGTATCAGCCTCGACGGTTTCGAATTCGCCGGTGGGCTGAGGATTGCCGTTTTCATCGAGTTTCATTTTCTCGATGCGGATTTCCTTCGGATTTTCTGCTTCCGTAATGGTAGAGAGCCATTTTACGGAAACGCCTTCCTGCAGGGCTTCTTCAACTTCGAAGTCATGAGCGGGCATCTTTTCGCGGGTACGGCGGTAGATGATCAGAGGTTCAGCACCCATACGTTTCGCGGAGCGGGCAACGTCGATGGCTGTGTTGCCTCCGCCGTAAACCACAACTTTACGGCCGAGCAGAGGCTCTTCTTCACCTTCCATGGAGCGGAGAACGGAAACAGCGTCAAGCATGTGTTTGGCGTCTCCGCCCGGGATATAGGCGTTCTTGGCCATTCCGGCGCCGACTGCGAGGAAGACGGCATCATATCCGTTTGTATTCTTTTCTTCTTCGATGTCTTTGACGGTTGTATTCAGTTCGAGTTTGACGCCGAGATCAAGGATTCGTGCGATTTCCTGATCCAGTACACGGCGGGGGAGACGGTATTTTGGGATACCGTAGCGCATCATGCCGCCGGCCTCCGGGCTGCCTTCTTTGATCGTGACATCGTGGCCTTTGAGGGCGAGCTGATAAGCCGCGGACAGGCCGGCAGGACCTGAACCCACGATCAGGACTTGCTTGCCTGTCTTCTGTTCGGGCCTCTGGAATTTATAACCGTTTTCCAGAGCGTTATCCCCGAGGAAGCGTTCGACGGAGTTAATGCCGACAGAGGCATCGAGTTTGCCGCGGTTGCAGGCGCCTTCACAAGTGTGATAACAAACACGTCCCATGCAGGAGGGAAGCGGATTGCGCCTGGTTAAATGACGCCAGGCTTTTTCATAGTTGCCGCTTTCGGCATAGAACAACCAACCCTGAATATCTTCACCGGCAGGGCACTGATGGTTGCAGGGAGGAAGCTTGGGGACATAAGTCGGTCGAAGCGTTCTCCAAGAGCCGGTACGGTTTTCCAAGGATGTACCGACATCTAATGTGATAGCAAAAGGTTTTTTCATGGGATTTAATCCTTAAACTTTGTCGGCTCGTTCGTCAGCCTGAACAGACGGCGGAATGATTTCAGGTTCTTCTTCGCCGAGAAGGCCGAATCTTCTGATATTTCTTTGAGCGATTGCTTGAATACGAGCGAAGGCATCGGCGTCTCCCTTCGGTCCGAAGAGGTGAGCGTAGCGCTTCTGAAGTTTCATATAGTTTTCAACCGGCTGCAGCTGACGAATCTTAGTGACTTTAGTGATTTCGCCGTATTCGGATTCGAATACCGGGAAAAGACCCGTTTCAACAGCGAGACGAGCCAATTTGACGGTGTCAGCCGATTTAGCTCCCCAGCCAAGCGGGCAAGGAACGAGAATGTGAATATAACGAGCACCGTGGAAAGTCATTGCCTTAGCGACTTTTCTTTCCAGGTCTCTCAAGTCGGCAATGGTCGCGGTGGCAACGTAAGGAATGCCGTGGGCCATAGCGATCAGAGGAACGTCTTTACCTTGGCCGAAGGCGTTGCCGGGATGTTTGCCGACAATCTGGGTGGTTGCCGTACGGACAGCCGGAGGCGTGGCCGACGAGCGCTGAACACCGGTGTTCATATAGCCTTCGTTGTCATAGCAGATGTAAAGCACGTCGTCGTTTCTTTCGAACATGCCGGACAAGCAGCCGAAACCGATGTCGGTTGTACCGCCGTCACCGCCCTGAGCGATCACTCGAACCAGCGGTTTACCGGACTTCTTAGCCTTGACGCGTGCAACCGCTGCCATACCGGATCCGACAGCAGCCGTGTTGCCGAAAAGAGAATGGAACCAGGGCAGCTGCCAGCTGGTTTCCGGATAAGGGGTGGAGAATACTTCCAAACAGCCGGTGGCGTTGGCGGCAATTAAGCGGCCTTCTGTGGCGCGCATTGCAGCGTCAACCGCATAGCGGGCGCCCAAAGCTTCACCGCAGCCCTGACAGGCTCTGTGGCCGGAGTTCAAGGAGTTGTATCTTTCGATATTGGCCTGTCCGCTTCTTTGATCGGGCTGAAGAAGACGGTTGCCGACCGTGAAAGTACCGGTCTGATAAAACTTAATCTGATGTTCGCTCATGGCTTAGAGATCTCCTTTGTGAAGGTCGGCAACGGCCTTAACAATGGCTTCGGCCATCGGGCCGGAGTGACGTTCTTCTTGTTCGTGCTTCAGCTGGTCCTGAACGACTTTCTTATCGAGATCCAGAAATGTGAGTTCAGGCAGCTCGCCTTTAAGAGCAGCGTCAAAAGCTTTGTGCAGGCTGCGCTTGGTGATAGCGCGGCCGCCGAGGCCGGAGATGACGCAGCAGATGTCGAGGTCGGAGAGTTTACGAGTCGAACGAATCACGTCGTCAGTGACGACACCGCCGATACCGACCTGGAGAGAACGGTCAATCACAACCGCGGTCTTAGCGCCTTCAAGGGCGGCAAAAACTTCGGCAGCAGGGAAAGGACGATAGGACTTGATGCCGAGAAGACCGACTTTTTTGCCGTCTTCGCGCATTTCGTCAATAACATCTTTGATCGTACCGATGACAGAACCCAAAGCGACAACCATGACTTCGGCATCCTCTGCACGATAAAGGTCAACCAAACCGCCGCTTTTGCGGCCGATGATTTCTTCGTATTCCTTGGCGACTCTGTCGATCACGCCGAGCGCCTGAAGGTGATGGGCATGGGCGAGATAACGAACTTCGGTAAAGGCTTCGGGGCCGACCATCGCGCCGATAGAAACCGGCTGTTCAGGATCCAAGCTCTGGCGGGGATCGTACGGAGGAAGGAATTGGTCCACTTGCTCCTGAGACGGAATGTCCATTCTTTCGAAGGCGTGGGTCAGGACGAAACCGTCCATACAGACCATGACCGGAAGAGAAAGCTCTTCGGCGATCTTGAAAGCCTGGATATGGAGGTAAACGGCTTTCTGGTTGTCTTCGGCAAAGAGCTGAATCCAGCCGCAGTCACGCTGACTCATGGAGTCGGAGTGATCATTCCAAATGTTAATCGGCGCACCGATGGCGCGGGAGGCAACCGTCATGACGATCGGAAGACCGAGACCGGAGGCGTTGTAAACCGCTTCAGCCATATAAAGCAGACCCTGGGAAGCGGTGTACGTGGTTGTCAGCGCACCTGCTGCCAGAGATCCGTGTACTGCACCTGCAGCACCTGCCTCAGACTGCATCTCTGTAACCTGTACTTCCTGTCCAAAGATGTTCTTTCTTCCCTGAGTTGCCCACTCATCTGTTGCTTCCGCCATAACAGATGAAGGAGTGATCGGGTAGATAGCAGCTACATCTGAGTATGCATAAGAAGCATGAGCGGCTGCATGGTTACCATCCATGGTTTTCATCTTTCTTGCCATAGTTTGTTTCCTCCTTAAAGGTATGATGAAAAATTTTTATCTCTAGACCAGTAAGCGGTCTAAAAGTCCATTCATTATTATAGCATACGCCTTTCGGATTGTCCAATCTGGATTGTATTTTTTCTGTACATATTTACATACAAAAAAGTTACAGTCCGCTTACTTTTTGTGAACTGTAACAAATTCTCTGGTGTTTTGTACCAAAAACGACATTCTGTTCTGCTTTTCAGGAATCGACCGGCTCTTCCATAAAGTCCGATGGAAGAAGATCCTTAAGGTTACTGCTCTTAAGCATTCCGCAAAGTTCCTTCTGGATCTTGCACAGCTCACAGTGTATGGTACACGCATGGTCACCCTCACCATTGCGCGGACACTCATATCCCGGTTCCAGACAGTCGATGATCAGGAATTCCGGATCAATCGCTGTATAAATATCGTAAAGAGTCAGATCCTCTGCCC
>ERZ791614.1684-NODE-1684-length-10874-cov-2.224235_pt1 | contig 10874 bp, 7 predicted proteins | sample MGYA00510274_ERZ791614 | MGnify/ENA primary metagenome ERZ791614 (study PRJEB30046, sample SAMN00715221) | human gut metagenome | study: EMG produced TPA metagenomics assembly of the A metagenome-wide association study of gut microbiota in type 2...
GGTTTACGCAGAGTGCAACGTTGGATGGAAGTGTCCATGGTGTTGTTGTCCATGCCAGGAAGTATGCGTCCTCACCGACAACCTTGAAACGAACGATAGCAGAACGCTCTTTAACAGTCTTGTAGCCCTGGGAAACCTCCTGTGCGGAAAGCGGAGTTCCACAACGCGGGCAGTAAGGAACGATCTTGAAGCCTTTGTAAAGAAGACCTTTGTTCCAGATTTCTTTCAGTGCCCACCACTCAGACTCGATGAAATTGTTGTCGTATGTTACATAAGGATGCTCCATGTCAGCCCAGAAACCAACTGTAGAGGAAAAATCCTCCCACATTCCCTTATATTTCCATACGCTCTCTTTGCACTGCTGGATGAACGGCTCCATTCCGTACTCCTCGATCTGCTCCTTGCCGTCAAGCCCCAGCATTTTCTCTACTTCAAGCTCAACAGGCAGACCATGTGTGTCCCAACCGGCCTTACGAGGTACCTGATAGCCTTTCATAGCACGGTATCTTGGTATCATATCCTTGATAGCACGGGTCAGAACGTGACCGATATGCGGCTTGCCGTTAGCCGTTGGAGGTCCGTCATAAAAAACATAGGACTCGCCCTTTTTACGGCTGTCAATACTTTTTTCAAAGATATTGTTATCGTCCCAGAACTTTTCCACTTCTTTTTCTCTCTGAACGAAGTTCAGATTGGTGTCAACCTTTTTGTACACGAAGATCAATCCTTTCTGATTTTGTAATAAACGATCAGTTACGCATAAAGATAAAATGCAATAAAAAAGGCTTCCGCCCTGAAACAGGACGAAAGCCGTAAAGCCATTCGCAAACCACCTTTTCAGCATACTGACATATGCGTTCCCTTTAACGCAGGAAAAGCGGCGAAGCTTACTTATCTTACTGATTTTCAGCCTGCAACTCGGAAGTGATATTCAGCCTGAAGCTAATCATACCGCCCTCTCACTGTCGGCGGCTCGCTGAGATTTTCGCATAAAGCCTACTGTCTTCGTCAACGTTTTTTACATATGAAATCAGTATATCACCATGCTGATGTTTTGTCAATGGTTATTTTGTTAATTTTCATGTATCCGACTTTTTTATTTTTGATATAAAGTCATTGAGCCTGTGTCCACGTTGCTCCTCACGCTGTTTGTCACGATATTTTTTCAAATGCTCGCCAAGCCTTGCACCTGAGCCCATGGAAAGCATAAATCTGTATTTCTCTTTTCTCTCCTCTGAACTTTCCCTGATGTGCCGTTTGAACTCTTCGTATCTGATGACCATATCGTTCTCTTCCGCAAACGTTTTTATCTTCTCTGCCAGCTTCAGGGAATAGAATAGGTCGATAGCAAAAACACCATAGAAAAATCCAATAAAGAACGAGAACGCCAAATTATTCGCAAGCCAGTTGAGTGCGTCAAGAATGTATGGGTGTATAAAGAAATAATAGACTGCGCCCAGTGCTGCCCATATGAGCGAATACAACGGACATATTATGCCTTTATAGTTGAATTTGTTTCCGGTGTAGTCCCACAGCTTGACGTGCATTTTCACAATGAATATCTCGCCTGCGATAAGCTCTATGACTGTCATTGCAATAGCCATAAGCAAAAAAAGTATAAACTTCTGCAAAGCCGTGTTGTCAGTGTGTATAAATTTTTCAAGTCCCGCCAGCAGATAAAGAGTGCAAAGCCCAAAGCCATATAAAGGCAGATAAGGGCCAATAAGAAAGCCGGGATTTATCCATTTTCTTGCTTTGTTGCTAGGCTCAAATCGTCTGAAAATAACTTCTATCCCCCAGCCTATCAGACACCCTGCAAAGAACAGAAATGCCAGAATAAGTATATTGCTCATATAAAATATCCTTTCAAGGTTTATAAAAGCATTGTACCATATTTGCCGTACTTTTTCAATACTTTCAGACAAAAAAGTTTGACTTTAATCAAAAAAACGCCCCATTCTGTAGGGGCGAACAGCGTTCGCCCGTCGAAGAAACAAGTCCACGATTACAACCATTGTAGGACAGAACAAAAACTATCCTATCACGCTTGTAGGGGACGGCGCCCCCGACGTCCCGCTCGGAGGTGTAATGCTGTGATTGTTGTATCTTTGATGCCAAATTATTTTCGAGGTACATTATTGTGATATTCCCCGATAATTCAATGGGCAAGAAATAGCGGGCTGTCGTATTTCTGTGAGCTTGCGAACAGAAATTTCGCCAAGCCCCTACAATTCTGAAATTATAACAAATTCTAAACACGGACGAACGCTGTTCACCCCTACAGATATTCGGGATAGTTTATTCCTCCGCAAAATCGCTCCGCTCTTTGCGTATCTACATTGCGCTTAGGGCTAGAAAGGCGGTGCAGATTTAATTCTCCGATATCACTTTCATCTAATATCTGACTTCTATATGCTATTTTTCATTAAATCTGCACCTTGTCGGCTTGCGCCGAATGAGGCTCTGCCTCATACTCCGCTAGGGGCTTTGCCCCTAGACCCCACAAGCCCTCTAGCGCCGGGCTTGAGCGTGCGCTTTATCTCTCGCTTCGCTCGGTGCTTAATTTTTACTTTATGCTTGTAATTAACTTTGGTCTGCTATGCTCATTCCTCACTCCTCACTCCTCACTCCTCACTTACCCCCCTCCGACAATTTTTACACCCAAAACTGTGTTATGTTTAAACTGAGTTTATAAAACCCTATTATAATATCTTTACAATAACAAAATAGGAGAAAATATATGCTTAGTTTAAAGGACATAAAAAAAGATTATGTCGTTGGTGATTCCACCGTTTCTGCCCTTAAAGGCGTTAGCATTGATTTTCGTGAGAATGAGTTCGTTTCTATCCTCGGTCCGTCAGGCTGCGGTAAAACCACTCTTTTGAACATTATCGGCGGTCTTGACAGATATACCAGCGGTGACCTTAACATTAACGGCAAATCTACCAAGGATTTCAAGGATCGCGACTGGGATTCCTACAGAAACCATTCCATAGGCTTCGTGTTCCAAAGCTATAACCTTATACCGCACCAGACAGTGCTTTCAAACGTTGAGCTTGCTTTGACCCTCTCAGGTGTTTCAAAGTCAGAAAGACGTGAACGAGCCGTCAAGGCTCTCGAGCAGGTGGGTCTTGGCGACCAGCTCCACAAAAAGCCTAATCAGATGTCAGGCGGTCAGATGCAGAGAGTTGCCATTGCAAGAGCTCTTGTGAATGAGCCTGACATTCTGCTTGCAGACGAGCCTACAGGTGCGCTTGATACTGAAACAAGCGTGCAGATAATGGAGCTTTTGAAGAGCATTTCCAAGGACAAGCTTATTATAATGGTAACGCACAATCCAGAGCTTGCAATGAAATATTCTTCAAGAATAATCAAACTTCTTGACGGAAAGGTCATAGACGATTCCGACCCTCTTGACAAGAATGTTGTTGAGCCTATCAAAAAGCCTGAAAAAGAGCCTACTAAGGCTGACAAAAAGGCGGCGAAGAAAGAGCGCAAAAAGCTTAAAACTTCCATGAGCTTCCTCACTGCACTGTCTTTGAGCCGAAACAATCTTATGACAAAAAAAGCAAGAACGCTTCTTACCTCTTTTGCAGGCTCTATTGGTATAATCGGTATCGCACTTATTCTTTCTATCTCAAACGGTGTTCAGCTTTATATAGATCAGGTGCAGTCTGATACTCTTTCAAGCTATCCGCTTCAGATAACAAAGACCACCGCAAGTATAGGCGAGATAATGAACACCATGGCGAAAAACCATGAGGATTCAGCAAACCACGATAAAGACAAGGTCTATTCTCAGAATGCCATGGGCGAGATGATAAACACTCTCATGGAAGAAACAAAGGTCAACAATCTGGAGAAGTTCAAGAAATATCTTGACGATAACAGCGACCTGAAAGATCTTACAAGCGACGTTCAGTACACATACGCCACTACACTTAACGTTTTTACGGAGAGCGACAGCGGTGTAATGCAGGTCAATCCGTCAACGCTTCTTGAAGATATGGGATATATGTCCTCAACTCAGATGGAAGCAATGTCCATGAGTGGCTCAATGGGTGGCATGATGGGCATGGGTACTGACGTATGGAGCGAAATGATAGACAATGAGGAGCTTATCGACAAGCAGTATGACGTTATCGCAGGACGTTTGCCTGAAAAGTATAACGAAGTTGTGCTTGTAGTTGATAAGAACAACGAGATAAACGACTATGTGCTTTATTCTCTCGGACTTCTCGACCCAAGCTCGCTTAACGGCATAGTAAGACGTGCCATGGCAGGAGAGGATATATCCGTTGACAGCGAACAGCACGTTTATACCTATGATGAGCTTCTTGACCTGAAATTCAAGGTCGTTCCCACACCTGATCTCTATAAGAAAAAAGACGGTGTGTGGGAAGATATGACAGGCGATGAGAGCTACATGAAAAAGGCTGTTGCAAACGGCACAGAAATAAGTGTAGTCGGTATCCTGCGACCTGACGAGGACGCTTCCTCTGCTTCCATAAGCGGTGCCATAGGCTATCGTCATGACCTTATGACATATCTTATCGACGAAGTAGATAACAGCGAGATAGTAAAAGAGCAGAAAGCAAACCCTGACATAGATGTTTTCACAGGACTTAAGTTCAAAACGGACGAGGCTTCAGCAGGTGCAGACAGCAGTTCAGAAACCGTTTCCGACAGCACAGCCGATACAGAAAGCAAGGCTGACAAAACAGCAGACAGCTCCGACACAGACAAGAAGGCTGGTTTGGTAGCAGGCGGCGACAGCTCTATGGAAATTCCTGAGGGAATGACCGAGGAGCAGTATAAGGCTCTTATGGAGCAGAGCGGTGCTTCCGATACAGGCGAGCTTGCAGATATGGGCATGAATGCCATGGGTTCAATGGATATGTCAGCAATTCAGGGCGGTGATATGTCATCGCTTACCGAAACTCAGAAGAAGTATATAGCTTCACTTTCTGACGAGCAAATGGAGCTTATGAAGCAAATGCTCAAAGAACAGTCCGACACAAATGCGGATCAGCTTGCAAACAGCGGAAAATATTCCACTTCAAACTATGACAACAACATGAAAACTCTTGGCTATTCAGTTGTTGAAGACCCTGACAGCATAAATATCTATCCTGTGGACTTTGCTTCAAAGGAAAAGATAATAGATATTATCGACGATTACAACGACAGTGTTGGCGAAGAGGACAAGATAGAATACACTGACTATGTGGGTCTTATGATGAGTTCTATCACCTCTATCATAAACGCTATCAGCTACGTTCTTATCGCATTTGTTGCAATTTCACTTGTGGTATCATCTATCATGATAGGCATTATAACCTACATCTCAGTTTTGGAAAGAACAAAGGAGATAGGTATTCTGAGAAGTATAGGTGCTTCAAAGAGGGATATATCAAGAGTGTTCAATGCCGAAACAGTTATCGTGGGATTTGTGGCAGGTGCATTGGGAATAATTATCTCCTATCTGCTCACAATACCGATAAACATGATAATCGCACATCTTACAGACGTGCCGATAAGAGCTTCAATACCTGTCAGTGCGGCAGTTATACTCATTGCAATAAGCGTTTGTCTGACGCTTATCGCAGGTCTGTTCCCGTCAAGAGTGGCGGCAAAGAAAGACCCTGTTATCGCACTGAGAACAGAATAGTTTATTTTAGACCACAAGGAGGTAATCACTATGAAAAAGCTTACAGCAGAAAAAATTGACAACATCATGGGCGCAATGAGTTGTATCGTAACAGGTTTTTGTCTTATGGCTCTCATTATGATGGGACATTGCTGATTTTCTGACATTTCCATAACAAATTCCTATATAAGCTCTGCCCGTCATACCATTTTGGTTGGCGGGCAGCAGTTTTCTTGTGAATTGGTGCGGTATGGCTTAGAATATTCTATAAACCGTCACAAATTTTACACAATAATAGGTTATTATATAAGCAAAGAATATGAATTAAGGTAGCAACACACAAGATTTGTATGCAAGCAGATTGCGTGCAAAGCCGACAGGCGTTCCTTGTGCGGTGCTGTCTGAATTGGAGGGAATAACTATGGCAAAAATACTTGTTGTAGACGATGAGATAAAAATAAGAGAGATAATCAAAGAGTATGCCGAGTTTGAGGGATATGAAGTAGCTCAGGCTGAGGACGGTATGCAGGCTGTGGAAATGGTGAAAAATCAGGATTTCGATATTATCATAATGGACGTTATGATGCCGAAGCTTGACGGCTATTCAGCTTGCAAGGAGATAAGAAAAATAAAGCAGATACCTGTTATAATGCTTTCCGCAAGGGGCGAGGAGTATGACAAGCTTTTCGGCTTTGAGATAGGCGTTGACGATTATGTAGTAAAGCCGTTCTCGCCAAAGGAGCTTATGGCGAGGATAAGGGCGGTGCTTAACCGTGCGTCAGCTTCTCAGCGCACTGAGGACGTTATAAGATACGAGGGATTAGAGATAAACTTTACAGCCCGTGAGGTAAAGATAGACGGGAAGAAGGTTTCCATGACTCCGAAAGAGTATGACCTGCTTTTCTATCTGGTGAAGAACATGAACATTGCGCTTTCAAGAGAGAAGCTTCTTGAAGAGGTATGGGGCTTTGATTTTTACGGTGACGACAGAACTGTGGACACTCACATAAAAATGCTGAGAAACAGCCTTGGAAAATACCGCAATCTTATTGTTACTCTGAGAGGAATGGGATATAAGTTTGAAAAGATCCAGTAAGCTTGCAGAAGTCAGGGAAAAAGTCAGCAATAAGACAGCGGAGATAAAGGCTAAAAGAAGTCTGCGGTCATATGTGTGGATGTATTTTATCTTCTTCACGGCTTTTATTCTTATTCTTATCTGGCTTTTTCAGTATTTTTTCTTGGAAAGATATTATCAGTCGGCGAAGATAAGAGATATTACAGACGCTGCAAATCAGATAATCCAAGCATATGGCACTGACCAGCAGGAGGTAACGAACCGCTCGCTGGCTTTTGACAACAGCCTTTGCATTGTTATAACGGACGAAATGGGCAATCCTCTTGTGATGGAAAACAACATGGGAGCATATTCGCATCTTAACAAAGTCATAAATAAGGGCTATGGCATCGGACTTTTCAAGATGATATCTAAGCTAAAGCAGTCGGACGATAACTACATCACGAAAATTGCTCAGAATGAGAATTTCAAGAGCAAGGAGATATTTTACTGCACGTCTATCTACACTGATGATTCGGATAAGCAGGCGTATCTTTTTATTGAAAGCTCAATAGAGCCGATAGATTCCACTGTAAGCATTATAAGAGAACAGCTCATTTATATCACTATCATACTTTTTGAGCTTGCTTTTATTGTAACTATGTATATCTCAAAGCGACTTTCAAAGCCTATCGTTGACATTACGAACACGGCGAAGAAATTCGGTGAAGGGGATTATACGGTGGAGTTCAATGGCCATTGTGAGATAGAGGAGCTTTCCACGGTGCTTAACAGTGCCAAGGACGAGATACAAAAGGTATCGGAGCTTAGGAAAGACCTTATTGCGAACATATCTCACGACCTGAGAACACCGCTCACTATGGTAAAGGCTTATGCGGAAATGATAAGGGACTTGTCGGGGGATAATCCTGTGAAGAGGCAGGAGCATATCCAAGTCATTATCGACGAGGCTGACAGGCTTTCAAGTCTGGTAAATAATCTGCTGGAGCTTTCAAAGCTGGAGTCGGGCAATGCGGAGCTTAAACTCACGGACTTCTCTATAGTTGACAAGCTCAATGACTGCATGACTCGATATCAGATACTCATAGAGCAAAACGGTTATGATATCAAGTATATCCCAGACGAGGACAGGGTGATAACAGCGGATATCGCAAAGCTGGATCAGGTCATTTACAACTTTATAAACAATGCTATAAACTACACAGGTGACAATAAGGTCATTCGTATCAAGCAGATAAACAAGGCTGATGTGGTTCGTATTGAAGTAACAGACAACGGAAAGGGCATTTCAAAGGAACTTCTGCCGAAGATATTTGACAGATACTACCGTGACGCAAAGGTAAAGCGTGACGTGGTAGGCACAGGACTTGGACTTTCCATTTGTCAGGAGATACTGAAAGCCCACGGCTTTGCATACGGCGTTCAATCGGAGGAGGGCAAAGGTTCGACCTTCTGGTTTGAAGCAAAGATCGCAAAGCAGGAGAGCAAGACTGTTCAGAAAATGGAGAGCAGGCTTTCGCTCAGCGGGCTGGAGGAGAAATAGGGTAAAATTTAAGAGTGCATTATCTGATGAGGTGGTAATGCACTCTTTTTTTATTATATCAGCGTCTGCCATGGTGAAATAACAAAGTTGGGTTTATAAATAATGATCCATGAGCGGTAATAAAAAACCGCCCTACATAAAGTAAAGCGGATTGGGTGCAGGGGCACGCCCCTGCTGGTGGAGCTAACGAGAGCTTAGACGAACACTCATCTAATGCCGCAAATGCCGCTTGTTCCACCACATCAACAGATATTTCATTTTGTGAACTAATATTATATGTGATTATTATTTTGTCGTCATATAATATAACCTTATTCACGAACATATCAATAATATTACGTTGATATTCTTTATTATTTATATCTCCACCGAAAAAACGTTCGAGAGAGAAAATAACCTGTTCTTTCTCAATTACGGGCGTTATTATTTTTTCCCTTTCTATTTCGCCCTCAATTATAGATTTCTGCTCCTCGAGCTCAAATAATCTGCTTTTCGTTGAGCTTGTTATAATTCCTGCCTCTATCGCTTTCATTATGTTGTTAATAGCGCTCTGAGTATCACGGAGCTGTTGCTCATAGTAGTGGAGCATTGACTTGTCCTCTTGCTCTTGCCTTTGTATCTCAACTACTCGATCAGCAATAAACTCTATTGTTTCCTTGTTGAGTATATCATCTCTTGTTATTCGTGTAACCTCAGTTTCAAGCCATTCTTTTTTTACATTCTTTTTAGTACACTTATTATGTTTGAAGATTTTATCGTGGCAAGCATAATAATAGAATTTGCGCCCTGTCTTACTCGTTCCACTCATTCCTCGCATAGTTCCTTTGCAATGCCCACAGAACACTTTACCGGTCAGAAGAAAATCAACATCACTATTGCTCCGCCTGCTTGCGGGAGCTTTCTTTCTCAGCGCACGTCTTTCTTGCACTCTATTAAATAGATCATCGTCTATTATGCGTGGCATTCCGCCGGGCGTTACAATATCGCCGTAGCGGTATTCGCCTATATATGCCCTGTTGCACAGCACACGAGATATGCCGTACTGTGTGAAGTCTTTACCCCTCTTTGTCTTTGCACCGCTTGCGACAATCTCACGCCATATGTCGGCAATCTTCATTCCCTCGTCGTACTTCTGATATATTGTCTTGACTATCGTTGCCTCATTTGGCTCAATTTCAAAATACCCGTCTTTGTCTACAATGTAACCTAAGCTCTTTCCGGAGCCGTTGCTCTTGCAATGCAGAGCATTTTCTTTCATACCTCGTTTTATGTTCTGCGACAAATTGGCGGAGTAATATTCCGCCATACCCTCGAGCACGCTTTCAAGTATTATTCCCTCGGGGCTGTCGGGTATGTACTCTTTCGCTGATACGACCTTAACGCCTTGCAACTTTAGTAGGGCTTTATTTTGTGCCATTTCTGCACGATTACGTCCGAAACGGTCTATTTTCCATACTACAACAACAGAAAAACCGCCACGCCTGCTATCACGGAGCATTTTTTGAAACTCTGCTCGGTTATCGTTCGTGCCCGTGTGCTTGCTGTCCGAGTACACGTTTATAATTCGTATGCCGTTTCGCTTAGCATACTCTTTACACTCTCGAACTTGTCCCTCTATGCTCGCCTCCGTTTGGTTAGGACCTTCCGAATAGCGGGCATATATCACGCCGTCAATTATTTCCGAATTGCTGTCTTGCTTTGCGGCTCTTGCCATTTTGCCCGCCTCCTTAATTATGCCTTGTAGATAACGACGTGAAGATTACAACCGTAATTCTTGTCTCCGCCGCCTGTTATATCTGAAATTGTAGCTTTCATTTTGTTGTTAGGATATTTATGTATCAAATCGCTTGCTAACTCTGCATTTACGTTTCCGAGCTGCTTTCCTTTGGTGGTAAATACGCCGATAGCCTCGGGATATTTTTTAGTAGGTGTTGGTCTAAAAATTATATCCTGCCCTGGAACACACCCGCTTATAATTTTCTGTCTGTCTGTTCCGTCGTCATTTTTAAACGTAACTCCTACAACCTTTGTGTGAAAGTCCGAAACAACATCGTAAAATTGCATATCCATACGAACACTTGCAGGCGCACTAGAAACAGAGCTACTCTTATATTCCTTGTAAGCACCCACAATGTCAACTATCCACCCTACACAAAAACAACCGCAAGTAAATAGCCACAAGATACCTAGTCCAATTTGTCCTTTGCGAAAGCGGGCATAACCCGTCCAGCCTAAGAAAATAGTAAGTACGAAGTTCACCATAATAAACACTCCCTATGTACAGCGAATTATTTCGCTGTTTGTTTTTGTATATACTCTTTGAAGTTATCATAAACCGCCTTTTCAAGTGGGCTTTGAAGAAACTTATTACGAGAGTATAGAATTTCCATTCGCTCCGATCTCACTTGCGCCGCTGCAAGCGAAATGTCGCATATTTCTGATATATCTTGCGGCGTGTGAACATTTAAAGCCCATAGCACACACGCAGGAGCAAGCAATCTAGCTGAGAACACGTCCGCCTCTTGCTCAATAGTCGGGCGTGACGTGTCAAATGTACGAGCATAGTGTTTGTCACACATAATGTGCCCTAAAAGAATATGCCCGAG
>ERZ791614.1689-NODE-1689-length-10845-cov-3.373587_pt1 | contig 10845 bp, 8 predicted proteins | sample MGYA00510274_ERZ791614 | MGnify/ENA primary metagenome ERZ791614 (study PRJEB30046, sample SAMN00715221) | human gut metagenome | study: EMG produced TPA metagenomics assembly of the A metagenome-wide association study of gut microbiota in type 2...
CTAATATGTCTTGTTAAACTTCTATTTCATTAGTTCTCATTTAATTAATTCATGCTGCAAAGTTAGAACTTTTCAGTTAAACTCCATCATTTGAGAGCTACTTTTAATAGGTTTAAAGCCATATCAGTACCATAGGTGTAGGCTATATCCTTAACTGCATACAAAGGTAGTCTTTAACATTACTTCTTGTATGCACAATAGATAAATAAAGTACCTGCAATAAGCACTTCACCCCATTGCACTATTAAATATAAAGCTTCCATTCTAATAGGTTTAAAAGCCCCAGTCCATTACAGAACTAGGGCTATCAACAACAATAAAACACATAGTAAGAGGTATATAACCTCTTAATCCTTAAGTATCATACTGGTGAGGATAAATCCCACTAGAATCAAGATAATCTCACACATAATTCAATCAATATTTTATTTAATCCAACTTACTAACTACTAATGCAATTCATGTTTACATACTTCACCGAACCTCAAGTGGTTAAGTTATTATAGCAGTACATCTCTTTACCCTGTAATCAAATACCCTCAACCTGTATTAGAAGAGGCAGTCAACCTCTATTAAGCCATCCCCTGATTTGCTATTCTGCATCACTTACTTTGTATATAATATGCAAGAAAGTGAGACAGGAGAAATTTCCCATCATAATGGTATAATAACAGCAGAGGGGAAATGGATTTATAGAAGGTAGGATATTGTAGACCTTAGAAGGTTAAATGTTTATAGCTTTCCTTCATCATGATAGGAGTAATATTCCTTCTCTGGACTTAAGATTATATGGTCTGCTACATGAATCTCCATGAGTTCAGCCACCTTCCTTACTTTTTCAGTCAAAGCATCATCCAGAGTACTAGGTTTCATGCTTCCAGAAGGGTGATTATGTGCCAATATTACCTGTGTTGCATTAGCCAGCAATGCAGCTTGTAATATCAATCTTACATCTACATAAGTTGCAGATATTCCACCTTCTGAAATAGGTACTATACCCAGTACTTTGTTAGACTGATTAAGTAGCACTACTTTAAAGCTTTCCTTGTATTCTATTGTGTCATCAGGGAAGTACTTTATCAACAGTTCATAGGCATCCTGTGAGCTATTTATCTTGTATCTAGTTGATGATTTGACATTGCTTTTATAGCTCAATTGAACCTCTGCCACATTCATTATACTGTCCATAAGATACACTAATTAATGAACCAACTATATTCACTTTCACCATATAAAGCCTTATTAAGTCCTTCAGCCAATTGGGTGGCATTAAGTGACCTGTCCAAGAAGTTATCAATGTAACTACTTTTATTAGCTCCAGTTAGTAAGTTGTACACATTCCACATGCTGATTTCCCTGCTGTCCAGAAGAGTACTAAAGTTATCATCATTATAATATGCTTTGGCAACTAATCCTATCTGGGTATCAGTCATTAGCATCTGTGGTAACTTCTTCTTCTGGTCTACAGGCAAGAACTGATATAATCTGCATCTGCCTAAGAATTGTGCAAATTGGGACTCTCTCATATAGGTATCCTTATAAGCTGACATGTAATACAAGTGCTGGGCTATATTGTACTCTTGGAACAGCCTCATCACTGCATTGAATAGTTCAGTTGTACTCATGACCTTTAATTCTGACCTGTAACCATCTGTTGAGACACACATGTTACAACATATAAGATTTTTAAAGCCAATGAACACTTTGAATTTCTCTGCACCCTTCTTGCTGTACAGATTCATGTGATTATAAGCTCTTACTCCACCTATGGTTAAATTCAGTCTGTTACCTGCAATATCCTCATATATGGTAGGTATCTCAAAACAGAACATCATTCTCTCAAAGTAGATGGTTTTATCAGATTCCAATAGTTGATTCACTGGTTTATGAATAGCTTCCGGTATTCTACCTTTGATAACATGGCTTACCCTGATGGCAGGTTCTTCTATTCTCTCATTGGAGAACACTTTGTTAGCTGCTTCCCATACAGTTTCAATGAAACTGGAGTGTGATATAGTAACCTCATTGTCCTTAGAAAACACAGGTGTAATACATTCTTCCTTGAGGTACTGCATAGTGACTTCCTTTGTATTAGCTTCAATAAAAGGTAACTTATTGCCTTCTCTGGTGCTTATTGGTTCAGTTCCCACAGGATTTGTTGATATAATACCTGTGTTGATGACTTCTATTGGCTCAACTGTTTGAATATAAGGGTTATTCGCCTTATTTCTATTAGGGTATATCAGATTAGCTCTGACTGGCTGCAACTGCATTATTTCCATATCTAATGTAATTAGGGGTATAGTTAATAGTTGGTTGATTCTTTTGTACCTGAAGTGCTGCTTTCTTCTGCATGAAGTCTGATGTTAACTGTTGATACCATTCTGGATAAGCATGATAGATGGCAGTCAGTTCTTCAATGGTCTTGCTGCTGTTAATCTTGCTCCTTATCATCTCCAGATTGACACCATCATTACACCAATCTAATATGATCTGTCCTGTAGCAGGTGTAATAGTAAAGTCTGGCTTACCTATGAACAGGTTTGTCCTGTCTTTAGATGCAATAGTCTGGTGCTTCATGTTGATGTCAAAGACTATGGTAAACTCATAATCTATACCATCTCTCATGACTGCTTTAAGTCCTACTTTCTCTGGTATCATCTTACCATTCTTCTCACTTAGAACATAGTCCTGTTTGCATCTCATAGTGCATATAACATGGCTTCCAGACTGCAATACTTTCTGCATAAAAGCATTGATTCTAGGTGTCACCTTCTGCCAATTAGTGAAGCTGTTACCTTGTAGACCTGCATGGTATTCAAGCAAGTTATCCCAGCACTGTGAGATGCTGTCAATGATGATAACTTCCATGCCTGCACCTTCACATATTTCAATAGCTTGTATATAAGTTTCAGGTGTAAAGTTATCACTTAGACTTAATACATTATAAGCACCTAAATGAGCATAAAGGTCTGCACTTCCATTCTCACTGTCAATAATGGCTATTTTAGCCCAGTCATTGCATAAACCATAAGCTAAAAGTAATGCAGAATAGGTCTTTCCACTACCTGCACAGCCTTGTAGAGCAAGCTTAATTTTAGCCTGCTTCTTGGATGAAACTCTTAAGTTCAACATATCTGAATAGGGTTAATTGTTATACACAGTCTATAAAGAAAAAAGGAAGCAAGTCCTAATAAACTTGCCTCCTTGAGGTCTACATTGACACCCATCATAGAGTTGCTAATGTCATAGCTCCACCTTCACCTCTTTGATGTAGCATATAGAACATGTCACCTGTATCAGGTGAGCATACTTGGGAGATAACAGGATTGGTTACTTCTCCATTGATGAACTTGTCACTGACTGCACCAGTTTCACAGCCATAGACAAAGAAACATTTTCCTGTGTGTGGATTCTGTTTAATCTCAATCTTGTTAACTCCCTTTTGGGTTTTGAACTCATTAACTGTCACTGTCTCTAGGAACTTTAATCTTTCCATAATTGTATTTTTATTATTGTTGCAGAGGGGGATATCCCACTCCTAAGATAAGGGGAGGGAGACTTTGTGACTTAGAGTGCACTTGTAGATATCAAGTTTGCAGAAATTGAAAATAAAAATTAAAAATATCAGGGAGACAGTATATCAGATGACAGTAGGGAGTGCTATATATTAGTTATGTACAGATATAGAAAGCCCCTGCCTTCTGGTGTGAAAACAGGGGGGATTGGGACTCCTTCACTTTTATGATTACTCTTGTACTACTCTTTGAAGTATATTAGGGTGCTTCACTTTACTTAAGTTCCAATGTTCAATAGTTAAGCTTGGTGATACTCCTATTGCATTAGTTAACTCCTCTTGCATGATACCTTTCACCCATTCAACATGTTCAGTAGTTGTAGCAATGGAGTCATGGATAGTAAATACAGGAACTTGAGGATTGCCTTCTTCCCATATTCTTTTACAGCATCTGTGGAGAATGATTTCACTCTCTATTGATTGCAATAAACAAGATAACCTATTATGCTGTTTATCAATAGCAATATCCTTATATCTATGCTTGATAATCTTAAATAGTTCAGCTACTTTAGGGAATAATTCTGTGCTAAATATCTTCTTCATTTGGTTAATGGTTGCATCATCATGCTGCCCTTGATTACTGGAGAAGAACAAGTAAAACATAAGCACTTTAGCCTCATCTCTATCAATAGATTTATGTAGACTATGTTGACATACTTCTGCAACTGTCTCATACATATTACCACTAGAAGCTATATCAAGGTATTGTGCAAAATCTTCTTCACTGCATGTTTGGAAGAATTTTTCTACCTTCAAGGGAATAGCAATAGTAGTAATAGTTCTCTGAATATCCTCTGGTAATGAATATAGGCTTAGTGAGAGTTCATTTCTTATACTCCAGAATTCAGGTTTAAGTAATACACAGGCTAAGTAAGGTTGGCTATTACTTATATCAATGCTGACTAGTTCTTGTTCATTATACGTGAGGAAATTCCTATAGTCCTTTTCTATATTGGTGATTACAGAATGTAATCTATGGACTGTGCTGTCTATATGTACTTCATACCTATGATTCTCTATTTTATTTATGTTTATTAGAGCCGCCATATACTGCACAAGGGGGTGTTTCAATTTATTGGTATTCTTATTCTTGTTCCACCTTCCTTTGTCCTCCATCTTATATTGCAGAATGCCATCAGAATATTGACTTACTATAGGGTTAATAGATAACCTTTTCTCTTCATACCAGTGATATAAGTAAGGTAGTTCAATAAACTTTTCATCATTCTCTTCTTGGATAAAGTAAGCATCCTCTTCATGGCTACAAGTGACATTACAAATATGAAAACCTGACTGAATGTACTGTTCATTCCATCTATACTGCATAGATTTTACTCCAGGTATATATGTAGCATAACACTCAAGGACACCTGTATTCACTAAGTAATCCTTGTAAGATATAATGTCTCTGATATTCTTCCTTATATAACTAATAGTAATAGGAACCCAACCATCTTCATCTATCAGGTCTTTATTTCTAGCAGGTATAGTAGATAGCAAAGCAAGAAAGTAGTATATTTTGTCTTTAGTGAATCTTAAACTGGAATTAAACCCATGTTCCTCTGGAGGATATAAGGCTAAAAGGGCATCAAGGTCAAAATTCACAGGTAATACTATATTTCTTCTGTGCCCTTTACCTGCAAGAGCCATAAAGGCAATACTGGCTCTTCTTCTAGGAGAAACCCTTATACCACTTAGTATACTAAAACTAAATAGATTATTCATAACATTTATATAAGTCTACAAATATAAGAACTATTTCCATTATGATGGGAAATTTACAAAATAAATAGCCTTAACAAATTATTCTCCTTGGTAGCTATCCTGCCAGTATGTTCTTTAAAACCTCTTGGATTCTCTTCTCTGATGGTGTACTTATTCCTAGATGTCCTGTCAGTGGCATATATGCTTCTCAATAGGGCTACATATTTTCTAGGTTTCAGTATCTTGTGTAGATGATACTGAACTATAGGAGCTAATATCTCTTGTATATCACTTGCTGAATAGCTCTTATTTAAGGTGAGACTTCTTCTTATAGCAACTTTGAAAGGATGCTCTTCATCTAGTGCCCAGTACATGACTGTATTATTGAGGTTCTTGAAGACTACACTGTTACTTGTTCTACTTTCCCATAGTTGATGTAGCAGACTATCAAGGTCAACATACCTATATAGCTTGATGAATCTCTCTAAGAATATCTTAGTTTTACTTCTGCAATGTCTAGTATATGAGTACAAGGTATTATCATTCAACTGTCCTGTGGTTGATAATGTTTTGATGTATTTTATGGCATCTTGGATATTGCTGTCTGTTAGTTTGTTCTGTGCATCCTTATTAGCCTTTTCTATGCTACTTTGCTCTGGGGATACATCATAGTTCAGGGATTTGTAGCTAATGATTTTAACCTGTTTACTTAGTACTTCTTTCAGTGTTTCAGGCATGAAGTATGAGGCATATAACTCGGTTCTTTCAATGATGTAGTCTATGTTGAGGTAGGCAGGTACATCCTTTCTAGTCAAGTTAATTAACTCATTCCCTGCAATTCTCTCCTGTGCTTTCTCTCTTATGGCTTCTTTGACCATTGCAAACAGATCAGTTAGGGTATGGTCACCTTGCATGATATTATCTGCTGATTCTATTACTTTGAGCACCTTCTTAGCTTTATTTAAGAGGGTGACTGTATAGCTATCCATACTTTCCATTACTGATACATATCCTAAGGTATTATATATGATAGTTTCACTAAGTATCCCATTGACCTTTCTGCATCTACCATGTATTTGTGTCATCCTATCTAAGGTTAACATTGAGTGGCTTCTTCTTACATCTGATACAGTGATTAGATGGTAACTATCCTCTATATCTATACCAGTGAAGTAGCAACAGGTGGCAAAGTTAATCCTAGCAGGTAAGATATCATTGTCTCCTAATTTGGGTGCAAAGTATTCTCCTGCTTCCTTTATGGATGCCTCACTACATAGGATAGCACATTCCTTTCTGGTTTCTTCATCTAGTGATGCTATAATATTCCTTATCTGGAGTATGGAGTTATAGGCAATGAATATCTTCTCTGTAGGATGAGAGATAACCTTTTCTATGACAGCCTGTGTGATATTGTCTGTATGTAGTAAGTCTATATTTCTATGGGTATTGTATTGCCATGTTATAGGAAATCTACATTCAGTCTTTAAGTGTGGATTGCTGAACTCCTTCATAGTAGCTGTTACCATACATCTGTTCTTTGATGGGAACATAAGGTAGTAGTCAATCACATTCTCCAATTGAGGTCTAAAGTTGTTGTCAGTCTGGAGAACATCAACCTCATCAATCATAAGGAAGTAGTCCTTGTAGTTTTTTCCTATGATACCTAATAGTCTACCTAGACTGTCTGCAACTACTAGAAGTTTCTTGTATCCATCTTTAGCCAAGTATTCCTCAATCTGCTGATTAGTGACCTTTTCACCTTTAATCTCACTACCTACATATAATGTATTAGGATGCTTTGAGTGTTTGCCATAAGCCAGAGCCTTAGTAGGAAAGACTATGATTGAGTTTCTCTTTGAGTTTATCTCAAGTGTAGTAGCTCCAATGCCGGGTATCTGTTTGTCTACAATGCCATGAGGCATTTTATCTATGAAGTCAGCCAGATTCCAGAAGGAGTCACCAACTTCTTCTCTTATTACTTCTGGTGGTCTGCCAAATAGTAAGTTATCCAAACTAGTTATTACTGTGTCTTGAGGTATGGTTTTAATGCCTGCTCCTTCTCCAATATATTCTACAGGTGCATCATGTAAGTCACCATAGGTATTAGGTACTACTTCTGCTTGTTCTTTTGCCAGTTCATCTTCTTTGCTCATATCTCACTTAGTTTGTAGTTAGTATATAGATTGTAAGTGAACAAATATACTAAAGAGCCTCCATAATTCAATCAATTACAGAGGTTCTTTTGTGTTAAACTTATTTCACTTTTGGACAAGACTACTCATTATGGTTGCTAAATACATACTCAACCACCTTCTTGTTAGCTTCATTCTCTATCTTGAAGTCCCTTTCAATGTATATGTCAGTAACTCTCATAGCCTCATCAATATGATTCAATGCAGCATGAACAGTGTACTTATCAATGCCTACCTTGTTAACAGCTAATGTAGCCCATGAGTGCCTTGCAGCATAGTACTCCAAATCATCAATTTTTAGTATCTTGCCAATCTGCTTTAGCCCAAGATTGATGGCTCTGTTGAAGTTCTTGAAAGTAGAATAGAGGTGATAGAAGCAGAACACCTTCTTCTGGGTGTAATCTTCATATTTCTTCATTAGAGGTAACAGGATAGGAAGAACATCTACTTTCATCTTAGCCTTGTCAAGTCTCCTGTCTGTAGTCTTAGTCCTGTAATAAGTAATTGAACCACCTTCCATTTCAGTACAGTTGTACAAGTCAGCAGAGTTTATCCCTATTAGGCAGAAGGAGAGAATGAAACAATCCTTGGCTAAGTTAAAAGGGCACAACCTTTCCCTGCCATTGGTATTGATGATATAAGGCAGTTCCCATATCTTCTTGATTAACTCTACTGATAATGCTCTCTTCCTAGTTGCTTCTTGCTTTGGTATCTCCAAATTCTCAAAAGGTGAATTTGGTATTCTAATGACATTCCTGTCATAGTCATTATACTTCTTCTTGGCTTCATTGAATAGATGCCTGATACTCCCCATGTATAAAGATACCATTCTATTGGAAGGTATTCTCTTGCCTTTCCTCTGGAGTTCTGCCACCTGTTTAGCCCTTTTCTTGTGAAGGTATTCCATGAACTCCATCATTAACAACTTGGTAACTTGGTTGGTATTCAGTTTATCCTTTCCTAAGAAGGCAATGAAGGTATTAAGGGTAGTTTGATAATTCCTCTTACCTTTGACCTCTGTAGTTGTTAACCAGTCTTTGCAGAACTGGATAAAGTCAATAGGAGTATTTTTTTCCTTCTCTTTCTGGATATAATCAAGTACATCACTTAAGGTTAAATTGGAAGCCTCTAATGGAAGCCCCATGCATAACTCTTCATAGTATCTGACCAATTTGTCAGCTTCCTTGATGTACTTTGGATTCTTTAACTTGAAGTCCTTAGTCAGGTCTTCTGTTCTTACAAAGATATGAGTAGCCAACCTCTTAACCTCTCTGTTATAGGTTACTCTAATCTTCACATTGAAAGTTCCACCAACTTTCATCTCATTCTTTCTGATTTCTGCCTTGAATGTCAGCATGTTAGGTATTGTATTTTTCCACCAACAATTAGCCAACAATTGGACTTTAACAGGTTATTTTATACCAGATTTAGCACCTGAATGATACCCCACTACCAAAGAAAAAGTCCTCATAAGTTTCTAACTTACAAGGACTTACCTAAGGGTGGAAGACCGGACTCGAACCGGCGACATTCAGAACCACAATCTGACGCTCTAACCAACTGAACTACATCCACCATGTTTGCGTTTCTCTAACGCGGTGCAAAGATAGATATTATCTTCTAATCTCCAAAAGATTCTGCTATTTTTTTTCGAAAAAAGTATATTCTTTTATTCCCCGATTGTGCTTGCTGAAAAGGGTTCGCGCATCATTTACAAAGATTTTCAGAGAGTTACGTGCTTGTAAAGGAATTGAATCAATCGGCAAATTGACTGGGAGCAATTGATGATTTTTTTTTCCTGATTGAATGGGACGGGCTGTCCATACCAAACTATAATCACAATTATTGAGGCGGACAGTGCTGTCTTTTACTAATTCCATTCTTACCATCAGTCCTCCGTCAGTGCGGTGGGCGGACATATTGGAAATATAATTTCCCAGCGAATAGACTACGAGATGTTTGTCATTCGTCAGGCTGTCTGTGCGAACTTCGATGGGCTGAACTACGTGAGGATGGGAGCCGATGATATGGTTTACTCCTTTTTCAATCAGCCAGTCGGCGAGGAATTTTTGCTCTTTGTCCGGGAGTGACTGGTATTCGATTCCCCAATGCATACAAGCTATGATGGCATCTGGCTTCATTGCTTTACTCTCTTCAATATCTTTGGCGATGATGGCTGTATCGATATAGTTCACGATATTAGGAGGGGTAACGGGGATGCCGTTTGTTCCATACGTGTAGTTGAGCAGGGCGATGCGGAATCCGTTCTTTTCTAATAAAAGAGGATATTTCTTTTCGCGTTCATCAGCGTTGATATACGTGCCTGCGTGTGGAACCTTTAAAGAGTCTATTAATTGAATGGTTCTCTCCAGTCCGGATTTACCACGATCGAGACTGTGGTTGTTGGCAGTCACTAAAACATTGAAACCTGCATCGTGAATTGCGGTCAGAAATTCGTCCGGCGCGCTGAAAGCAGGATAACCTTTGTAAGGTTTGCCTCCTAATGTCACTTCCAGGTTGGCGATGGAGAGGTCGGCTTTCTTTATTTCTTCTTTGACATACGTGAAACATGTGGAGTAATCATAGCCGGTTGATGTTCGTGCAGCGTTGATTTGTCCCTGATGTTGCATGAGGTCACCTACGAAAAGGAGGCGTAGGGTGTCGGTGGAGAAGATGCTGTCGGAAAGGCTGTCCGACAGGGTGTCAATGATAGAATCTCTCTTTGCCTGCGACCGGGAGGTGCAGGACAAAGAGAGAAGCAAAATCATCAGAAACAGGGTATGTCTCATTGATAAATAGCTTTCTTACCAGCTAAGAGTGTATTTTTCATTAACGATACAATCGTCATTGGTCCAACACCGCCCGGTACGGGAGTGATGAATGAGCATTTCGGTGCAACTTCGTCAAACTTCACGTCGCCGGTCAGTTTAAAACCTGATTTCTTGGTTGCATCCGGCACACGGGTAGTACCTACGTCAATAACTACCGCGCCTTCTTTCACCATTTCGGCTTTTACAAAGTTCGGTTGTCCCAAAGCAGCGATAATAATATCAGCTTCCTGACATTCTTTTACCAGGTCTCTGCTACGGCTGTGGCATACGGTTACTGTGGCATCGCCCGGATAGGCTTTCTGCATCATCAGGGCAGCCATCGGTTTGCCGACAATATTGCTGCGTCCGAGTACGACGCACTTTTTTCCGGAAGTTTCTATGTTATAACGTTTCAACAATTCGAGGATGCCGTTGGGAGTAGCGGATACATAACACGGAAGTCCGATGGACATACGGCCTACGTTGATCGGGTGGAAGCCGTCTACATCTTTACGGTAATCAATCGTTTCGATTACTTTCTGTTCGGAGATATGTTTAGGTA
>ERZ791614.1690-NODE-1690-length-10841-cov-64.169108_pt1 | contig 10841 bp, 8 predicted proteins | sample MGYA00510274_ERZ791614 | MGnify/ENA primary metagenome ERZ791614 (study PRJEB30046, sample SAMN00715221) | human gut metagenome | study: EMG produced TPA metagenomics assembly of the A metagenome-wide association study of gut microbiota in type 2...
CGCAGGCTGTACCCGCCGCAGGCGAACCCACCATCTCCATGACGGCTCTTTTGGAGTTGCTCAAGGATGCCGACCCGGAAATGAAGGCAAAGCTCCGCTTGACCCTGCTCACCTGATGCAAAAAAGGGCGCTGATTGCAATGCAATACAGCGCCCTACATCATCGGACATGGATAACACCGACCGTGCAGAAACCGTGCACTCGTGGCTTACAAAACAAAAAATCCATGAAATCTTTCGATCCACAGCTTCCACAGTAGACATTCCTAACCGTTGGGACCCGCAGGCTAAGCAACAGCCCACTGGGCTGATTGCTTGCGGCGCTATGCTCCGCCGCCCTGTTCGAGCCCCTTCCATCGCGCAAACAAAAAAGAAAAACCAGCACACAATGTGTACTGGTTTTTCTTGGTGCAGTAAAGCAATCCAAATCCGAACCATTTCCCTTTGATGCGGCTTCTGCCGCTTCCTCAAATGTGATGGTCTGTGTGCCTTCTTTATAATTAAAGGTTATCAAAACCTTATCATCATACAGGTAAATCGCATTGATGAAGGTATCCACCAGTGCCTGCCGCTGGTCTTTCAGGCTCATATCCAGCTTACGGAACCGCAGCAGCCAGAACCGGATGAACTCTTCGGTCACTTTCGGCTTTGCCAGCTTTTCTTCCGCAATGCGGGCTTCAAGCTCGCGCTTGGTTTCTTCGAGCTGCTCCAACCGTTCCTTGGTGGAGCTGGTCAGGATACCGGCCTGAATCGCATTGAGCATATTCTGGATACCCGATTCCGCATCCCGGAGCTGCTTCTCATAGAGGGGAAGATTGGTGTTCTCCCGGTCTTGCAGTTCCATGACCTTGGCGATGATGGATTCCATGGCGGAATCGTCCTTGACAAGCTGCATGGTCTGGTTGACCACCAGATCTTCCAGCCACTGTTTACGGACAGTCTTTTTCTTGCAGCCCTTGTGCTTTTTGGCGGTGGCGCATTTATAATAGCGGTGGACTTCTCCTGTCCGGCTCGTACCGCTTTCGCCAAACATCAGCGCACCGCAACAGCCGCAATGCAACTTGGTTGTCAGCAGGTAATCGTCCTCTGCCTTTCTCCGGGCAGGGGCTTTCTTGTTTTTGGCGATTTTTTCCTGCACATCCTCAAACAGTTCCAGTGGAACGATGGGCGGGATGGCATCCGGCACGACCACATCCCGGAATTTCAGTTCTCCGATGTAACGCCGATTCTTGAGCATATGTTCAACGCTGTTATATGTAAACGCACCGCCGACCGGGTTCTTGATGCCGTTTTCATTCAACCAGTCCCGGATTTCCTTCATGGTGGAGCCTTCATTGTACTTCTTGAACGATTCCAGCACAAAAGGCGAGGTGAGAGGGTCAATATGGAACTTCCGTTCCGAATCCAGCGTGTAGCCAAAAGTTCCACGTCCACCGTTGCAGCGGCCTTTCAGGATGTTCTCGGTCTGTCCACGCACAACCTTCTCGGCAAGGTCTGCGGAATAATACTCGGCATAACCTTCCAGCACCGATTCCAGAATAATGCCCTCCGGCTCCTCGGAGATGATCTCGGTGGCAGACATGAGCTTGACACCATTCTTCTTCAGTTGGGTCTTGTACCGGGCACTGTCGTAGCGGTTCCGGGCAAAGCGGTCCAGCTTCCAGACCAATACAATATCAAACAGCTTCTTGTCGCTGTCCTTAATCATCTGCTGGAATTCCGGGCGGTTGTCCGTTTTGGCGGAGATAGCACGGTCAATATAGTACTTGACGATGGTGATGCCGTTTTTCTCGGCATAAGCCGTGCATTCCCGGATCTGGCCTTCGATGGATTCTTCGCGCTGGTTGTCCGAGGAATAGCGAGCATAGATCACGGCGGTCATGGCGGGCACCTCCATTTTATACGTCATTGAACGGTAATACGTTCATTAAAGTAATGTTTCGTATAATGTATATACCACAGTTTTGCCCTGATTGCAAGCCCAATGATTTATTTTCATGATTCCAACAGACAAATTGTCTTAAGATTATATTCCGAGCAAAATGTGAAGTCCAAGCCCGGCCACGCCGCACAGGCACATGGTCAGGATGGGATTCCACTTGAGCTTCCGTAGCACAAAAAATGCCGATGCAAAACTGCCGATGCCGATCCAGTCTACGTTGGCGAGCGTCTTTGCACTCTCTCCGAACACCACCATAGACAGTATAGAAAGACCTGCACCAAAGATAAGTGCTACAATGACCGGACGCAGGCAGGCCAGAACACTTTGCAGCAGAGAAATATCCTTGTATTTACGATAGATGTAGGATAGAAGTGAAACAAAGAACAGCGCCGGTGTAATGCAACCTAGTGTTGCAATGATGGCTCCGGGTACCTGCGCGATACGCAAACCAACAAAAGTTGCCGAGTTGACCGCAATGGGACCAGGGGTCATTTCTGCAATCGTGATGAGGTCAGTAAACTCCTGCATCGTCAGCCAGCCATGTTGTTCCACCACTTGGCTCTGGATCAGCGGCATGGCCGCATAGCCGCCGCCTACGCTGAACATACCCACCTGCAAAAAGCTGAGAAAAAGCTGTAAGTAGATCATTTTGCACCTCCTTTTTTCCACTGGACAAGAGCCAGCACCACGCCGAATACTGCAGCGGCAAGGATGACCACCACCACATTGACATCAAACACCGTATTTGCGACAAACGCTGCGACCATCAGGACAATATACACCCATGAGCGGGTCTTCAGCACCTTGCCGCCGAGGTCGAATACAACATCCAGAATGACCGCCGCCACACCAGCCTGCATTCCCTTGAGTAACAACGCGATATAGCGATTGGTGGCAAAAGCATTGTAGAACACAGAAATGACTGAAAGAATGACCATAGGTGGGATGATGGTGCCCAACACTGCCACGATCATTCCAATCAAGCCTTCTACCTGCCAGCCTACCAGAATTGCAGCATTGACCGCGATTGCGCCCGGAGAGGACTGCGCCAACGCTGTCATATCCAGCATTTCCTGTTCATCGATCCAGTGCAGCTCATCTACAAATTTTTTCTTCATAAAGGTCACGATGACAAAGCCGCCGCCGAAGGTAAAGCTGCTAATGTACAGCGTACTCAAAAACAGCTTCCAAAGCCGTGCTAACCGTGTACCGTATGTTTTATTTTCATCCATACAAGTTTTCTTCTCCTTTTTTGATTTTTGGACAACTATATTTGTTTTCTTACTATTTCAAACAGCTTTTAACTGTTACTGCTTGCGAAAGCCCGTATTTTCCGGTATCCTTGTTTTAAGAACTGCGAAGCACGGAGGGAATCTCTATGAAACATAATACATTTCTCGTCAAGCCAGCGTCCAGCCTGTGCAATCTGCGTTGCCGATACTGCTTTTATGACGATGTTTCCAACAGCCGAGCCTGCAAAAATATGGGACTGCTTTCCCATGAAATGGCAGGAGAACTGGTTGAAAAGGCTTTTGCAACCACAGAGGAAGGCGGCAGCGTCCATTTTCTGTTTCAGGGCGGCGAACCGACTCTTGCCGGGTTGGATTTCTTCCGGTTCTTTCTGGAAACGGAGCGTTCCATGCAGCGCAATATCTCTGTGTTCCACAGCATCCAGACCAATGGCATTTGTCTGGATGAAGAGTGGGCTTCCTTTTTCAAAGCCAACTCTTTCCTCGTAGGCCTCTCTCTGGACGGCACACAGGAGAACCATGATCTCTATCGGCTGGACGCAGCTGGGCAGGGCACATGGGATAAAGTAACTCATGCGCTTGCGCTGCTGGATGCCTACAGGGTCGAAACGAATCTGCTCTGTGTTGTGACCGGACAGCTGGCCAGAAAGCCGCAGCGAGCCTTCAAAAGCCTCTGCGAGTTGGGACAGCACAATCTGCAATTCATCCCATGTCTTGACCCACTTGATACGATTGGAGGGCAGGCATATTCTCTAACTCCGGAACTTTATGGTCGTTTTCTGTGCGGCGTCTTTGATACTTGGTATCAGCAGCTGCAACGAGGCAATTATATCAGCGTTCGCAATTTTGAGGACTATCTGCGTATCCTGCTGGGAATGCCGCCTACCTCCTGCGCTTCTTCCGGTTCCTGTGGACATTATCTTACCGTAGAAGGTGACGGAAGCCTTTATCCCTGTGACTTTTATGTTCTGGATGAGTGGAAGCTAGGAAATCTGAGCCACTGTACCGTTGAAGATGCGCTTGATTCTCCCACAAGCCAGACATTTCTGGCACAGGGCCGCAAACGCCCGGCGGAATGCGCAGCATGTGCTTATCAGCTGCTCTGTCGGGGCGGATGCAAGCGAGATTGGGATGCCTCTGGAAGCAACCGCTTTTGCGCAGCGTATAAGCAGTTCTTTGCCTATGTGCTTCCGCGCCTGCATACTGCTGCACATTTTCTGGCACAACAAAACCGATAAAGAGATTCTCCCGGAGAGCAGTACTGCCTCCGGGAGAATCTTTATTTTACCTTTTTGATCTTCCGGATGGAATGGCCATCGTAGAGGATGGGCTTCATGACATAAGTGTAGTTCCGGTCATCGCATTCGCCGGTGGAAATCATCTCCATAAGCCGCAGCGCAAGCTGACGTCCCATCTCGAAGCCTTGCTCCACGGAGCAGGTAACATCCTCCTGCCGATAAGTTTCTTCGGAATAATCAAAACAGACCAGCGAATAATCTTCGGGTACAGTCTTCCCCATTTTCTGCAGGGTTTTCATGACCAGCCGATAGATGATGTAGTTGCAGCAGACGATAGCGGTGCATTTAGGGATGCTCTTCAGAAATCTTTCAATGGAACGGACATAGCTTTCGTTGTGGGCTTCGTCCGAAATACACCACTTGATGTAATCATCGTTCAGTTCCAAACCACGATTTCGCATCGCTTCCGCCATGCCTTGAAACTTTTCTACGCTCTGGTAGTTGTCGTACACGAAGATGCCTGCAATGTGGCTGTGTCCGGCATCCATCAGGCGTCCTATCAGCTGATGGGCACATTCGATGTCATTGATCGTTACGCGGGGGCAGCGCAAGTTCCGATAGAAGTTGTTGTAGAATATCACCGGGATCTTACGTCGGTAAAGCTCCTTGTAGCAGTCAAGATTTGGGCTGAGGATGCTCGATTTGACACCATCCACAATGAAACCGTGAAAATTCTGATGTACCACAGTCTCCAGACAGCGGCGTTCGTTGCAGAATTTGTTATCGGTCAGAAATACATGGAGGTCAACCTGCTCCTGCGTCAGAACACTGCGAACCCCTTCGATTAATCCCGAATTGGCACTTGTATCCTGTCCCTGCAGGACAAGGCCGATTTTATAAAGGGCATCATCTGTGTTCAAATCCCGCGTCATTACTTTTTCCCGGTGGAAATAAGTCCCACTTCCCTTGAGCTTGTACACGAGTCCTTCTGCTACCAACTGGTCGATGGCCACTCGTATCGTTTCTCGGCTGACACCCAGCTTCCGGCAGAGCGCATTTTCCGAAGGCAAACGCTGGTTCCCGGAAAATTTGTTTTCGTCAATATAAGCCAGAAGCCAGCGATAAACCTGATCGGATTTTTTCTCAACAGCCGAGAGCATGGGCAAGCGCTCCTTTTCAGTCGGTGATAGTGGGGCGGCTGCCTTCCGCGTGCTGAATCCAATTCAGCAGACGTTCACGAAGTTCCGCCTTGACCGCAGCATATGCAGGATCCGCGACCACATTGTTCAGCTGCCACGGGTCTTTCTGCATATCGTAAAGGAAGTCGTCTGCATAAACATCGGATGCCGCAGCCTCGCCGCCGTTGACGCCGGGTGCATAGACAGAATACATATAATCTGCAGTACGGATGCAGCGTCCGCAACGGCTTTCCGAAATCTGTGCATAGACCTCATTGACTCTATTATGGTTTTTCTTTTCCACAACGTCAAGCAGATTTTCACCGATCATCTTATCACCGACATCCACGCCTGCCAGAGCCAGCAGAGTTTTGGGAATGCTTTCGGTGCTGACCAGGTCGGTGATCTCCTTGCCACCCTTGAACGGGCCGCCACAGATGACCAGCGGCACATGCAGGCAACCGTCATGGCAGGAGCGCTTGTAATCATCATAGCCGTTCAGGTGCGCGTCACGGTTGCGGGTCTTGAAGTGAGAGCCATGGTCGGAAGCATAGAGGATAACTGTATTATCATACAGGCCTTTTTCTTTCAGCTTTGACACCAGCTTACCAAGGTTTTCATCAAGGCTGGCACACTGGCCCAGATAATCCGGGTACTCTTCCGCTGCGTTTCCACCCAGAGCCTTCAGATCTTCCGGCAGAACAAAATCTGCGAATCGCTGCTTGGAACCGTTGGGGCCTTCGTAGTGATTATGGTCGTTCTGATGGTGCGGCTCGATCTGCGACACGGTCATGAAGAAGGGCTTTTCGCCGGCATACTGGTCAAGATAGTCCAGCGCAAACTGGTTAATGCAGTCGGCACGGTAGCCCTGGAAATCGATGCGGTTGTTGTTCTCATCAAACACATAGCCATCGTAGCCGTGGGAGGTGAACTCCAGCACATCCGCAGCACGCCAGTAACCGGTATAGCCACCGCGCAGCTCCAGCGGAACAGCGGTGATGGTGTGGTCAACGGTGGGCTTTTTCTCCAGCTCACCGTCCGAAGCCAGATGCCACTTGCCGATGTAGGCCGTCTCGTAGCCAGCATCCTTTTCCATGTACTCGCCCAGCGTCTTGATGTTGGAGGGCAGCATCAGATTATTGCGGAAGCAACCGGTCTCGGTGGGATATTTGCCGGTCTGGAACAGAGCACGGCAGGGGCCGCACACCGGCTGAGGCGAAAAGGCATTGTCAAACTTCACACCCTCTGCCGCCAGCTTGTCCAGATTAGGCGTGATATTCAGTGGCTGGCCGAAGCAGCCGCAGGTGTCCCAGCGCTGCTGGTCACTGAAATAGAAAATGATATTATATGCCATGGTTTTACCTTCCTTTACTGTTCTGCTTTGGTGTTCTTTGCTTCCTTCATCTTGCCGCGCAGAATGCCGAGAATGACCACCACGATCAGCGCAATGAAGATCCAGCAGTACACACTACTGACGAAAATTCTGGGGCTTCCATCCGAGATGAGCAAAGCACGGCGGAAGTTGGTTTCCGTCATGTTGCCCAGCACCATACCCAACAGCACAGGGACAGCGGGCAGTTCCAGCTTACGCATGAACCATGCCATCACGCCGAACACCAGCGCAACGCTCAGGTCGAAATAGCTGCTGTTCACCGAGTAAGCACCGGCAAAGCAGAAGATGACGATGATAGGGGTCAGGATCTGCTGGGGGATGGAGACGACCTTTGCAAACAGGCTGGTCAGGTACTTGCCCTGCAGGAACATGAAGATGTTCACAAGGATAAGACCCAGCATGATGGCGTACATGATCGCACCATCCGTGGTAAAGAGCGAGAGGCCGGGGTTCAGGCCGTTGATCATCAGAGCGGACAGCATAATGGCCACGCAGCCGTCGCCGGGGATGCCCAGCGTCAGCAGGGGGATGAGGGTCGCACCGCAGACAGCGTTGTTGGCCGACTCCGCCGCCGCAACGCCCTCCACAGAACCGTGGCCGAACTCTTCCGGGTGTTTGGACATATTCTTTGCAGTGTTGTAGGAGAACCAAGAGGCCTCCGATGCACCGGTGCCGGGCACAATGCCCACGCAGGAGCCGATGAGAGAGCCGATGAGCACCGGGCGGAGCATCCGCTTGTACTCATCCTTTGTAATCTTGCCGTCGTCGTTGCCAATCTTTCCGGCGTGGAGGTTCAGCTCGCTCCGCTTCAGCTCCGCCTTGCCGATGATCTCCACCAGTGCGAACAGGCCGATGAGGGTAACGGCAAGGTCGAGGCCCAGATACAGGCGGTGGACGCCGAAGGTAAAGCGGTCGTAGCTGGTCATGGGGTCTGCGCCCACGCAGGAGATGAGCAGGCCGAGGCAAGCGGCGATGATGCCCTTGACGAGGCTCTTGCCCGAAACGCCTGCGATGATGGTCATGCCGAACAGGCAGACCATGAAGTACTCCGCCGTGCCCAGCTGTGCCGAAATTTTGGCCACCTGCGGGCCGAGGAAGAGCAGCACCAGTGCAGAGAAGATGCCACCGAAGGTGGAGGCATACAGCGCGATTTTAAGAGCCGCCTTGGTGCGGCCCATCTTGGACAGTGGATGACCGTCCAGCATAGTAGCCGCCGCGTGGGGCGTGCCCGGGGTGTTGATGAGGATAGCCGACACCGAGCCGCCGTATCCACCCGCACAGTAGATACCCAGAAGGAACATCATGCCGGGAATGGCCTTCATGGTGTAGGTAACAGGCAGAAACAGGATGATGCAGAGGATGACACTCAGGCCAGGAATGGCGGCAAATACGCAGCCGATGAAGACGCCGAGGTTGATCCATATGATATTTTCAAGGGTAAAAAGCAGCCCGGAGGCCGGGCCGATAAAATCAAACAAACCCATATTTTGCCTCCTCAGAAACTAACATTCAGCACGAAGTGGAACACGACCCAGATCAGCACCGCCATCGAGACGGTGATGGCGTAGTAGAGGGGCTTCTTGCAGCGGAAAAACAGCAGGAAGGCCAGCGCGCAGAACACGGCACCCACCACGAACAGACCTGTGATCTCCGCCAGCAGATAGGTGACCACCAGAATGAGGACGATGACCAGAGCTTTTGCTTCCACCAGAAGATTCAGCGTCTTCGTTTTGACCGGACGGTGCATCACCATATTGTATGCCTCCCGGCCCACCAGAAGGGCGCTCATGGCCAGCATGAGCCAGACCAGCATCGTCGGGAAGGCGCGGCCGTTCACAACGTCCTTTTCTGAGATCTGCACCTGCTGGGGCATGATGAGCAGCAGCACGATGCCTATGACCAGAAACAGAATGCCGCAGATCAGGTCAACGGGGTACTCGATGTTCTTCTCCTCGAGCTTCGCGCCCCATTCGTCCAGCCTTGTTTCGATGCGTTCTATCAGATTTTTCACCTGTTTCCACTCCTTTTTTGAACCATAAAAGCAGGGGACGGTGTCATCCCCTTCCCCTGCTTCAGCTTTTTGTCGCTATGAGGACTTTTTATCAGCCTGCCACGATGTCCTTATACTGCTCGACGATGCTCTTGACGTTCTCAATGTGAGCCTTCACATCGTCCTCGGTCATGGTATCGACTTCCAGCAGCATGGTGTCGTTCAGCCACTCGACCATCTCATCATCGGCGAGGAGCTTATCATACAGCTCTTTCAGCTCGGCAACCTTTGCGGCGTCAGTACCTTTGCGAGCCATGACGAAGCAGCGGTTGCGGAAGTAGGGGTATCCCTTGGAGCCAACGCCCTCAACGCCTGCGAAGGGGCCGTTTTCGATAGCCTTGTCATCGAATGCGCAAACCACATCAACACCGCCCTGCTGGTAGGTCTCAAGAATCTGAGACTGGTGAGAGACCGCGAAGTTCGTTTCACCCTTAGCTACAGCCTGTGCAGCCTCCGCAGCGGACTGGTACGGAGTCAGTTTCAGCTGGTCGCCGGCACCCATAGAGCCGAACAGAGCCGCTGCCAGGAAAGCCTCGGAGCCGGTAGCGCCGTTAACGGCCACGGATACGGGGTTGCCTGCCTTGACATAGGCCTCCAGATCGTCCAGATTCTTGAGGTTCAGTGAAGAATCAGCGGACAGGACGAAGACGGAGGAGTACAAGTTCTCCACGAACTCGAAATCGTCGTAGCTGAACTGCAGCTTGGCCGGATCCAGAGTCTCGGTAATGGCGAACAGACCCTCACCGGCGAAGACCAGTTCCTTATCATTTGCCTTAGTACTGGACACCCAAGTGTTGACAGTAGCAGCATCGCCCTTGACGGCTTCAGCAACCAGTGTGATTTTATTATCAGAATAATCAGGGGACTTGGCAGCAGCCTTTTGGCTGACCATCGCTGCTACACCAGACGGTGCCCACGGGCAGGTAACTTTCCAGCTCTCCTGTTTGCTTCCGCAGCCGGTAAGCATCGACAAAGCAAGGACACCGGCGGTGACCAACGCCGCAATACGCTTTTTCATCATTTTACTCTCCTTTTTTGTTTTGCCTTTTCGTGTGGTAGCAAGCACTTCACCGTGCTTTTGTTACCAACAAGATAACATTTCAAGCAATTTCAAGTCAACAAATTTTTTTATTTTACAAAAAAAGTTGTCTGGTAAAAGAGCTAAATGACCACATCTGTATTTTGCTGTAGAAAACTTATTGTGCATATTGCACATCAGTTTGAATCATCTTTGTGCAGCTTAAATTCTTTCATGATGTAAAGTGTATCATATTCATAATAGAAGTCTTACTATTGTCTCCATTCATAAATAATTTCTTCGGAATCATCTTGACGTACTCTACGAACCATGATATTCTCTATCACAAATCCCACTGAACTTGTAGATTGATTGCAAATCTTCTGCAAAAGTGGTTGGTTCTCACCATGATAACCACCACTTTCAGCGGATGATTGCCCGGAAAGAACGTACCGCCCCGCAACACACCCGATTCATTTTGCCGTCGACTCACCCCGACAAAATCCATCGCTGCGCTGCATGGGCGGTATTTTTCTTTATGGGAAACGCACCTTGAAAATTTCATGAGCCGACCGGACGTGATACCGACTTTTCGTCAACGCCGCTGCACAAACAGGGGTAGGAACTTCGTTCGGAGCAAACGGTGACCCACTACATGAGCAGAGCCCCTCTACTTATTTTTGCGTCTTAACAATTCGGAAACATTTGTTGAAAATGCGTTTTGAGCGCAGCGGTAGAGGGCAAGAACCGTCCCGTGGCCACAAATTTTCAAT
>ERZ791614.1691-NODE-1691-length-10838-cov-4.889177_pt1 | contig 10838 bp, 9 predicted proteins | sample MGYA00510274_ERZ791614 | MGnify/ENA primary metagenome ERZ791614 (study PRJEB30046, sample SAMN00715221) | human gut metagenome | study: EMG produced TPA metagenomics assembly of the A metagenome-wide association study of gut microbiota in type 2...
TTAAACATTGTAGCTTTATGAAGATATTGATTACAGGAGCTACCGGATTTGTAGGGCAAACTCTTATCCCCCAACTACAGAAACAGCATTCACAAGTGGATATATTGACACTCAATCGCAGTGTAAGGAAAGCGGAAATAATGTATCCTTCTGATACTTATCCTTGTGTGAAACACACCTATGCCGATGATTGGAAACAAGTGAAACTGTTTAATCCGGAATTGGTGGTACATTTGGCTGCCTTTAATACATCAAGCAATGATTCTGAAGTGATAAACTCTTTGGTGTCAACAAATATAACGTATGGAATTTTGCTTTTGGATGCATTGTCGCAATGTGAATCTTTGAAACTTTTTATTAATACAGATTCTTTTTCGGAATTCCGTTGGGGAACAAGTTGTTTTAAGAGTGCTTATCTCTATGCTGCGACTAAGACAGCTTTCCGTTCTTTTCTTGACTATTATTCCGATCTTTATGGATTTAAATATATCACTGCAGTTCCATATTCTATTTATGGTGGTCTTCCGACTATAAAACGTCTGATGGACTATATTATAGAATCTATAGATTCAGTGGAGGCTATAGACATGACAAAGGGTGAACAGATGCTTGACTTTATTCATGTGGATGATGTCGCCTCATTTTTTGTCCATGTGATACAAAATATAGACAAGTATCAGCAGTTACAGAATGGAGAAGATTTTCATCTGGGAACTGGTCGGTGTATATCGGTCAGAGAACTGGCATTTATAGTGGAAAAAGTGACTGGCAAACATTGTAACATAAATTGGGGGGGGCGTCCATATCGTGAACGGGATACAATGTATGCCGCTGCACCTATAGCCAAGAATTTGGAACTCACTGGCTGGCATGCGGATATAAAAATAGAACAGGGAATTTCTAATTATATAAGAACAAATTTCAGCTATGAATAATGGCTTCATTAAAAAAAAATATTTTTTGGAATTCTGTACGGGTAGGAAGTAACTTAGTTTTCCCTTTGGTTACTTTTCCTTATGTATCTCGTGTGTTAGGTCCAGACACTATTGGACTATTTAATTATGTCACAGCCATTGCAGCCTATTTTACATTATTTGCCTCATTGGGATTTCCTATATATGGGGTACGTGAAATAGCAAATGTAAAGGATAAACCTGAAGAATTTGGCAATATTGTAAATTCAATATTTACTGCTAATGTAATAGCAACCTTTATTGTTTATCTAGCATATTTTGTGGTGGCATTATTGATTAGTGGGGAATATTTATTGCTTTATTTTATTATAGGATTATCGGTTTTGATGAGCTGTATCAGTTTTGACTGGTTTTACCAAGGTATAGAAGATTTTAGGTATATTACAGTTCGAAGTCTGATAATAAAAGTTATTTCAATAGTTGGGCTTTTTATTTTTGTTCATGACAAGTCTGATTTACTGGCTTATGCTATACTTTCAATTGTAGGAACTTGTGGTAATAATATATTAAATCTGATTCGGATTAATAAATATGTAAAGCTTCGCTTTTCTTTAGTTGATTGTTGGAAACATACTAGGGGAGCTTCGACTTTATTTCTAGGTACTATAGCTGTCAGTCTTTATACTAATTTAAATAGTATTATGGTAGGTGCTTTGGGAACAATGGAAGCTGTAGGATTTTTTACAACAGGCAATAAAGTTGTGAGTCTGGTAATGACTATTATTACAGCGGTGACTTCTACAATTATTCCGAGAATGTCTTATTTAGTAGGTAACGGTAAGGAAGAGGAAGCTGCTTTTTTGCAGAAAAAAACTATTAATTTATTGAACTATATGTCATTACCTATGATAGCAGGTTTAGTTATCTTGGCAAAACCGATTATATTGGTATTTAGTGGTGAAGAATTTCTGCCTTCTGTCATAGTTTTGCAAATACTGTCATTTTTACTTATTGTTATTCCATGGTCGTCTTTTTTAGGCTTGCAGATACTTTATCCTATTAGAAAAGAAAAGTATGGTAATTATGCTGTTATTATCGGAGCATTGGTAAATTTAGTGTTGAATTTCTTTTTAATTCCCCAGTATGCTTATGTAGGTGTAGCTGTTTCAGTAGTGTGCGCTGAAACTGTCATTACTTTGGCACATTATATTTTTGCAATGAAATATATGAAATTAAAACTTCATGATTTTATCCCTATTAAATCCGTTGTTTCAACTTTGGTGATGGCTTTGGTAGTTTACGTATGTTCGTCTTACAGTGACTATCCTGTCTGTGTTGTAGTTTGGGTTATAGTAGGTGCATTGGTCTATGTGGGTACTTTATTGCTAATGAAGGATAAGTTTATGAAAGAAATGATTTTCAAAATAATAAACCGATGAGAGATATATTAGAAATAAAAGATAATTTTTCCATTTATAAAGGAATCAAGAGTAGCCTGTTATGGGGCAATCCAAGTTATTGCAAGAAACCTAAAGTATCCATTATTATGCCAGTATTTAACCATCCTGATTATTTTCGGAAATCATTGAGCTCCGCAATAAATCAAGACTATACTGATGATTATGAAATTATAGTGGTTGATAATAATGACCAGACTGATGGACCGACTAGTAATCAAGTGATTGTAGAAGAATTTAGAAACCCTAAAGTCCTGTATTATAAGAATGAAAAGAATATAGGGATGTTTGGCAATTGGAATAGAGGTATTGAATTGGCAAGAGCATCTTTTGTGACTTATTGCCATGATGATGATATGCTGTTACCGAGTGCATTATCTAGATTGATGGAGCTTCAAAAAAAAACAGGTGATAAGGCTATATTTTCTGCATATAACAAAATGGATGATAAAGAGACAATATTTTCCTCAGGTGAATATATTTCTAAGCGCAAATGGGGAATGCTAGTTTCATGTGATTATTATCCTTATACTTTATTTAATCAGTTTATTAGTTCTGCTGGATTTGGTGTGGGATGTTTGTTTTCAAGAAAATGTTTATTAGAGATTGGGGGATATGATTCTGAATTCTATCCGTCTTCAGATTATGCTATGCAGGCTCATTATACATTCCGTTATGGTAGTGTTTATAATTGCATTCCTACATTTAATTATCGCGTGGTGGAAAATGAATCATTTTCTGTTTATGATAAGTTTGTAGAAGTAGACCGGCATTTTAGGAACTGTATGAAAAAACATATTAGTCTTCCTAATTTTATTTTGAATCGTATTATAAAGGCAAACTATAATATTTCCCAAATTAATTTTGCCATTATTTGGGGAAAAGAGAATATTTCGCTGCATGAAAATGTTAGATTTGGTGACAAATTGATAATGTACATTGTATATAAACTAGCGTTATTTAGAAGATATAAATTAATTTGTAAATAGAGAAATTATTTAGGAACAAAATTTAGGTTTTAAAATACATGATTTTATGGATAAAATATTGACTGTCGTTATACCTACCTACAATATGGAATCTTATTTGGAAAAATGTTTAGATTCCGTATTAGTTGAGCAGGTTATAGGACTGATAGAGGTTATGATTGTGAATGATGGTAGTAAGGATTCTTCTTTGCTAATCGCTAAAAGATACCAAAATAGATATCCAGGTTCTATTGTTGTTGTAGATAAGAAAAATGGTAATTATGGTTCTTGCCTTAATTTAGCTTTTAGTCTTGCAAAAGGGAAATATATTCGGACTTTAGATGCTGACGACTGTTTTGATAGCATTGAGCTTGTTAAATTTATAGAGAAATTGTGTTCTTTACCTGAAAATATAGATTTGGTATTAACAAATTATGTTGTAAATATAGTTGGTACAGGTAAAAGCAGGCTAATTAAGCAGAAAGGATTTTTTGAGAAAATTTATAACCATATTATTGATTTTGAGAAAAATGGAATAATTTATAATATTCATGCGGCAACTTATCGGACTTCGGTTTTACGTGACAACCATATAAGATTATCAGAGGGAATAAGTTATACAGATATTGAATTGTTAGTTTATTCATTATCTTATTGTAAAAGCCTCGTGTTATTTGATATCTCTTTATATAGATATACTATTGGAAGGCAAGAACAAAGCGTGTCTATGTCTTCTTATCTTAAAAATATAGATCATATATCTATAATTTTGCATCGTATCGTTGATAACTATAATATTTTTTTTTCTGAATCTAAATTAGTATATAAAAATCAGATTGATGCTCTATTTCCACTTATAAGCATTTTTTCACGTTTGATAATAATTGAAAAGAGAATCAAACGTAGTGAAAATAATTCATATGTTAGGTTACTTGAATCTGTTATGGAAAAAGATTCATATTTGTCGTGTAAAATGTTAGCTTTAAAAATGACTTGCATTTTTTATTTTAAATTATGGTATAATGGTGACAGATGTAAAAATAAATTCGCTTTAAATTCTCTTTTTCTTTTCATTTCTTATTTGAAAAAGATTAAGACATACATTTTGCAGTAATGAAAAATATGAATAGTGATGTCTAATCACTAGTGTTATGTCGTTTTTATAGCATACACATTACTTAGTATAGCTAAACGGAATGTATTAAGTGATCTATCAATTAATGTTTTATGATTGCAATTTGGTTAGTAGTTTTAGGAATTACCTTTGTCCTATGCATGAAGCGTACAATTTATGGTTGTTGTATGCTTGTTTATGCACGAATTTTGATTCCTGATATAGTTAGGTTGACCCCCTTAGCTGATATAAGTCTAAACACAGGTATAATAGGTATTATTGGCATTTTTCTGTTTAGAGATTTGTTATTCCAGAAAGTAACATTGAACGGATTGGTAAATGATAAGTACATTCGGAATATTTTGTTTTTTGCAATTCTATTGTTATTGTCTATTTTATTGGGAACATGTCTTAATTTTAGCAATCAAATAGGATACCTTAAGCAGTACTTTATTACAGACTTATTTCCTCCTATTGCAGTTGTAGCATCAATAAGAAATAATGAAGACGCTCGATTGCTTCTAAAGAGTGTTTTGATAGCTGTATTAATAAATACCGTTTATGGTATTTTCACAGTTATTATTGGAACCAACCCATATTTGTTTTTTTTGAACTTGTACTATGCATCAGATTTTTCTAAGCTTATAGATGATTCTCTATCTTCACGCAGTGGTATAATAGGAACATCATCTACTTTTCGACATGCTAACTTTTGGGGAACGTTCCTGCCTTTGGCTTTTGTTCTTGTTTTCTATTATTACAGATTGACTAAAAAGAAACTCTTCTTATGGACTACCATATTTACTTCTATTTGTATATTCATTTGTACTAAAAGAACAGCAATGGTAGCTTTTTTCTTGACATTGCTTATGTATTTTTGGTATGCTAATCCAAAGGTGAAAAAGAATATTATAATTTATTCTTTCATTGGATTGCTAGGTGTTTTGTTGTTGGTTTATTTTGTTCCACAGCTGGAATCGGCTAAGAATTTGATAGAATCCTCTCTTTTCTTTTGGGATGATTCTCTAAGAGACAAACATGATGTGGGAGGTTCTTCTATGTCTATGAGAATAAACCAGACTCTGTATCCATGGGTGATGATTTCAGATAACATATTATTTGGCCATGGATTCGGTTTTACAGCAGAAAATTTCAATACGTTTGGACTTCATCCTGTTATGGCAAATTTTGAAACAATTTTAGCCCAAGCTGTATGTAATGGTGGCCTCCTTGGCATTTTTACATGGATTTATTTTTTTGTATTCAATTTCAATTATAGCAAGAACTCGGTCCCTGCTCATTTAAGGCAATTCCCGAAGTTATTAAATCTGTGTGCGTTAGCTATTGCTGTCGCGAATGGTTTGGACGTTGTTTTATTCTATTTTCTATTTAATATTTTAATGAAAAAATCGTATCTAATAAATGATTATAAGTAAGCAAATTCATTATGCAAAACCTTCAATCTAATGAGAAAATTTCAGTTATAACAATATGCTATAATGCTGAGAAAACAATAGAAAGAACTATAAAATCAGTCTTGAATCAGTCTTATAAAAATCTTGAATATATAATTATAGATGGCGGTTCTAAAGATAATACAATGAAAATTGTGAAAAGATATAAAGATAAGATTTCTTCTGTTATATCAGAACCAGATAATGGAATTTACGATGCAATGAATAAAGGCGTTCGTATAGCTACAGGAGAATGGTTGAATATGATGAATGCAGGAGACTGTTACACTAATGATGAAGTTTTAAATGAAATATTCTCAACTTCTATCCCGAAGGATAAAACTGTGATATATTCAGATTATTATACTAAAGATGTATTTGGCAATTTAGTTCGAGTAAATATTGATTTAATTAATAGACCTTCTTTTAATCATCAATGTACTATATATAGAAAATCATTACATCAAGAACACGGCTTTTATACGGTTACGAAACCTATTATCATATCTGATATTCTTTTTTTCTATATGGTTCCGGTATCTCAGATGGTGAAAGCAGATACGGTTATAGCATTTTTTGATGATGGGGGAGTTTCTTCACAAGGACATTGGAGCCTTCAGCAATGGCTCTGTGCTGATGTCGTCTTTCGGAGACGAACTTTTACTAATATGGTATTTACCTATTATTACCGTGTATTGAGGGATTCAATTCCCGGCATTTTAAGATATAGATTTAGACGACTACTCGGATGGAAAAAGAAGATAAATATTTTTTAATTGATATTTGTGGAACTTTATATCAATCAAATACCACTTTTGATTTTATACGTTACTTTTTTTCTGAAAAGCCTTGGTATATTAGACTTAATGGTTTAAGGAAAAACAAATTATTCCGTTTTTGTAACACTAAGGCTTTTGAATATTTAGAATTCGATTGTCTTCGATTTTTGCTCATCAGACATCTTAAAGGTTACTCTAAAAAACATCTGTCAGATATGGCACATATTTTTTATAATGAATATTTGGTAACAGTTATAAATAGACCAGTTATTGATATAATAGAAGCAAAAAGGAAAGAGGGGATCAGGTTAATTCTTGTATCTGCAACTCTTGATGTGATTGCTAAAGAGGTTTCAGAAAGATTGGGTATACCAGATGTGTTCTCTTCTCATTTATCCTATGATAAACAGAATGTTTGTTTGGGTAGGTTGAAAATAGATTTATTAGGTAATAAAGCCAACTGTCTTAAGTCTTCTAATATTTTAGAACCATATTATGGAACAATTACTGATAATTACTCAGATTTGGAGTTGATCCTAAAATCAGAGAATTCTTACGTAGTAGTTACTGATAAACAATATCAAAATAAATGGGAATATTTACTGAAGAATAATAGATATAATCACTCGTTTGTATTAGTATGAATATAGTGTCTTTTTTTATACCTTTCCTTTTTACGGTATATACCCGTTTACAAAATAAAAAGGCGGTAGCTCATTACTTATTTACGTTTCCTCTAGCTTGGACTATAGTAACATGCTTCGAACCGAACTTTGAGATATTTCGTATGTTCCTTTCTTTTATTTATTTCTATTCTATTTACGAATTTGGCTATTTGCAAAATGATTGTGAAACGATTAAAAAGGAGTTAGAACCTAGTATGCGTGTTACTTATGATGACTTGTTTTTTTATGAGAAATATAAAATAATGATATATACGTTTAGGTCCTGTGTCGTTATATTATTAGCCATATATATGCATATATCAGGTATTAAACTTTCTATTATTCTATTTCCGTTTTTTATATTCCCAATTTTTTATATTTATAATAGTATAAGAAGTAAGCTTAATTTATATATACATTTGATTCTAGCAATATTGAAACATGCGACTATAGTTTTTATAACCTTGAATGAATTTCAGTGGTCTGCTATAATTTGGTTATTTTTATATCATCCATTTTGCTTTTTTATAGAGTTGAGTGTGCGAGGAAAAGCCGGATATAAAAATCTACTGTTTAAAAAGTTTTTTATTCCTATCTACGATAAATATCATGTTCATAAGTTTAGAGTCTATTATCAATTTTTTTTTCCTTTTTATTTCGCTCTCTCTAGTAGCTGTTGGGGGCTTTCCTGCATTTTATTTAATAGGAAATTTAGTATATACTACTCTGATGATAATAACTTTTATACTTTTTGGCAAGCATGACGAAAAACCGTAAATAAATATTTTTCAAAAATAGTAAATGAAAATTTTGTTACTATTGTAGCGGTAACAGTGTTCATACGCTCTTCCATTTAGAGCAACTGTTACGGAAACATTGTCAATATTGGGATTCGAGAATATTAGTAATAGTTGTATTTTCTCAAAGTTGATAAATCTCTTGCTTATAATTGATTTAACTGGATTTGAGGAGAATGTATGTTTACATAGCAATATTAGTTTTTGTAAAACATAAAATATTAAATCTGTTTTCTTATGAAAAGAAAAATGGCTTTTGTTGATTTGACCAATTTTAAAGATTGGCCAATGGGTGGAATGTTGGAATATGAGTTGGCTATACTGCCATATTTGGCAGAATATTATGATTTGGATATTTGGGGGTATTCATTGAATGGTGTTATTCCTATGCCGTTAGTATTGAATGGAAAAGAATATCCTGTCCATGTATGTGGTAATTGTTCAACAAATCGTAGAATCATACCTAATTTTTGGAGAGAATTGTCCATCTTTAAACATAAGTCATATTTCCTAAATAGATACGATATTGTATATGCACATACAGGAAGTTGTATGTGTGCTATTGGTAATATGATTGACAGAAAAAAAACGAAGTTAGTGTATCATCAACATGGATTAAGTTACTTGACAGATTTTCAGATGAGGTCTTTAATACAGCGTCCGTCTTTTTATTTTGCTCAAAAATATGCTCATCTCGTATTTGTAGTGTCAGATGAAACCTCTACCAATAATTATGCAGCTACACATGCAAATATGACGAAAGCTCACTATCAGCCAATTGGAAGTCCTATTGATATCAGTAAATTTGATATGGAGTATATTAAAAGGAAGATAGAAAATCGGAAAGATGTAGAGTCAAAGAAGTTTCTCTATACTGGTAGGCTAAGCAAAAATAAAAATGTCAAGTTACTTGTAACAGCTTTTGAAAGGTATGTGAAAAATGGACATTCTGACGCAGTCTTAAATATAGCGGGAAGTGGTGAGGAATTAGATTTGCTTAAGCGTATGAAATTGGAATTAGGAATAAATAATAATGTAAATGTACTCGGGCAAGTTCCTCATGATGAAATTTATGATTTGCTAAAAGAGGCAGATGTCTTTGTTACTGCTTCAGAAGGAGAAGGTTGTTCGATATCTGTTTTGGAAGCGTATGCAAGTGGGCTTCCAGTTATCTGTGGTCGAATGCCGGGCTTGGAGGGGCAGGTGAGTAACAATAAAACGGGAATCTTTGTGAAAGATATGACTGCAGAATGTTTTCATGAGGCGATGGAGAAGATGAATATACGCCGATATCGACTTTCTCTTAATTGTTTGAAAGAAGCTCGTAATTATGATAAATCTATTATTGCACATAAAATAATCGAATGTATTGAAGACTTGTTTAAAGAATGATTAAATTATTGATTGATGCTCATGTCTTTGATGGCAAATATCAAGGAACGAGAACGTATATACAAGGTATTTATTCAGCCATGATAACGCACAAAGATATAGAATTCTATTTTGCGGCACAAAATGTATCAAGGTTGAAATCTATATTCGGGATTGCTGAAAATATACATTATATAAGGCTAGATGCAACAAATAGTATTTGGAGACTAGCTTGGGAATATCCTAGGATTATAAAGAAATACAAAATTGATTATGCTCACTTTCAATATATATGTCCTTTAATAAAATGCTGCAAAGAAATAGTAACCATACATGACCTGCTTTTTTTAGATTTTCCGAAATATTTTCCTTTATCATATCGTATAAAGAATAGAACTCTTTTTATGTATTCTGCAAAGAGGGCCGATTTATTACTTACTGTTTCTGAATATTCAAGGAAAGAAATAAAGAGACACTTCAAAATTACTGAAGATAGAATATATGTTACTTCCAATTGCGTATCTATGGTTAATGATAAGATTGGACTAACTGATGTAAAAGCCAAATATGGTTTGGATAAGTATATACTTACGGTAAGTAGAATAGAACCTAGGAAGAATCATCAAATGCTATTGAAAGCATTCTTGGAACTACAATTATATAAATTAGGGTATAAATTAGTTATAGTTGGTGCTATGGACTTGAAAAATAAAACATTTAGTACACTGTATAAGAGTATGACTGATGAAGAAAAAGAAAGTGTATTGATATTTCAAGCATCATATTTAGACTTAGTTGCTCTTTATAAACAAGCTGCATTATTTGTTTTTCCTTCGTTTGCAGAAGGATTCGGAATTCCTCCTATTGAGGCTGTGGCATATTCTTGTCCGACACTATGCAGCAATCAAACCGCTATGGCTGAATTTGATTTCTTTCATGAATGTTTTTTTTCTCCTTATGATATTCGAGAGCTGAAAAATAAGATAATGTATTTTATACAAAATGATGTAACACAAATATGTGAAGCGTTACAAAAAGAAATAGTAGCAAGATATAATTGGAAAAATGTTGGCGAAAAACTATATCAATTGATAAAAGATGATAAGAAATAGCTTTTGTTTGATTTCCTCTAATATATTGAGATTTACTGAATTGTATGAATAGATCAAGCAGTACTTCAGGATATTGGGGGGGATAGAACGGGGAACACAATTCTTTAATGTATAATTCCTTGAACATATATGAAGAATTGAAAGAGATTTTTTTATTTCTTCTCTGTTTTATGATTGTAGCTATATTTTATAATAATATAAATTACT
>ERZ791614.1692-NODE-1692-length-10823-cov-3.194558_pt1 | contig 10823 bp, 9 predicted proteins | sample MGYA00510274_ERZ791614 | MGnify/ENA primary metagenome ERZ791614 (study PRJEB30046, sample SAMN00715221) | human gut metagenome | study: EMG produced TPA metagenomics assembly of the A metagenome-wide association study of gut microbiota in type 2...
CTTTTATTATAATGAAGAAACCGACGGCATGTACTGTCCGATGGGACAGAGAATGAAATGAAAAAAAGGCCATCTCTAGTTTGTTTTGAGACAGCCTCTTTTTTTATATCTGATAGATACTAAATAGTCGATCTGTTTATCTATATTCGATTGTTACGATACGCATTTCCATAGCGTCTTTGTCGATGCGAAGTTTTACACCGGAAGGTTTCAAATAGTTCTCAATAGCGACAGTGTATTCGCTTGTCTGTCCGTAGTAGTTAGTTGTCGTTCCTACTCTGCGCTGTACGGGGATAACGTTGATTTCCAAATCCTCATCCGGAGAGTTTTCTATGTGGGTTTTTAGCAGTTTTGCTATGTTTCCGAATGAATAGGTCCGGGTAGAAGCCACATAAGATCCCCGGTAAGAAGTGATGTTATTTTCTACATTATTATTTTTAAAGAATGTATCCATTGAATCTTTCGGGAGTATCAGCACGTTAGCCGGAGCTTCAAATGCGAATTTCCAGTCTTCTTGCGGAAGAGCTTTTAGAGAAAGGTCTACATTGCTGACAATACGTCCTTTGATAATCGGGGCAATGTCTTGTGCAGGAATTGTCAACCGGGTGTATACGCCTGCCGGACTTTTCAGATAAGCGATGCTATCGTTAGGTTCTAGCAAATGATCAATGTCTGTATTTTCGAATCTGTTCAACTGGATGACTTCGGATGTCGCACTGAATGTCTCCCAAGTTTGCACGATTGAATCTTGGTTGGCGGAACCTTTTACCGTATACTTATAGTAAATGTTCATTTGGGAACTTTCGATATTCAGAATGTTTCCTGTACCGTATGTATTTGTGACATAAATACCGGGAAAGAACTGATTGAACGTATTCTGGTCATTAAAAACTTCCGGAGTTTTGATTGTCGCGTCATAGAAACGTTGACCTACATCCTGGGGCATGCGGATGGTTATTCTCGGTTGATAAGTCAGTACGTTGTTTGAATTTTTATCATTCCAAAGAGAGTCCGAAACACTTAGATCACGTGCCGTATATGTCTGCATACCTAATGATTTCTGCATATTGCAGTATTGTTCCGGATCGATATTCGTATAAAAATCTCTCGTTAGCGGAGTTGTTACTTCGTATAGTTGTGCACGCATCGGAGTTAGAGAATCACCTGTCCAGCTTCGGCTATAATATATTTTAAATTCGACCGAATCTATTATGCCGTTGTAGGGTGTATACCTGAACCGGAAATTTTCCGGACAGTAGAACTGGCACATAAAATCAGACTTCAGGTTTCCGTACAAAGGATCGTATATTTCCCCTAATGAACCGTAAATTGTCCGGGCATAGACAGAATCAGTCTGTAATGTTTTTGCTTTCATGTAAAATGTGTCCGCATATACCAGCGGTCTGTCATTCTCCGGTTGAATACCTGTTCCTACCTGCGTCAAATCATCATTACACCCGCTCAGAATTGAGATCCCGAGACTCAGGCCAAGTATAAAAAGCTTGATTTTCATTTCTCTAAATTTATTTTGTGCCTAATATGACATCGTAGAATTCGTTGAATTTATCCATATAAACGTCCGACGACTGATAAGGCAGGAATGGAGTGTGCTTTTTAGTGGCAATATAATCCAACACATCTTGATTGATCGTTTCACTACCCTGTATCACACCATCTGCGAAATCGATGGCGAGCTTGGTCAGCCCGGTAAAGCTTGTATCGGTTTTAATACCTTTCAAGTCGCTGTCCTTGGCTCCATCCATTTTTAACTTGCTTGCAAATTCTTTTCTGAACGGTGTTTTGAAGTCATCGTTATAAATAGAGTATACGATCTTTGCATCTTTGAGGCAAGGATCGTCGGCATACATACGTTTGATGTACAGTGCTGTTAGCGCTGACATCCAACCATGACAGTGAATGACGTCTGGTATCCAACGGAGCTTTTTCACTGTTTCCAATACACCACGAACGTAGAAGATCGAACGGTCATCGTTATCCTCGTATTCGTTTCCATCATCATCGTTGATAGTATGCTTTCTTTGGAAGAAATCTTCATTGTCAATGAAGTATACCTGCATGCGGGCTGCCTGAATGGATGCTACCTTTATAATCAGCGGGTGATCGGTATCATCAATGATGAGATTCATACCCGAAAGCCGGATTACTTCGTGCAACTGGTTGCGGCGTTCGTTAATGCTACCGAACTTGGGCATGAAAGTCCTAATTTCACGACCGCGCTCCTGTATGCCTTGTGGCAGGTTTCTGCATATCGTTGCAATCTCTGATTCGGGAAGGTAGGGTGTTATTTCTTGAGCTATAAACAAGATTTTTTTTGCATCCATTCTGTAAACTAGTTTTATAAAGACGCTACAAAGATACAAAATTTCTTTCATTTACCGCAATTATTTATTTGCTTTGCACCGTCAATAAGCATCTAAAGGATGAAAATAGTAAACAGCATTAAAGAATTGAAGAGTTATCTCGCTGAAGAAAAGCGTAATAACAAACAAATTGGCTTTGTCCCCACTATGGGAGCATTGCATGACGGACACTTGAGCCTGGTTGAACGTTGTGTGAAAGAAAATGACGTGTGTGTAGTTAGTGTTTTTGTCAATCCGACCCAGTTTAACGACAAGCACGACCTTGAAACGTATCCTCGTACGTTGGATAAAGACTGTACTCTGTTGGAACCGGCCGGTTGTGACTATGTATTCGCTCCGTCGGCAGAAGAAATGTATCCGGAGCCTGATACCCGCACATTCGATTTCGGCACTGTTTCGGCCGTAATGGAAGGGGCGCGCCGTCCCGGACATTTCAATGGGGTCGCTCAGATCGTGAGCAAACTTTTTTATGTAGTCGAACCGGATAACGCCTATTTCGGTGAAAAAGATTTCCAGCAGATCGCTGTGATCCGTGCTATGGTGAAGCAATTGGATATACCGGTGAAAATCAACGACTGTCCGATTTTGCGCGAGGCAGACGGTTTGGCTTTGAGTAGCCGTAATGTGCGCTTGACACCTGAACAACGTCAAAAAGCTCCATTAATAGCTCGTACGTTAAAAGAAAGTGCTAACTTTGCACCCGAAAAGAGCGTGCAGGAGGTGATCGACTATGTAATCAACACGATAAATGCCGACCCTGTTATGCGTGTGGAATACTATGAGATTGTAGATGGCAATACGATGGAGTCCATCAAGAACTGGTCCGATACGACTTATCCGGTAGGATGTATTACGGTCTATTGCGGAGAGGTTCGTCTGATAGATAATATTAAGTACTAAATATGGATTTGTGATTTATGAATTATGATTTGTTTCCCGTAAGTGAAACCAAAGTTCCATGCCTATGAAACCAAAGTTTCAAGTTGGAGAAACAAGTAGAACTCAATAATTCATAAATCATCAATCATAAATCAGATCGTATGTTTATAGAAGTAGTTAAATCAAAGATTCACCGGGTGACGGTAACGGAAGCCAATCTGAATTACATCGGGAGTATCACTGTCGACGAGGATTTGCTGGATGCAGCTAACCTGATTGCCAACGAAAAGGTCGCTATTGTGAATAATAATAACGGTGAACGTTTTGAAACGTATATCATTAAAGGTGAACGAGGTTCGGGAGTCGTTTGTCTGAACGGAGCTGCTGCCCGTAAGGCACAGCCTGGCGATATCATCATTATTATGTCGTATGCCTTGATGGATTTTGAGGAGGCGAAAACATTTAAGCCGTCGGTTGTGTTCCCTGATACGGCAACCAATAAACTGATATGAAGCATCGGTAGCTGAAAAGTAAATGCAATAGCATATAAAGAAGAAGCTCGCCTGATGTGGCGGGCTTTTTTTATGAGTATGAATTTCCTTCGTAAATAGATAGTATATGTACACAAACAAGCAAATTTGGAATGTTAGTTATCCAATCTTTTTGAGTCTTCTGGCACAGAATGTCATTAATGTAACGGACACTGCGTTTTTGGGCCGGGTCGGTGAAGTTGAGTTGGGAGCTTCGGCAATGGGCGGCTTGTATTATATATGTGCCTTTACGATCGCTTTTGGTTTTAGCACCGGATCGCAGATCATCATGGCCCGCCGTAACGGGGAGCGAAATTATAAGGAAGTCGGACCGGTGATGATACAGGGTGTCTTTTTCCTGTTTATGCTGGCTGCCGTCATGTTCACTTTGTCACGCCTGTTTGCCGGAGATATTATGCGGATACTGATATCTTCCGATACGATTCTGAACGCTACGGAAGAGTTCCTGGACTGGCGTGTGTTCGGGTTCTTTTTCTCTTTTGTGAATGTGATGTTTCGTGCATTATTTATCGGTATTACCCGGACGAAAGTGTTGACATTGAATGCGATTGTGATGGCGTTGACGAATGTGCTGCTGGACTATCTGCTGATATTCGGTAACTGCGGTTTCCCGGAATTGGGAGTGAAAGGGGCAGCTATCGCTTCGGTGATGGCGGAGGCGGTGTCTATCGTGTTTTATATGGTCTATACCCGGATGACGGTGGATATTAAGAAGTACGCACTGAATCAGTTCCGATCGTTTGATGTTAAATTGCTGGGGCGTGTGTTAGACATCTCTATATTTACGATGTTGCAATATTTTATTTCGCTCAGTACTTATTTTATGTTGTTTGTGGCTGTGGAACATTTAGGGCAGCGGGAACTGGCAGTTGCGAATATCGTCCGGAGTGTTTACATCGTCTTATTGATCCCTGTCAATTCTTTATCGACAGCAACGAATACGTTTGTGAGTAACAGTATCGGGGCGGGGCATAAGGATCAGGTCATTCCGATCATCCGCCATATAACCTGGATATCGTTGGGGATCATGGCTATTTTTGTGTCTGTCACTTGTCTGATTCCTTCTACAATATTGTCGGTTTATACCAATGATGTGACTTTGATACAAGCTTCTATCCCTTCCCTTTATGTGATTTCAGGTGCTTTGTTGATCGGAGCGGTTGCCAATATCGTGTTCAATGGAGTGACGGGTACAGGAAATACTCGTTCTGCTTTTGTGATGGAGCTGGCTACCCTGGTTTTCTATACATTATTTATATATGTGGCCGGAATGCGCTTACATTTGCCGGTTGCTATCTGTTTCATGACCGAGGTGGTGTATTATACCGGTTTATTGGTCGCAAGTGTCATTTATTTGAAGAAAGCGTCTTGGCAAAATAAGAAAATCTGACTTTGTTTTGTCTGAATAGTGGTTTGTTTTGACCTGATAGATTGGTAAAATGACCGGATATCCCTGCTTGTGATTGTCGCTGTTTTTGCGTGATGCCTTGAATTTGTTTTTTTGTATATATAAAAAAGGCGAATTATGAGGTGTACTAATTGCGGTTGGGAGAATTCCGGTGACAGGTCAAATTGTGAGAAGTGTAATTCTCCGTTATCAAATTATGCCATGTGTGAACATGCGGTGACGGATGTTTATGCTCGGCGTACAGTGAATGAGAATATAGGGATAAATGTCGGTAGGCCGACAGTTTGCGAACAAGGGGATAGTGAGAGCTGTCCTCAATGCGGTTATCCTCTTTTGCCGGGTATGTCGGAATGTCCGAATTGTAACTGTGCCCGACAAGCTCCGGCAGGTGTCGTATTCGATTCTTTGAATTGTCCTAAGTGTAACCATGAAAATCGAGAAGATGCATTCTTTTGTTCGCATTGTGGGTATGAACTGCAGAAGAAAGAACCGGTAAAGCAATCCCGTTCGAGTTATGGGAGGAAAACGATTACGCCATGGGAAATGCAGGCTCCGGTGTGTACATGCCGTCTTTCCATGATACCAAACGCAAATGAGGAAGCCGTGGCCTCTCCTCTTGTATTTTCAGGTGAGGAGATCATCCTGAATCGTGACAATACGGATGAAGGCAATATGACGATAACTTCTAAAGAACAGGCCGCTTTGACCTACGAGAACAAGAAATGGTATCTTCAGGACAGGAGTGAACAAAAGACTACATTCGTATATACAACCGAAAAAATAGAGCTAAAGCCCGGAGACATTATTGTGTTGGGGAATAGGAGATTTGAGTTTGACGAATAACCTCAAATGAATAGCCATGTCCGGAGTTGTCGTTAACAGGTGTGATTTTGCGGTTGGCCAATATATCGGCGGACTCTATCGGGTAGACCTTGTTTTAGGGGAAGGTTCTTTCGGAAAAGTGTTCAAAGTGACGGGTCCCGGTTCGCAGGTGTATGCTTTGAAGTTGTTGAAATTGTGGGAAATAGTCCCAGAGCTTCGTAAGCCTTTGATGGACCGTTTCGTCATGGAATTTGAGACTGGGTTGATAAAGAGCCGGTTCTTGGTTCACTCGGTTGGCCATGGGTTGGAGTGCGGAAATCCTTTTATCGTTATGGACTATTGTCCGAAAGGGAATCTTACCCAATATATGGAACGTTACTCTGTCGACCTGGTCAAAGTCGGACGGGAGATTCTTTGTGGGCTGAACGATTTGCACAAAAGCGGCAAGGTACATCGGGACCTTAAACCTGAAAACGTGTTGATCAAGGAGGATGGAACTGCGGCTTTGACAGATTTTGGAATCAGTGGCGATCGAAACAAGCGAATGACGGAACGGAATATATTGGGGCGTCCCCAACAGATCTTCGGAACCTATGCTTATATGCCTCCGGAGCAGGTAAACCGTTTGCGAGGAGATGCGACAGTACTTCCGACAACCGATATTTTCTCTTTCGGCGTGATGATGTATCAATTGCTGACGGGCAAGTTGCCTTTCGGTGAACTGAATGACCATAACGATTTGGTCTCCTATCAGCGGAACGGGAAAAACGGCAATTGGGACAGGCGGTTATTGGAGCGTACTGAAAATGGTGCGGTCTGGCAAAAAGTGATCGAAGGTTGCTTGATCCCGGATTTCAAGCAGCGTATGCAATCGGCTACCGCTGTCCTTAATCAGATGCCTCAAGGACAGCCTGTTTCATATATTCAGCAACGGGTAGGGTGGAAACCGGAACCCGGAAAAAAAGGATTGTCCATGCGTGTAATGCAGGGATTGGAACATGGGAAGGTCTACGATCTGAGTCACTTGTTCAGAGACCGGAAAAGACTGATCACGATAGGGAGGGAAGACTCGAATGTCGTATGTATCCCGGAGAACGAGAGCCCTTATATCTCACGTCGGCATTGTACGATCGAAACGGATGTCAGGACAGGACGCTGGTTTATTCGTGACGGGCAATGGATCACAGAGAAGGGACGAGGGGGATACTGGAAAGAGTCGGTGAATGGAACTTATATCAACTCAGCTCCGGTGACTTCGGAGGGAAGCGAACTTCATCCGGGGGATATCATTACAGTTGGCGATGTCACCTTTCGGATTGAAGATTATTAATTCTAATTTATTAATGGAAAATAGAATATAGATCTATGGTACAAAGACAAACAGAGCCATACAGACGGTCCTTTTCCGGATCGGTTGGCGCAGGAATGGGGGCACTGATGGGAGGTGCGCATAAGCAGTTTTATGTATTGGAGCATCGCATGTCTTCTAAATATCATCGTGCCGGTGAAACACAAAAGATCATTGTCGATCAAATAGAGATGGGGCGTGACCCGCGTTGCCAGGTGCGTTTTGATGATTCGTTTACTTCAGTGAGCCGTCGCCATGCGGCTATCGTTCGTGACGGAGCCGGTTGGAAACTGGTGCATTTGTCTAAGGTCAATACGACTCTTTTGAATGGCCGTCCGGTCACAGATGAATGGTATCTGCAGAATGGGGACGAGATACAGCTTTCTTCCAATGGACCTCGCATTGGATTTATCGTTCCTCAGGGTGACAGGAGCATGATCAAAAATATAAACTTTACGGAACGCTTCAGCTTGTTCCGCCAGCAGGCATTGAAACCTTATAAGCAGATGATGGTTTGGATGTCTGTCGTTTTCCTGCTGCATTGAATGGAGAAATTCGGACAAGACGGTGAACACCTTTTTCAGATCGTAAATATCCATAAGCGTTCATTCCCGTGATCTTCACAGTAACAGATTTGATCCCTGCTTCATCCCCATCAAGATAATCAAGAACTTCTGTTCCATAACCTTTCTTTCCTGCCCATCTTGTGAACATACGGTATAGCATTCCTGCCCAGTCGCAAGACTCTGTTCCACCTGCCCCGGCATGTAGTGTAAGAATTGCATCATCCTTATCATATTCACCTGTTAGCAGTGTTGAAATACGTAATTCCTCATATGTTTTTTCAAATTCATCCATCAAAGCAGTGGCTTCTTCGATCAGATCGGCATCTTCATCTTCTTCTGCCATATCGATCAAAGTCTCAATATCTTCATATTTTGTTTTCAGATCATCATATTCTTCCACGACACCTTTCAGGCTTTTGACTTCTTTCATAACATTCTGGGATTCCTCAACATTATCCCAGAATCCTGGTTCTTCCATATTCAGTTCTAATTGATCAATTCTCTCTTTTTTTGCTTCTAACGCAAGGGAACCACTAAGATCTTCTAGTGGTTCCTGAAAAGAGTTTAATTTATATTTTAATTGTTCTGCTTCAATCATTGATAAAAAACTCCTTATTTATTCCTTCCGCAGCAGTTCTTATACTTCTTACCACTTCCACATGGGCAAGGATCATTTCTGCCGACTTTTGCTCCTTTTCTTACATAAGGCTTCTTCTCAACTTCTGCATCTTTGTTTGTTCCAGTGATCTTTGGAGCTTCTTCTCTCTCGATCTTCTGCTCAACCTGTACGTGGAACAGTGCACCTGTTGTCTCTTCCTGAATTGCCTTTGTCATATCATTGAACATCTCAAATCCAGCCATACGGTATTCAACAACTGGATCTCTCTGTCCATATGCCTGAAGACCAATTCCTTCCCTTAATTGATCCATATCATCAATATGATCCATCCACTTGCGGTCGATGACTTTCAGTAAAATAATACGTTCAATCTCACGAAGATCAAAGTCTTCGAATTCTTTTTCTTTCTGTTCATATAATGCAACTGTTTCTTCCTGTAATCTTGCTACCAGATCATCAACTTTACCAGAAGATTTCTCTGCATCTGTTAATACGATCTTATTCAGTGGTACAATTGGAATCAACTCTGCATTCAGTGCTGCCAGATCCCACTCTTCTGGTGGAAGCTCATCACTGATCACCTGATATACATGATTTGCAACTGTTTCTTTCATCATGCCTAAAACAGATTCTTTCATGTCATCTCCGTCAAGAACACGGCGGCGTTCTTTGTACATAACTTCTCTCTGTTCATTGTTGACTCTATCATAATCTAACAGATTCTTACGAATACCAAAGTTGTTATTCTCAATCTTCTTCTGTGCTTTCTCGATCGTCTTGCTGATCGTCTTATGCTGGATTTCTTCTCCTTCTGGAATTCCCAGTGCATTGTATATACTGATCATTCTTTCAGATCCAAACAATCTCATCAAATCATCTTCCAGTGATAAATAAAACTTAGATTCACCTGGATCTCCCTGACGTCCAGCACGACCACGTAACTGGTTATCGATACGTCTGGATTCATGACGTTCTGTACCGATGATCTTTAATCCGCCAAGTTCTGCAACACCATCTTCCAGCACGATGTCAGTACCACGACCAGCCATGTTCGTAGCGATCGTTACGGCACCGATCTCACCTGCGTGAGAGATGATCTCTGCTTCTTTCTCGTGGAATTTCGCATTCAGTACGTTGTGTTTGATTCCACGTTTCTTAAGCATTGCACTTAATTCTTCAGACATCTCGATGGTGATCGTACCAACTAAAACAGGCTGTCCTTTTGCATGAGATTCAATGATATCTTCGACAACAGCATTCATCTTCTCACGTTTTGTCTTGTAGATCGCATCATCATGATCGATTCTCTGAACTGGTTTGTTTGTTGGGATCACAACAACGTCCATTCCATAAATCTCTCTAAATTCCTGTTCTTCTGTAAGTGCAGTACCTGTCATACCTGCTTTCTTGTCATATTTATTGAAGAAGTTCTGGAACGTGATCGTTGCAAGAGTTTTGGATTCTCTTTTGACCTTTACATTTTCCTTTGCTTCGATTGCCTGATGCAGACCATCAGAATAACGTCTTCCTGGCATGATACGTCCTGTAAATTCATCGACGATCAATACTTCATCATCTTTTACTACATAGTCTTTGTCTTTAAACATTAAGTTATGTGCACGAAGTGCTAAGATGATATTATGCTGGATCGCAAGGTTCTCTGGATCTGCAAGATTCTCGATATGGAAGAATTTCTCGACTTTCTTCACGCCATCTGCAGTCAGCATGATCTGTTTATCTTTTTCATTGACAAGGAAATCTCCATCTTCTTCGATATCCTCGTTCATTAAGATATCCATCTTGGATAATTCACCATCAGAACTTCCTCGTTCCATCTGGCGGGCTAAGATATCACATGCACGGTACAATTCTGTAGACTTACCACTTTCACCGGAAATAATCAGTGGTGTTCTTGCCTCATCAATCAGTACGGAATCGACCTCATCGACGATCGCATAGTGAAGATCTCTCTGTACAAGATCTTCTTTCTCAATGACCATGTTATCTCTTAAGTAGTCAAATCCTAATTCATTGTTTGTAATATAAGTAATATCACAGTTATATGCTTCACGACGTTCATCATTCTCCATATCATTTGTAACAACACCAACAGTTAATCCAAGAAAATTATGAACTTTTCCCATCCACTCGGCATCTCGAGTTGCCAGATAATCATTGACTGTTACGATATGAACGCCCTTTTCTTCCAGCGCATTTAAATATGCAGGTAACGTGGATACTAAAGTTTT
>ERZ791614.1705-NODE-1705-length-10745-cov-3.048363_pt1 | contig 10745 bp, 6 predicted proteins | sample MGYA00510274_ERZ791614 | MGnify/ENA primary metagenome ERZ791614 (study PRJEB30046, sample SAMN00715221) | human gut metagenome | study: EMG produced TPA metagenomics assembly of the A metagenome-wide association study of gut microbiota in type 2...
CTCTGCAACAGGAAAATTCCCATGGAATGTCACATTCCTAAAATGGACGAATCCCGCCATGGTGTTGCGGTCGATCCCATGCCCATATCCCCAGGAATGGGCCGCTTGACGATTGCTCCCCATAAAATCCTTGCGCGTATCCGATTGGAGAACGCGGGCGCCCAAAACATGATTCCCCTGCTGTGCCTTGATGGCAAAATGCGTAAACCCATTTACGCTTTGTTTATTGGGCCGGCTGTGAAGCTCCCAATCTATTAACCTTCCGTCGCCGGATAAGCCAACACAGCCGCTTCCAATTCCGCCCAAGGGGAAAGAAATCTCTTTCTGATACTCATTTTGATAAATAAAATCGATGCTTGCCATATTCAGATCCTTTCACTTCTATTTTGTCTATTTGATCAGCCTCATGGGGAGGCGCTGCCTTCGCACATTGCTTGCGAAAAACGCTCGGCGGGCATCCAACCAGTTTTTTAAAAGCAGCAGAAAAGTGGTAGGCGCTGTCATAGCCGAGCAATGCCGCGAGATCGGTAACGGAAATTGATATGGTGCACAAAATCTGCTTAGCCTTTTCGATTTTCCTGCTGCTGATATATTGCTTGGGAGCCATCCCGCAGGATTGCTGAAAAATCTGATGCAGCCGCCGGGTTGAAATCTGAAAAAAATCGGCGACCTCCTGCACGCTGAGCTTTGCATAGATTTTTTGTTCAATATAGGAGCAAATTTCCTCCATCAAGATCGGCTGCCGTGCATTTTCTTCAACTGGACGATCCTTGAACCGCAAATAGTAAAAATAGTGGATAAAAATGCCGTTAATATACCGCAGCTCCTCCGGGTAAGAACGCCCCACCTGCAAAAGCTCTTCAAACAACAGGCGTTCTTTTTCTTCAAAGGGAGCAAATCTTTTATGACCGATTCCCACCGGCTCTTTCTCCACCCATAAAAAATCCACCCAGTAATATGCCCACAGCTTTGCAGCGGCAGAATAATAGCGGATATCCCTGCGCTTCAGGAGGATAAACTCCTTTTCGGAGAGAAGGATCTCCCCCTCCTCCGTTTGAATCCTGCCGCGCCCTTCGATGGTGCGTATCAAACAAAGCGCGCGCGGATACCCCAGCTCATCGATTTTCATATCATAATGATAATTTTCATCCGCCACAACGGACCACGCTGCGATCACAGCGCTTTGCCTCTCCTGTAACATACGGTTAGCGGAATAAAATGAAACACACTTATACACTTGGCTCCACCTGATAATCCTTTTCTGATTTTGATGTGCCGTGGTTGCAATAGCGGATCTATTTCTAATATTCATAGCATCCGTGAACAGGGGCAGCAGCGGTTTTCAGCCCATGGCCGCATCATGGGCGGCGTTATTTTCCCTTGTTCACTGATGCTATCATATTGCGCTGCAAAACACAATAGCTTGAGGAATATCCGATACGGCCTACTATGCCGCAATCCCTGTTGAAACAATGGGAGCATAAAACAAACAGCGCCGTTGCGGCAGCATAACCGCACCGGCGCTGTTTCAGATTTGATAGCCTCCAGGAATCGGAGAATGGGTTCAATGGTACTCCCGAAGAAGCCGTTTATAAAACGCGATGGCGTTTCCAACCGCCTTAATATCAATATTCTCATCCGGGCTGTGGACGCTTGCAAACTGCTGCGGGTCAATGTCGATCGGCGCAAAACGGATGACGCATTGGCACACATCCGTCAGCCAGCGCGCGTCCGTGCCCGCAGGCAGAATAAAGGGCGCGCAGGCCACGTGCGGAAAAACATCCGCCACGCACTCCCGCACATAATCATAGGCGGGTTTGCCCAAATCGGCGGGGGCATGGTATTCGTTGCCCTCCCCGTCCGTCACCTCAACGCCGTATTTCTCCGCGATCGTGCGGAAGGCGGCGATATCCTGCGCCAGATCCTTGTCGTCAATGCAGCGCAGGTACGCGCCCGCCTCCACGGTTTTTGCCTGGACGCTGCCGTATTTGCCGCCATTGATCGTGTTGAAGGAGCACATCGTGCCAAGCATCGCGCCCGCCATGGGGTTGATTTTGGGCATGAGCGTTTTCAGCAGCGGGGCGAACAGCCAGAGGTTTGCAAAGATCAGCCGCATCGGGAAGGCCATATAGGGGCAAAGGCCCTCAAACATGGCCCGCACCTGCGGATAAATCCGGCGGATAAACGGTTTTTTCTCCGATACCTCTGCAATGAATTTTGCCATGCGCACCACGGGCGTATCGGTTTTCGGCGCAAGGCCCGTGTGGCTCGCGCCCTCCTCCGCCGTGCACTTGAGCAGGTGGCGGCCCTTTTCATGCACGGCGAGCATCGCGCACTTGCAGGAGATACCTGGCATCGGCGCAGCGATGACCGCGCCGCCCTCGTCGAGGATCAGCTCGAATTCAATGCCCTGTTTTTTAAAATACTCCAGCGCCAGCGGGATGCCGTCGCCGCCGATCTCCTCATTGTGGGAGGAGGCGAGCCACAGGTTGCAGGGCGGCTCGAAGCCCTCCCCCAGCAGCTCCTCAAAAGCCGTAAATTCCGCGAACAGCGGCGTTTTCGTATCCACTGTGCCGCGGCCCCAGAGCTTACCGTCCGCGATCTCCGCGGCAAATGGCGGGTGCTTCCACTCCCCCGTGCCCGCGACCACGTCGTGGTGGGACATCACCATCATATTGCGGCTTTGGTCTTTGCCGGGCAGCTTGTAGACCCAGCAGTCGTAGCTGAACGTCATAAACTGCGCCTTTTCATGGAAGAGCGGAAACAATTCCCGCACGGTGTCGCGCAATTTTTTAAATTCCGTATCGTCAAAGCTTTCGCGGCAGGAAACCGTTTCGCAGCGGATCATTTGGGCCAGCCTCTCCGCATGCTGCGCAAGCTCTGCTTCGCTGTAATAATCGGGCTGCGGCGCGAGCCTGCGCCCGCGCTGTTTGGCGCGCACGGCATTAAGCGCTAAAACGGCAAACAGTAGCAGCAACACGGCCAGAATGACGAGAAAAATATAGAGGGCGGTCATTTCCGCACCGCCTCCTTCTCCTGCTTCTCCCCTTTCTGGCGGATCAGGCCGAGCACCTCGTCCTCACGGTATTTGATGAAAGCGATCACCGCACCCAGGCAGAACAGGCCGCCGACAAGCGCCGTGACCTTTAGGCCCGTCCGGCCAATGTTTTCGCCCGCCGCAGCGCCGATCACCGTCAGCGACGGCACGATCATGATCGCAAGGGAGGTGCCGAGCTTGGTGATGAAAGAGCGCGCCGCGCTGAAAATGCCCTCCTGGTTGATGCCGGTGATCAGGGTGTCATACTGGATGACGTCCGCCATCATGGAGCCGGGCAGGATGTTGAGCACCGCAAACGGGAAGGAGACGAAGAGGGCGAGGCCGCAGGCCTTTACCATCGCCGGGCCGGGCATATCCGCGCCAAAGCAGATAATGAACTCCGCAATGGTAAACACCACGCAGCCCCAGATAATCGGCTTGCGCTTGCCGGACTTTTTGCCCCATTTGCTGATGAGCGGATACAGGCACAGGGAGCCGACAATGGAAATCGCGAGGATCGCGACGGAGGCTGTTTCCGGCAGGCCCATCAGGCTTGTCACATAATACATAATGCAGGACTGGAAGAAGGACATCGCCGTGCCCTCCAGCAATTGGCCGAGGGTGACCCAGCGGAAGTGCTTGTTGCTGAACGCATGCTTTAAGGACTGCATGAGAGACACGGTCGGGCGCACGGAATTGACGTATTCCCTCTCCTTAATCATAACAGCCGGGATCAGCAGCAGGATGATGCCGACCACCGTGAAAATCGCGAACGTCGCGCGCCAGGCCAGCAGCACATCCAACCCCGCGTTTTTAAACATGCCGACGAGCGCCGGGGTCACATAGCCCAGCGCGCTGCCCGTGACAAAGAATAGGGAGTTGAAGGTGTAAACATTAACGCGCTCCTTAGTATCCGTGATCATCTCCGGCAGCAGCGCGTTATGCGGGATCATATAAAGCGTATAAAACACGAAATATGCCCAGATGAACACCGCCACCCAGATGTTGTTGACAAGGCCGGGCGTATTCTGCGGCGCGCAGAAAATGAGCAACGCTGAAAGGCCGAAGGGGATGGCGGCATATTTCATGAACGGAATGCGGCGGCCCTTTTTGTTGCGGCTTTTGTCGCTCAGGTTCGCAACCAGCGGGTCCGTCACCGCGTCGATGATATGGCCGACAGCCTTGACAAAGCCGATAAAGGTGAGGATGCCGAGCACCACGACGCCCTGCGTGATCAGCGTTGGGATGCCGGACTCCTTCGAGGGCTGGTAAAAATAGAGCAGATAATTGGAGATCATCGCCGTAAACAGGCCCACAGCAAACTGCGGAATACAGTAAGCGAGGATGATCTTCTTCGATACTTTTTTGATTTGATTCATAGGTGTGCTTTTTCCTTTCCTTCTTCCTTAATCCCTTACTTTTTCCGCACATAGCGCAGCGCGCAGATCGGATCGCCCTTTGCGCCGCACTGCGGCACCCCCAGCTCGCAGCCGTAGGCTTCGCCGATGCCGTGATCGCCGCACATGGCGATATCGCACAGCAGGGCGATCTCTTCATCTGAGCAGCCCTGCTTCTGCCAGGCCTTCACCAGCGGGCAATAGTGAAAATCAATCGCCAGCAAGTCGTCCGTGCATTCCTTGACGTCCATTTCAAACATCCACTGCGCCGGTTTGGTAAACAGCGTTTTGCGCAGCCCCTTCAGGCTTTGCGTGCCGCCCTTTTTCACAAGGCCCGCACCCTGATACAGGCCGCAGCGCTTGACTGCCGCGGAGCCGAAATCCTCCCACGAAAGGCCGCGCTTGCCCGCCTCGTCGCAGAGTAGATACAGCCATAAAGCCCGATGCTCCAACTGCTCGCGCACGGCCTTGACGATCGGATTTTTGATCGTAGCCTCATTTTTAACTTTGCTCATCCTATCTTCTTCCTTTCTCCCCTGCCGTTCCCAAATTTTGAATCGAAAACGGTTTTTCAAAATAATATACAATCGTCCGGTGGGCCGGACGACAGGATTCTACAGAATCGTAACATATGAAAGCGTTTCCGTCAATAACACGGCGGTCTGAAAACTTTTTTCGATTCAAAAAAAATCCTGTATCCGAAGCCCCATTCCGGATACAGGATGCTTTTTCATAAACTATGCGGTAACAATAAAATTCATAACCGATTATTCCGCTACCTTCGGGAGGCCCTGAAAGCCTTTTTCAAGCTGTTCGTCGGTCGGGATGGAATCGCTCATCGTCCGGTCAAAATAAGAGGCGTAAGCGGCCATATCGAAATAGCCGGTGCCCGTCAGGCCGAAGAGGATCGTCTTGGCCTCACCGGAGGCTTTGCATTTGAGGGCTTCCTCGATCGCCGCATAAATGGCATGGGAGGATTCCGGCGCGGGCAGGATACCCTCGCAGCGGGAAAAGCGGATCGCCGCGTCAAACACCTTAGTCTGCTCCACGGCGCGCGCTTCGTCCAGGAAGCCGTCGTGATAGAGCTTTGACAGGATCGGCGACATGCCGTGGTAGCGCAGCCCGCCCGCGTGGTTGGGGGAAGGCTGGAATTCGCAGCCAAGCGTGTACATCTTGGCCAGCGGCGTAACCTTGCCGGTATCACAGAAATCATAGGCATATCTGCCGCGCGTCATCGATGGGCAGGAGGCCGGCTCCACGGCGATGAAATAGGGGTTCGCTTTGCCGGTCAGCCGGTCCTGCATAAAGGGTGCGATCAGGCCGCCAAGGTTCGAGCCACCGCCCGCGCAGCCGATGACGATATCCGGGTACTCGTCATAGAGCGCCATGGCCTGTTTCGCCTCCAGGCCGATCACGGACTGGTGCAGGAGCACCTGGTTGAGCACCGAGCCGAGCACATAGCGCGTGCCGGGCGTTGAAACGGCCTTTTCCACCGCTTCGGAGATCGCGCAGCCGAGCGAACCGCCCGTATCGGGGAATTTTTGGAGGATTTCACGCCCGACCTTGGTCGTATCGCTCGGGCTGGGAATGATTTCCGCGCCGAAGGTTTCAATGATCGACTTGCGGTAGGGCTTCTGATTAAAGCTCGTTTTGACCATATAAACGGTCAACGGAATGTGGAAATATGCGCACGCCATGGAGAGCGCCGTGCCCCACTGGCCGGCCCCCGTCTCCGTAGTGAGGCCTTGAAGGCCCTGCTTTTTGGCATAATAGGCCTGCGCGATGGCGGAATTGAGCTTATGGCTGCCGGAGGTGTTGTTGCCTTCAAATTTACAGTAGATTTTCGCGGGCGTGCCCAGCTCTTTCTCCAAATTATAGGCACGGATGAGCGGAGAGGGACGGAAGGTCTTGTAATATTCCACGATCTCCTCCGGAATATCAATATACCGGTTTGTAGAGTCAAACTCCTGCTGCGCAAGCTCCTCGCAGAAAATCGGATATAATTCTTCGAGCTTCAGGGGCTGCATGGTCCCCGGGTTCAAAAACGGAGCGGGCTGCTCCTTCATATCCGCGCGCAGGTTATACCACTGCCGCGGAATCCTCTCTTCCGGCAGATAGATGCGGTACGGTACGTGCTTTGACATGATTGTTGCCCCTTTCTCAAATAAAATAAAAAACTCTTGTCCCCTACGATTGTAAGGGACAAGAGTTATAAACAAATAGACTCCTGCGGTACCACCCAAATTGGCGCTCCAAAAGCGCCCGCTCGCTTCGCACACCATCATGCGCGCCCCCTTGGTAACGGATGGGGTCTCCCGGCGGCAACTACTCGGCTCTGCGCCTTTCGGGCCGCCCTCATGAGTCCATTCACATAACGCCTGCCTGCCACGCTCGCACCAATGCGCGGCTCTCTGAAAAGCGGTGTGGTATGCTACTACTCTCAATCAGCGGTTTAATTACATGTTTATGAGCACATAATACAACACACACAAGACATTGTCAAGTATTTTCAGACTACCGAATTCTATAAACGTCCAGCTCTCATCAAGTAATATATTAACACCACTGCTCCTGTATTTTCCTGTGCTTCAATCCATCTATATTGTGTTCCATTCGTTTTCGTTACGCCAGAAAAACCTGGTAATACATCAGAACCTCGCAATTTATCATCATCCCAAATATATCTTTGGTCATCTGCATAAGCGCCATGAATAGCCATCCAATGATTAATTCCAATATTACCATGTGAAGAATAGTCTTGTGCAGAATGCATAGCACGCCCAAGATATTTCGCTTCCCAAACTGAATTCTCCGCGCACTTTATAGCTTCCTTAATCCAATATGAAACTAATTCAAGTCTAGTATCGTCTGTCGATCCATCCGTATATTTACGTCGATCAAAGTGATATTTCTGATAGGATCTATTTGTTGCGCTGTATGTTTCATCTATCCAAACATTTGCATCAATCATATCTTCAAGAAAACGATAATTTTCCCCAGCATACGTAAGTCTTGTTATCTTTTCATGACTATCTTCATTTCCTCTTTTTTTCCATAAACCTTCGGGATCAGAATAATTGATAGGATCGTTTTCGCAATAAGCATACATATTCGTTCCCAATACGCCTGTGCCTGTGTCTACATACTGATCCGCATTCAAGAAGCGTCCCCATTCAGGAACATAATATCTTGACTTCAAATAATACATGTCCGTTTCTCGGTCATAGCAATATCCACGGTAAAATAAGATGTTATATAATTTGACCTTTTCTGTTTCCTGAAAACTCACAATATTTCCAAATGAGTCATATGTATACTCTGCTACCTTTTCTCCATTGCTAAAAATACCGATAATATCGTCGTTAAAATTTTTCTCATACAGATATATATCTGTATCATTGACGATAAATCCATAGGGGTTCTTTGTATCATCTAGAATAAAAGCAACCGTATCCAACTTGCCAAGATCGTAATCAAATACATCAAAACCTACAAGCGAACCGTCATTCCAAAAATATCGGTATGTAAAGGATGGCTTTTCTCTGTCTAAGGCATATACCGTTTTGCTTTGGCGCATTCCATTATCGTCATATGAGTATTCAATACGATGAGTACGATTGCTAATCGATTTCATTTGTCTGCCCGATATCCAAGAAAATAAAGTGTCTCCATATTTTATCGGATTTCCAATTTCATCATACAGAATCTTTTCTTCAGAAAATCTTGTCAGCTTGTCTTTCCAACTCCCATCACTGTATTCGTAATCATTAATTTTTTGTTTCCGACCATTCGAGTATTCCGTTTTTCCTAAAAGGTTTCCCGCAGCATCATAGCGATAGGTTATTGTCACCTTATCCTTATAATCAACAAACTTAGAAAGTTGACCAGTTGCGTCATATGCATATTGCGCATAAGGCTTACCGTTGTACTTAACGTCTTGTAAGCGGTTTTCACTGTCATACTCATAAGCCCAATCCTGTTTTATTATTTTGTCACTATGTTGGTAATTCGTCATAATATTACGAACAAGCCCCGACTCAGTGTATGAAATATTACTACCTAGATGATCCTGACTCGATGTGGTAACCAATGTTGCTAGATTCTTCTCATTTTTATCACGAATTACATCAACTGTAGATGAGGTGTTTTTCCCTTTGGTATTTATCTGGAAAGAGTAGAGTCCTTTTTTGTAGCTATCCACGTACTCCCAATTTATGTCGTAAATATGCTCCCCAACTTTTAAAATATCGGTTCGGCCCGGTTTGCTTTCTATTGAAAAAATCTGTTTATTTGTGTTGATATCATAGATTTGATAGGAATTATCTGCAAATAGCATCTTAGTGCCATTTGAATGATTTGTGATTCTCATACCATTATCTTGCAGATATTCGTATTCAAACATTGCTGTTTTTCCATCCGTGCTAATACTGGAGATGCGGCCATTATCATCATAAGCATAAGATATGCACTGACCATTTGCATACGCTTGTGTTTGTAGAAAGCTAATATTGCCATCCACATAATGATAACGCACATGGGGTTTCCCTTCAATATCTGCCCCACTGGGATTTCCCCATTCATCATATAATAAATCATATTTGGTGTTGTTATTCTCGATCGATATAAGCTTATCGTTGGCATATTGATACTTATTTTCGATAATACCATCGGTAAGTCCAGCCAACTCCAAAGTAACTTTCGTAAGGTTTTGATTCAGATCATACTGATATGCCACTTTGGTGCCCAAGCTATCTGTTTCTTCCGCTACATATCCAGACGGATACAGCTTTATATCGGATTGCGACGCAGACGCATTTGTTATCTTGGATTCCGCTGACAATACCTTTTGACCACCTGTAGCCGAAATAGAAATATTGCACGAGAAACAATTGCAATCCTCTTGCCGGTTACATTCACATTCACAAGCAACCAAATGGCAATCTTCGCAGTTGCAAGGGCGTACCCGTTCCACTGTAGCTTTCTCGGAAGCGAGTTCCACCTCTCTGGCCTCTTTATCGATTGCGGCCATCGTTTTGTCGTCGTAAACCAGCAATCCGTACTCATTATATTGATACGTTGTCTCTCCAAATAATTCTGACTTTATAATATTACCATTGCTATTATGTTTCAAGGAAGCAATATCACGGCTTAAAGCAGGATTTTCGCTAGAAATCTGCTGAATCGTTTCTGCTCTCTTTTGTGCATAGGCGATTTCTAAGCATTTTTCGTCAATGTTCTGGATGGTTGAGAGCTTATCTGGAAATAGATATCCATAGGATATGCTTTTACCATCTGGATAGGTCACAGATATCAAACGCCCTTTTATATCATATTGATATTGAATTTGGTAGGGGACATTTTTTTCACCTTTTTCAATTAATATCGGCGTTTTTCCTTGATAACCAGTAATCGTTTCGACCCTGTTGTCATTTCCATAATTGAATTGCAGCCTGTTCCCAGCGGCATCTGAAATTTCTGATATTCCATTTAGATGATATGAAATCTGAACATCCGATTGTTGCGTTTTGATTCGCACCAACCGCCCTTCAGAATCAAATGTCAACGTTTCGCCCTTCTTTGTTTCGATTCGCGCATCAGCAGGGTTGGTACTGTTCTGTTTCACATAAAGCTTATCCAAACGACATAGCATTGTGAGCTTTTCCTTCCAGTAAATGTCTCCCCCCTGCATCTCATCTGTCTTTTCAAAGGCTACAGTGGCTCCGTCATTATGAAGATAAATAAATTGATCGTTTTCAGCATCGTATTGCAGCTTGATATCATAGTTTGTTTTCCAATGGTTTCCATAAGGGGAATGCGAAGAATAGCCATTTTCATACGAGCTATAGTAATAAATCAACTCTAGTTGTGCATCATCACTCATAATGGATGCATCTGATCGTTTTACAATTGTCTCCTGATTATATTCGTTGACGTAAAGCATACCTGCCCTTCCAGCATCTTCCTTGACATAGTGTGCAAGCACACTGATTCCCCTCGAATCCTCAGATAGGGCATCCTTAAAAGACACAGCAAAAACCCCAATCGGCATTGCCTGCATTACAAATAATACAGCTAGACACAACGCAATTTTTTTGATAGCTTTCATCATAATCCTCCTTTTGAAACTGTCCCATCCCTTTCATCATTCTGTCCAAAAAATCACTCACTGATTGAATCACCTTTTTTACTTTATATGGTAAAAGATTTTAACATATGGTATTATTGGAGTAGAGTTAACACCGTTTCCTCTTATCGTTTTCATTATTATATGTAAAAAATTTGAAAATGTTTCAAAAATTTAGGAGTAATTT
>ERZ791614.1706-NODE-1706-length-10736-cov-2.385544_pt1 | contig 10736 bp, 11 predicted proteins | sample MGYA00510274_ERZ791614 | MGnify/ENA primary metagenome ERZ791614 (study PRJEB30046, sample SAMN00715221) | human gut metagenome | study: EMG produced TPA metagenomics assembly of the A metagenome-wide association study of gut microbiota in type 2...
AAAAGTTTGCATTTTCTGTGCAGACAAGAATGCAGTAATCGATTATAAAGATGTAGCAACATTAAAGAAATACGTATCTGAAAGAGGAAAAATCCTTCCAAGACGTATTACAGGAACATGTGCTAAACATCAGAGAGCTGTTACAGGAGCTATTAAGAGAGCTAGACATTTAGCTTTAATGCCATATACAGCTGAATAATTTTAAGCAGATAATGAAGAGTTATATTGTGACGTATGTTGCGGTATAGCTCTTTTTTTGTATTGTAGGAAATGCAGATGGAATCCCCTGTGATACAAAAAGTTCTCCGGGCAGGATCGCACTGTGGCAGACATGTCAAAATAATTAAGAAAATTGCGTAAATTGAACAAATATCTCGCTTTCGTTAAATATAATGTACAAATTCATGCAATTGAGTTATAATAAAGGATAATTGTAAGAATCAAATCAGGAGAAAAAAATGGACATTATGAAGAAAACAAAGATAGAACAGTATCTTCAAGGACCATTATGGGCATTGCTTATTCTGGCTTTTGTAGACATTGTGTTCTTTTTCTTGGATATTCGATGTGGAGTGATCTTAGCGGTCTCACTAGTCGTATTTTTAGTTTTTCAGATGATCATTTATTCCCGAAGCAAACAAGAGATCATCAAAGAATGTATGGATTTTATGTTTGAGCAGAGTCAGGTGCAGAATTATTTGTTACAACAGCTTCCTGTTCCGTATGCACTGCTTGATGGGAATGGAATGATCATATGGTCAAACGATGCATTTCATAAAATTGTGGGAGAAAACCGAGGAAAGTCATTGCAACAGATTTTTCAGAATCTGAACCGTAATCTGCTTCCGTCGGATGTGACGCACTCTATTTCTCATATTGAATATAAAAAGAAATGCAAAGAGGGAGATAAGGAAAAAGAACAGACGCTATTCTATAAAGTAGAGATGAATCGTATTCGTGTAGAAGATTTCTCTGATGAGAATGATAACAGTTGTTCTAGACAGATGCTTAAGGATAACGATCTGATCGCAGTATATTTTTTTGATCAGACATTACTTAAGAAATATATGGAACAAAATGAGAATCAGAGAATGGTCATTGGTTTGATCTATATTGATAATTACGAAGAGATCCTTGATGATATTGATGCGGTGAAACGATCTATGCTGATCGCAGTGGCAGATCGTAAGATCAACAAATTTATCCAGAATGTCTCTGGGGTTGTGAAGAGAACAGAGAGAGATAAATATTTTGTTGTATTTGAACAGAAATATTTGGACAAGATCAAAGAAAACAAATTCTCGATCCTTGATGAGATCAAGACGATCAATCTTGGGAATTCTATGCATATGACATTAAGCATCAGTTTTGGAATCAATGGAAATACGTATCAGGAAAACTATGAAGCAGCCTGTGCAGGTATGGATCTGGCATTAGGACGTGGTGGTGATCAGGCAGTGATCAAGGATGGGGAAGATATTTCCTATTATGGTGGCAATTGTGAGGTTATGGAACGTACCACACGAGTCAAAGCACGAGTTAAAGCGCATGCGTTAAAAGAACTTCTTGAATCAAAGGAAAAGGTCGTGATCATGGCACATAAGATTCCGGATCCAGATGCGATCGGTGCAGCTGTTGGTCTGTACAGACTTGGACTTTCTCTGGGAAGAAAGGCACATATCGTTATGAACGAAGTAACGATCTCTGTCCGTGCGATGGTTGATGAATTAAATAAAAGTGGTATTTATGATGAAGATATGTTCATTGATAACGAACAAGCAATTGAGATCACAGATGAAAACACGTTATTGATCGTAGTGGATGTAAATCATGCAAATTATACAGAATGTGAACAGTTATTAAGTCAGACAAAGACAACGGTGATCTTAGATCATCATCGAAAGAATAAAGATATGATCAAGAATCCGGTACTTTCATATGTAGAGCCATATGCGTCTTCTACATGTGAATTGGTAGCAGAGATTCTTCAATATGTAGATTCAAAACCAAAGTTAGAGCCAATGGAAGCGAATGCCATGTATTATGGAATGCTTGTAGATACGGACAATTTTGTGAATAAAACAGGTGTCAGAACATTTGAGGCAGCGGCATATCTAAAGAGAAATGGAGCTGATCTTACAAAGGTAAGAAAGATGTCAAGAGAAAGCATGGAAACTTACAGGATCCGTGCGAAGGCGATCAGTGAAGCAGAGATCTTATATGGCAGGTTCGCAATCGCAACACTGGTAGGAATCGGTGTGGACAGCCCTACTGTTATTGGTGCACAGGTATCGAATGAATTACTTGATATTGATGGAATTGAAGCATCTTTTGTATTAACAGGTGTTCATGAGAGAGTCTATATCAGTGCAAGATCGATCGATGAAGTGAATGTCCAGAAGATCATGGAAGAATTCGGGGGCGGCGGACATTTGACAGTTGCAGGTGCACAGCTTGTCGATGTATCATTAGAAGAAGCCAAGAATATTATTCATGAGACATTACGATATTTGAAATCAAAAGGAGAGATATAAGCGATGAAAGTTATTTTATTAGAAGATGTAAAATCAGTTGGAAAAAAAGATGAAGTAGTAGAGGTTAACAACGGATATGCAAGAAATGTATTATTCCGCAAGAATTTAGCAATTGAAGCTACAAATAAAGCATTAAATGATCTAAAATTAAGAAAGGCAAATGATGATAAACTGGCTGCAGAAGCATTAGCAGATGCCAAAGTTTTAGCAAAAGAGATTGAAGAAAAACAATTGGTATTAAAGATGAAGGTTGGAGAAGGTGGAAGAACATTTGGGTCTATTTCTACAAAAGAAATCGCAGCAGAAGCAAAGAAACAGTTAGGATATGATTTAGATAAGAAAAAAATGCATTGTGAACCAATCAAGAATCTTGGATTCCATGATGTTGCGATTAAAGTTCATCCACAGGTAACAGCAACATTAAGAGTTAAAGTAGAAGAAAAATAAGAGGGCATATTTATGGATGAAGCATTTATCAAGAAAGTGCAGCCGAACAGCCCGGAGGCAGAACAGTCTGTGATCGGTGCGATGATCATGGACAGGGATGCGATCGCAGATGTTATCGATATTGTGAATGCCGATGATTTCTATCAGAAGCAGAACGGCATCTTATTTGAAGCGATGACAGAATTATACCGGGAAGGAAAGCCGGTCGATCTGGTAACGCTTCAGAATAAATTAAAGAAAAAAGACGTGCCGGAATCTATGAAGAGTCTTGAATTTATCAGGGATCTTCTGGAAGTTGTTCCAACGTCAGCCAATGCCAAACAATACGCAACGATCGTCAGGGAAAAGGCAACACTTCGTAAATTGATCAAAGTTACAGAAGATATCACAACAGAATGTTATCTTGGTAAAGATGATGTGACAGAGATCTTGGATCACACAGAGAAGAATGTATTCGGACTTCTTCAGCAGGCAAGTGGAAGAGAAGAGTTTGTTCCAATTGACAAAGTTGTGTTAAATACACTGGATGCGATCGAAGAAGCGGCAAGTTCTGCTGGGCGAGTCACAGGTATTGCAACAGGATTTACAGATCTTGATTACAAATTATCTGGACTACATCCATCAGAACTGATCATCGTGGCGGCACGTCCTGCTATGGGTAAGACAGCATTTGTGTTGAATATCGCGCAGAAAGCGGCAGTCAGGGATCACGTTCCAACAGCGATCTTTAGTCTGGAGATGTCGAAAGAACAGCTTGTAACTCGTATGATGGCGATGGAAGCAATGGTAGATTCACAGTCTATCCGTACCGGTGATCTTCAGGAAACTGATTGGGAGAAGATCATGGAAAGTGCGGGAACGATCGGTCGTTCCCCATTGATCATTGATGATACACCAGGTATTACGATCGCAGAATTACGATCTAAGTGTCGTAGATACAAACAGATTCATGGACTGGACCTGATCATTATCGACTACTTGCAGTTAATGTCAGGTGGTAAGCGTTCTGAATCCAGACAGCAGGAGATTTCAGAGATCTCAAGATCATTAAAAGCATTAGCGAGAGAGATGAATGCACCAGTGATCGCATTATCTCAGCTAAGTCGAAGAGTTGAAGAGAGAAAACCAGCCAAGCCAATGCTATCAGATCTTCGTGAGTCAGGATCGATCGAGCAGGATGCCGACGTTGTTATGTTTATTTATCGTGATGAATATTATAATGAAGATTCTGAGAAGAAAGGGATCGCAGAGATCATCGTCGACAAACAGCGAAATGGTTCAACAGGTAGTGTAGAGCTTGTATGGCTCGGACAATACACTAAATTTGGCAATAAAGAGAGAGCACCACATTAATTTTCGGGTGCTTTTTCTTACATATACAATTGGATAAAATATACAAATAAAACAAAGTTCTACAATTTTAAAACAAGATCAAATGATGTGATTGAATAAGGGGGTATCTTATGTTATCATTTCTATTTCCTCCGATCTGTCCGTTATGTGCCAAAGAATTATTGGACAAAGGAGAACATATCTGTAAAATATGCAGTAAAAAGCAGATTTTTATCAAAGAACCCACATGCTATTCTTGTGGAAAATCAATGAAGAATCAGGAAAAAGAATATTGCAGTGATTGCAGACAGCATCCGAAGAATTTTGAACGTGGTATGGGGTTATGTATTTACCAGAAACCAGTCACTGATTCACTGGCTGCGATAAAATATAAGAATGAGAGAAAATTTGCGCAGTATTATCTGGGTGAAATCCGAAAAAGAAAATACAGGGAATTGCTGCGACTAAAAGCAGATGCGGTAATTCCGGTGCCGATTCATAAAAAAAAGAGAAGAAAGAGAGGGTTTAATCAGGCAGAAATCTTTGCAAAGGGGATTGCAGAGATGTTGGATCAACCGATGTATACAAAGATTGTGGAAAGAATCCATGATACGAAACCACAGAAACAATTAAGCCCAGGAGAGAGAAAAAACAATTTAAAGAAAGCTTTTCGTGGAAATTTGAAAGAATATCAGAAAGCAGGGATGCCGAAAAGAGTATTGGTGATAGATGATATTTATACGACAGGATCAACAGCGGAAGCAGTGACGACAGCGTTAAAACAATTGGGAGTGCAGGAAGTTTATGTATTTTGCATAGCAATCGGAAAAGGATTTTCCTGATATTTCCGCCACATTTCACTTGACATATACATAGATTAAATATACAATCTATGTATATTAAAATATAGAAAGGAAACAGAACATGAGTAAGAGAAACTATGATATATACACGCGTACAACAACACAAAATAATGCTGCACAATATCATTCAAGTCGTGGAGGAAAAAGTAATGGCACGAACTAAAAGTGACAATGTACAAATAAATATTTCCATTCCTACTGGATGGAAAACAGAACTTGAAAATCTTGCTCGTATCTATTCTGTTGAAGAAGGAAAAACTATCACTTTTCTTGACTTAATGCGTAGAGGTATTCAGGAAAAATATCAATTAGGAGAAAAAGACAGTGAGTGAGGAACAATATCATAGTGCTTCACATTGTAAATATTTGATACAGTATCATATCATTTGGTGTCCAAAGTTCAGATTTTCAGTATTACAAGGAAATGTCGATATCATTCTTAAACAGATATTACAGAAAATTTGTAATGATTATAAATACAAGATCAAAGCACTCGAAGTGATGCCGGATCATATACATATTTTCATAGATGTTCCGCAGACAGTTGCTCCTTGTGATGTTGCAAGAACTCTAAAAAGTATCAGTGCTATCGAATTATTTAAAGTATTTCCAAAATTAAAACAGTTCTATGCGAAATGTGGAGTATTATGGTCAAGAGGATACTTTGTATCTACTGTCGGACATATAAGCGAAGCTACAGTGATTAAGTATATTGAGGAGCAGAAAGATGATAAGTGATAAAGAATATAAAAAACTTCTAAAACAATTTCATAAACTTTCTGACAGGCATATCTTGGTTGTAGAAACCGATATGCCATCTTCTGATGTACAAAAGGTCGTGATTCTTTCTGATAAGATCAGAAAAGCAGGTAATGAGCTTGTTGGTCTTATGAGAAAGAATTATGACCAACTTATGCGTACTAAAAAATATCGCAAGCTGCTAAAACTCTACGGTTCTACCAAAGATAAAAAGAAACGCAGAGATCTAGCAGATCAGCTCAATGAAATGCAAAAACAATACAATGTCACATGGGATCATTGCAGAAACGCTATGATACATATAGGTAAGAAATATAGTGTTGATGCCGTATTTGCCCTTACAAAAGCTGAAGATATATGGCGTGGTATTGAAAAATGTCTTTATAATAATGGCAAAACGATTCATTTTTCTAAATATGGTGAGTTGCCTTGTATCAGGGCAAAACAGATAAATCGTGGCATTTCGATGTCTGTTAAAGATAATGAATTAAAATTCAAATTAAAGGGAAATGTATTTGGGATACAGGTTAAAGATAGATTTCAAACAGATGAAGTTTGTGCGGTTTTAGAATATTTATCAAGATCAGAGATCATAAATGATAAAGCAATAAATAAATTTTTAGACAAAGCATACTGTATTGATACATACAGACCTTGCTATGCTACTCTTGTACCTAAATTTATTCGTGGAAAATATAGGGTGTATTTGCATCTTACTATTGAAGGTAGGACGAAACCTAAATATGATAGGTTTGGTGATCCAAGACATAAGTTTGGTAAAGGTAGTATAGGTGCTGATATTGGTACGCAGACTGTTGCGTATACATCAAATACAGAAGTCGGTTTAAAAAATCTTTCAGAGCGTGGCAGTAGCATACAGACTTCTGAAAGAAAAGAACGTCTGCTCTATTGTGCGATGGACAGGTCAAGACGAGCAACGAATCCGCAAAACTATAATGATGATGGTACTGTTAAAAAAGGTCGCAAAACTTGGAAATATTCTAATCATTATAAAAAGCTAAAAGCTAAACACTCTGAACTATGTCGTATCAATGCTATAAACAGACAGCTTGCAATAAATGAAGACGCTAACCATTTAAGAAGTCTTGGAGATGTATTTATCACGGAACCTAAAAATGCAAGTAAACTTATGAAACGGACTAAAGATACTACGGTCAATAGTAAAGGTAAGTTTCATAAGAAAAAGCGTTTTGGCAGATCCATAAAGAACAGATGTCCTTCTGGGTTTCAAACTACTGTAGAGCGGAAATTTAAGGTATCAGGTGGTATATATATTGAAGTACCTGATAATTATAGAGCAAGCCAATATGACCATACAGCAGATGATTATATCAAGAAAAAGCTGTCTGATAGAATATATAAACTTACTGACGGAACATTGGTACAAAGAGATTGGTATTCATCATTCTTATTATACTGTTACGATTACAGAACTAAAGATATAGATAAAAACAAATGTATTTCTGAATTTGATAAGTGTTATAACAAAGAAAAAGCCCTGATCGAATGGATCAAGGCTAACAAGATCAAAATATTAAATAGCGGAATTAAGATAGCGTAAAGCATATTTAGGGAGATTGACTATACTTCCTTACGAAAGTAGAAATTTACCGTCAATGTGGTCATTGGACTGCTTGGTAATGAAAGTTCTGATTTAAATAGACTTACACTTGTAACTCCAAAGTCTGAAAATGATGTACGATTACAAGCTACACTTGGCAATCAGAACCCCACGGGCTTGCCCGTAGGAGTAGTCAGAATAAGGGCTGGTATATTTGTTGAAGGATATTATTTAGAAAGAGGAAAATAGATGGAACAACGATATGATTTAAGCGGATCATTGCTTCACTGGTACGATTATAATAAACGGATCTTACCATGGAGAGAGAATAAGGATCCATATAGAATCTGGATTTCCGAGATCATGCTGCAACAGACAAGAGTGGAAGCGGTAAAGCCGTATTTTGATCGTTTTATGGAAGCATTGCCAACGGTTTATGATCTTGCCAAAGTAGATGATGACCGGTTGATGAAATTGTGGGAAGGACTTGGTTATTACAATCGAGCAAGGAATTTAAAAGCAGCAGCACAGACGATCGTTGAAGAATATGGTGGACAATTGCCTGCTGATTATGATAAATTATTATCGCTGAAGGGCATTGGAATGTATACAGCAGGAGCGATCGGATCGATCGCATTTGAATTACAGGTTCCTGCAGTCGATGGAAATGTTCTTCGTGTGCTGGCTAGATTGTGGGGAGATGATTCTGATATTCTTAAAGATAAGACAAAGAAAGCGATGGGAAGAAGAATCATGGAATTTATGCCGGAAGACCGACCGGGAGATTTTAATCAGGCATTGATCGAACTTGGAGCAACTGTTTGCGTGCCGAATGGGCAGCCATTATGTGACCAATGTCCATGGGATACAGTCTGTAAGGCGTATAAAGAAGATCTCATTGATCAATTACCGGTCAAGACACCAAAGAAGGCAAGACGGATTGAACATAAGACTGTATTTTTATTAGAATGCGGAGAGCAGATTGCAATCCATAAAAGAGGAGACAAAGGATTACTTGCCGGATTATGGGAGTTCCCGAATGAAGACAAGAAAATGGATGCCGAAGATATCAAGGAATGGATGGCAGAGCATCATATGGAAGATGCGAAGACAAAAGCAGTAGGAAAGGGAAAACATATCTTCAGTCATGTGGAATGGCACATGGAAGGAGTAAGAATTTCCTTGAAAACACCAATTCAGAGTGAAAATTACGTCTGGGTACTAAAAAAAGAACTAGAAAATACGTATGCATTGCCGTCAGCATTTGAAATATTCCGTAAGATATTGTAAAATAGAAGTTACGTATATAATTATGGAATGTAAAATTCCATAAAAGCTAAATTATTATTAAAAAGGAGAACAGATTATGAAAAAGTTTTTAACAGTCGCATTAGCTGGTGTACTGGCAGCATCTATGCTGTTTACAGGATGTAGTAAAAAAGAAGAAAGCAAAGTTCCAGACAAACTGATCGTAGGAACAAACGCAGAATTTCCACCATTCGAATATATGAATGATAAGAAACAGCCAGACGGTTTCGATATTGCCATGATCAAAGAAATCGGAAAACGTATGGACAAAAAGGTTGAGATCCAGAACATGGAATTCAAATCTCTGATCGGGGCTATGGAGTCTGATTCAATCAATACGATCATTGCAGGAATGACAAAGACAAAAGAACGTCAGAAATCTGTAGATTTTTCTGATAGCTACTATACATCTAATCAGGCAATTATCTTAAAGAAAGACAGCAAGATCAAAAAATTATCTCAGTTAGAAGGAAAGAAAGTCGGTGTTCAGGAAGGAACAACTGGTGACATCATTGCTTCTGGAGAAAAATTTGGTGAAAAGAACAAAGTCATCGTAAAGACAGATGTAAAACGTTATAGAAAGGGTGTTGACGCTGTTATGGATCTGAAAAACGGTGCAATTGATGCGGTTGTTATTGATGAAAAACCAGCACAGGAATTTGTGAAAAATAATGCGAAGAAGTTAAAATTAGTTGTTGACTCTGCAGGAGCTGAATATTACTGTATCGCAATTACAAAAGGTAACACAGCATACAAAGAAGAGATCAACAAACAGATCAAAGCAATCAAAAAAGACGGAACATATGATAAGCTGAAAGCAAAATACATTGATTCCGCAAACTAGGAAATTAGGAAGGTAAGGTTTCAAAATGTTAGATTCATTTTACAGAGCGTTTGTCGCCGAGCAGCGCTATCTGCTGTATCTTGATGGATTAAAGGTGACGATCTTAGTATCTGTCATTGCAATTCTTATTGGTGTAGCACTTGGTACGATCTTGGCGTTAATGCGCTTGACGGCAGAGCAGAAAGGAAAGAGTACACTTTTATCGAAGATCGCATACGTGTACATTGATATCATCCGTGGAACACCAACATTGACACAGTTGATGATCATGTATTTCGTTATTTTAAAAGGTCAGAATGGACTGCTTGTAGGTTCCTTAACCTTTGGTTTGAACAGTGCAGCTTATGTTGCTGAGATCATCCGTGCAGGAATTCAGGCGGTTGATCAGGGACAGATGGAAGGTGGACGTTCTCTTGGATTATCCTATGTACAGACAATGAAAGATATTATCTTGCCTCAGGCGATCAAGAATATTCTTCCTGCCCTTGGAAATGAATTTATCGTACTGATCAAGGAAACATCTATATTAGGATATGTAGCGATCGTTGACCTGACAAAGGTATCAGATTTTGTAATTTCAAGAATCTTCGAAGCACTGGCACCATTGCTTGGAACAGCATTGATTTATTATGTGATCGTTAAGATCCTGACTCTTGGATTAAACGCATTAGAAAGGAGACTGAGACAAAGTGATAGACGTTAAGAATTTACATAAATATTTCGGATCTCTGGAAGTGTTAAAAGGCATTGACTGCCATATTGACAAAGGAGAATGCGTTTGTGTGATCGGACCATCCGGATCTGGAAAGAGTACATTTTTAAGATGCTTAAACTTATTAGAGACTCCGACAAAGGGAGATATTGTCATCGATGATATGCATTTGACAGAGAAAGACTTTGATGTAGATGCGATGAGAAAACGAGTTGGAATGGTATTTCAGCATTTTAACTTATTCCCACATCTGACAATCCTTGAGAATGTTACATTAGCTCCGATCCGTCACAAGATGATGACAGAAGAGCAAGCAAAAGAAAAAGCGATGGAATTGTTAAACCGTGTAGGCGTT
>ERZ791614.1708-NODE-1708-length-10730-cov-2.684028_pt1 | contig 10730 bp, 7 predicted proteins | sample MGYA00510274_ERZ791614 | MGnify/ENA primary metagenome ERZ791614 (study PRJEB30046, sample SAMN00715221) | human gut metagenome | study: EMG produced TPA metagenomics assembly of the A metagenome-wide association study of gut microbiota in type 2...
ACTGACCGCACCACAGAGCCCGGCCGTTCCCACCAGCATGCATGCCAGCAATGCTCCCATGGTACTGGCCAGACAGCAGGCCGTCATCACAGATCCCAACAGCACCCAGAAACCGACAGTGATCTTCTGTTCTTCCTGTATTTTTCGAAGCAGTGTCAGCAGCAGGAAAAATATCATAGGGATCAGGATACTTCCCAATGCAGCCTTCCCCTGTCTGCTCCTGGCAATCATAAAATTCTCTACAGTATAATAAGAATAATCTCCGAAAAGCACCAGCACTTCCGTACAGAGTAAAAATGCAGGCAACGCCCATTTCTTCCGGTATGCGCCCTCTCCTGCGAATAATACCCTGCTTCCCAGAAGATAGAATACTCCGTAAGTCATGGAGATCAGAGCGACCGGCACCAGAGTCTTCGCCACGATCACCGTAGTGATGCCGGTCATCTGGGCCAGCCATGCGATCCAGATGGGAAAAGGTGCCAGCCCGTGTCTCACATCCAGTTCCGTATGCATTCCCGTATAAGGGATCTTCTGATACATCCTGCCGGATTCCTCTGCCGCTGCGGAGATTGCCACATAATAGGCATCGTCGCCATCACCGTAGACCATCAGCACTGCCAATACCAGCTGCACCAGCAAAAGCACACCAGCCAGCACCCACAAAATAATCTCTGCTTTCTCCGGCTTTGCTTCCCGGACTGCCCGCAGAGTACGGGACTGCCGGAAATACCTGACCGTTGCCGCTGCCAGCAGCACCAGGATGTAGCCGCAATAAGCTACGGTCACCATCCACATACGGCCTTCCAACAGGATCACCGGCACACAGATCACCTGAAATCCCGCCCATAGCAGCATCTGACCGCTAATCCACAGAAATACCGGATTTCTACAGGGTTTATCCACATTTAAAAAACAATTTCCCACCCATGCCGGTATCGCTACCAGCAGAACGGCAAGCCACAGCAAACGAACTGCGATCATGTTTCAACCTCATTTCTGTCTTCTTATCATTTCATTCCTTATCTGGAAAACATATATATCATATCTCCGTGCACGCTTTCCGAAAGCAGAAGTTCCTCCGACGTATAACCATACTTATCCCGGAGCACAGACACTGTTGCTTCTTTATCCACACCCGGTTTGATCAATACGATCACCCGGTCCAGTGCCTCCACGGATTCCGTATCCTTACGTTCCTTCAGTTCCTCTGCCGTTACCAGCAAAGTTTTGGTGTAACGCATAAATTCCGGCAGGTTCTCATAATAGCCCACTCCCGCATAAACGCAGATGCATGGGAACTCCTCATATTCTTCCGCCAATGCTTCCTGTCTGGCATATCCCTGATAGAGGTATTCCCCATCATAGGCCGCAAGCCGCAGCCCCTGTACCACCACGAGCAACAGCACCAGCATGCCTCCCACGATCTGTTCTTTCCATCCGGAGATCTCTGTCAGTTTTTTTCCAAGGAAACACAATAGCAAAGCAAGCAGCAATGCCACAAACGGAAACAAAGGCATAATATAGCGGTCCACCAGATACGGTGACATGCGGGATGCCAGCAGAAAATATCCGGCCACCGGCACCATCAGCATCCAGGCCGCATCTCTTCCGGAATTTTCACCTTTCTGTTCCTGTTTCCCGGCCCGGAATCTCAGATACAGCTTTCCCAGAAGCAGGATTGCGCCGGCGGCACATCCGCAGGTCAGAAGAGGCGCTCCCACTGTCCGATCCGCCAGAATTCTGCCAAATGCAGCCAGTCTCTGTCCGTAACCGGCAAATCCGGAGGCCAGATTGCCGAGAGCTTCCGTCCCTCTTCCGCTGGAGAACACATCCGAAATTGCAAAAGGGAACAATACCAGTCCGATCACTGCAGCGATCACCATGGACCGGATATAGCACCATAATTCTTTGTTCCTGTGCCGGTACAGCAGGATCACTGCGGTAACCGCCGCCAGCAGAAGGCAGTAAAACAGGAAAAAATACTGTGTCAGGAAACCCAGCACCGTAATAGCGATAAGACCCTTGTTTTTCTTGTCAAACCCGTTATTCTTCCATTTTTCCACATGGACGGAAAACAGGGCGACACACAGACAGGAAAGCAGCCCATACATACGGATCAGCAGCACCGTACCCAGTGCTCCGGTACTCATTCCATAGAGAAGCACCGCCAGGATCCCCAGCTGTCTTCCCTTTCCTTCCAGGGAAAAAACATCTGCCAGCTGTCTCCCCAGCCGCAGTAAAAGCCACAATGTAATTCCCAGACAGACCAGATTGATGCTGCATCCAAGCCACGGTGACAATGTTCCCCGAAAGACAGAACTCATGGTATGCAACAGCATAAAATGTACCGGCGGATGATTGTCATCTTTTACATTAAAATAAACCGACAGGTAATCAAAGGCATCTTTCTGATCCACCGTAACATAATCCTGAAACTGCCGGTCCGTGATCCAGACCGGTTCCTCATAGACATCTGCTTTATAAGACAACAGTTTGCTGTTTCCCCGGTTCCTAAGCACATCTGTTACTGTATTTTTCAGATTCTCCAGAGCCTCTCCCGCACTGTCCCCCTCGATCTCTTCGTTCACGAATTTGGCCAGACGCCCTTCCGGCTGGGTAGGTACGATCCAGGGATTATACCTGGCATTTGCCAGTTCAAAGCTCAGAAGTTCGTCCATGTGATAGCCTTCCTTCCGGCTGGCTCCCTCACCCATCAATACCAGGCACAATATAACTGCCAGCAGTTCCGGCAGGATTTTTTTCCATTTATCCCGTTTTTCCTGTCCAATCATAGGAATCTTCCCATCTCCGTTATTATTCATTATCCATTACCCGATAGAGATAAATGCGGTAATAGCTGTTCTCTGTCTCAAAGGCCTCCGGCCTCATCAGTTCCAGACCGGTATCCTCACTGTGATCGATATAGGCTGCCGACAACAGATAGCTTCCGCCCAGCTGCCTCAGACTTTCCGCATCGATCGTATAGTCCTGAAAATAAAAGCCGCCTTTTTCGATCGTATAATAGCCGGGGCATTCCGCGCTGAACAAATAGCAACGATTCCCCCAATGGTCAAAGCTGTCTTCCAGATATTCACTCTTGTCCAGCTCCGGTGCAATGATCTCCCGGAAACGGTGCTTGTACTCCAGAGAATAGTTATTTGAATAGCCGTCCAGACAGTAAAATCCATGATACAATGCCGCGGCGGGATCGATCCCCAGACTTACGACCCGGTAATCCTGTGGTTCTTCCCCGGTATTCTCCCGCAGGTACTCCTGTACCTGATCCAGCACATCCACGGCATAATAATCCCGGAAGCTCATGGCTGCATAATTCCGGTTCACCAGTTTTTGCAGATTGGGCTTCAGATTGCTCTCCAGCAAAATCTTCCCGGCTGTTGCCACGGTAAGAAGCATTGCGGCCATTACGATGATCCCCAGGATCATACCGTTCCTGCGTCCGTTCCCTGTTTTCTCCGCTCCTGTGTCGCTTTCCGGGAGCTGTTCCGCCAGCAATAACAGGCTGCACCCCAGAATAAAATACCACAGGCAGGGACTCAGCCACAGGACTCTGTTGGCCTGAAAGCCCTTCAGAGCACCCAGACTGGAACGGATAGCGATTCCGATACTGCTGTCCCACAGTGCGGCCACTGCCGCAAAGCCTGCAATAACGGCCAGTGACAGGCCCACGGCTTTCCATAACCGTTTTTCCCCGCCCTCAGGTACATTCTTTTTATCCGCTATGTCCTTCTTCGTTGCCCGATTTAGGAAAAATAAAACAACTGTTGTCATCAACAGCACCACGAGGATCAGTCCATGATAATCCACACTGTGCTGTCCTCCCTGCAGGAGGTTTGTTTTCAACTGACTGAAAAAGTCCACCGGGCTGAGCAGATATTCCGATTTGTGAGAAATCTCTTCTCCCTGTCCTCCTGACAGCTGAAGCAGTAACGAACCGTTCTCGACGATATACGTAAGCAGCAAAATCCCCCAGGCTGCAGCCTGTCCGGCGGAGAACTGTTTCCTTTTGTCCACCAGTGTGACGATCTCCCATACCGCCCAGATTCCCAGCACAGCAAAACCGGATAACACCAGGGAAGAATTACATCCGAAAAGCAGTACATAAAAATAACAGAGAATCCTAAAATTCTTCGGTCTGTCCTTTTCCCCCAGTCGCAGTACACAATACATTAACAGCGGCAATCCATACTGGGACAGCCCGTACACCGGCAAAAACGGCAGATACGCATACATACATCCGGTCAGCATGGCTATGAAACCGACAAGTCCTTTTCTTCTCCGCAGTGTTTCCGATGTTTCTCCGGCCCATCCAAGCAGGCAGAACATTCCCAGATATCCGGCAAACCTGCATACAGGCCAGTGCCAGTTCCGCAGGCAGCCACCGGTATAACAGCACACAGGCGGGGGCCGGCATGGTAAGCGCTGTTTTTGCTGCACCGTTCATGAATTCCGGCAATACACCGCTGCCATCCCACAGATGTCTTGCCTGCAGAAGATAGGCGATCACCTCACCGTCCAGCTGATCGTGATACACGAACACAGAGTCCTTCCCTAATACAAGATACGGAACTCCCATAAAAAATACTGCCAACGCTCCCAGAAAGAACCAGACTTTTTCTGATTTCTGCGTTTTCACTTTTGTTGTCATCTTCGTCATGGTTCCTCCTTCCCGCGTTTCTGCTGTCACAATTCTATTATTTCTCCGGGTTGTCTTCTGTATCTCCGGCGCTTATGGTCCTATCGGTCCAGAGGATCATTCCCACAAGCCACAGAGAACCCGGCAGCAATCCGTTCTTGTAATCCAGGCATCCGGCATCCCGCATGGTATACCACAGGATCATGCCTGCCGCAGTGATCACACAGACTCCTGAGATCTTCCAGAACAGGCTTCTGTCCGGTACTGTTTTTTCTTTTTTCTGTCGGAGCATGGCAATGATCCCGCATATCATGCCGCTCACGACCACAACAGCGATTCCCGACAGGAACCACCAGCTGCTGTATTTTAACAAAAGCTCTGTCAGCCTTGGATCTCCCGCCATCATAATGTCTACATTTCTGCCAGAGAAGGAGTCATATCCCCTGCCGTCCAACAGCAGCTGCAACAGTACCGTAGGCATGGCATATCCGAGGCAATCCCAGGCGATCTGATGGATATTGTCTGAAGTATACGTCTTCAGATGATACCCGGCATACTCTCTGAATATCTTCTGTGCTTCCGCCTTGCCGAAACGATCCTCCAGCGTCTTTTGTATGCCGGACTCCATGGTTCCCGCATAATACCCGGCATTCCTCATCTCTTTCCAGGTCATCCAGGTACGCAGCTGTTCCGGCCATTCATCGTATTCTTCTTCCTCTCTCATATGCGTCCAGCTGAATCGGCGCATCATGGCGGCGCTCACCGTATTCTCCGCCTTCCCGTAGCTGCCCGGTGTCTGCCACAGGGGCACCAGCGTGAATAAAATTCCCGCCATTGCCAGAAGGAGCAAAAGTTCCCGGCCTACTCTCTTTTTCTCCGTCTTTCTGCTCCGTAGCTGCCACAGATGTATCAGCCACAGAACAATAAGCGGTACCAGCCCCAGATACAGATTCTCCACCACACACAGTGTACTGAGCGCCCACCAGATTCCGGCTTCGAACAGACCATGTAACGGTCTGGCCGGCGCTGTCGTCTCACCATCCTCCGCCACAGCATCCTGCCGCAGGATCCGGATCACCGCCGACAGTTCCAGCAGTAAAAAGGAATATCCCGGAGAATTCGGCAATACGGCCAGATGACTTTGCATGGCACAGGGAAAAGTCAGAAGCGCCAGGCTTCCCCAGCACAAAAATATCTTTTTCCCTGTCACTCCGCATGCCCGTAAAAATACTACACCGGCATAAAATGCAATCAGGATCTGTACCGTATATACAAAAAAAGTATAAGGGATAGAACTTATGGATTCTATCCCTTTTACAAGCATCAGAAAAAGAGGGTAGCCGATCCCCATGTAGTCATCACACACAAGTGTCTCTGACGCTTTCAGCCATGTGTAGCTATCGCCGAATTCCGGAAAAATTCCAAAGGATCTGACGCCCCAGCAGATTCCCAGAAGAATCTGCACGGAGACACCCAGGAACAGAAATCTGCCTGCAACCTGTGCAGACGCTCTGCCAATTTTTTGCATGTTACTGCTCCTCTAATTCAAAAAAGTTTTTCACCAGTCCACAGATGAAATCCACCTGATCCAGTGTCAGCCCATAGTACATGGGAAGTCTTACCAGGCGCTCGCTCTCTCTGGTAGTATAACGGTCCTCGCCGTGGAACCGGCCGAACTTCTGTCCTGCGGGAGAAGTATGCAGCGGGATATAATGGAATACCGTAAGCACACCGTTCTCCTTCATATAGCTGATAAATCTTGTTCTCTGTTCCAGATCTCTTGCCTTGATGTAGAACATATGCGCATTATGCACACAGCCTTCCGGTACGGTGGGCAGGTCGATCTTTCCCGCTTTCTTTAAGGGAAGCAGCTGCTCATAATAGCGGTTCCAACAGGCAAGTCTTGCCTCATTGATCTCATCAGCGATCTCCAGCTGTGCATAGAGATAAGCCGCATTCATATCACTGGGAAGATAGGAAGATCCGTAATTTACCCAGGTATATTTATCGATCTGGCCCCGGAAGAACTTGCTGCGGTTGGTTCCCTTCTCCCTCATGATCTCCGCTTCTTCCACGTCCTTCTTATCACGGATCAGCAGTGCTCCGCCCTCACCCATGCTGTAGTTTTTGGTCTCATGGAAGCTGTAGGCACCGAAGTCACCGATGGTTCCCAGTGCTTTTCCCTTGTAAGATGCCAGTACACCCTGTGCGGCATCCTCTACTACCTTTAAGTTATGTCTTTTTGCGATGTCCATAATGGTGTCCATCTCGCAGGCCACACCGGCATAATGCACCGGAACGATGGCTTTCGTCTTCTCCGTGATGGCATCCTCGATCAGTGTCTCGTCAATGTTCATGGTATCCGGGCGGATATCCACGAACACAGGAACCGCACCGCGCAGTACAAAGGCATCTGCGGTGGATACGAAGGTGTAAGCAGGCATGATCACTTCGTCCCCGGGCCGAATGTTACACAAAAGTGCTGCCAGTTCTGTCGCATGGGTGCAGGAGGTCGTCAGCAGACATTTTCCGGCTCCGGTCCTCTCCTCGATCCAGGCATTACATTTTTTCGTATATTCTCCATCTCCGCAGATCTTCTGATTTTTTACACATTCCTGAATGTAATCTGCTGCTTTATCCACATAAGGCGGGACGTTAAACTTAATATCAATCTCTCTCATAACACATCCTCTTTTCTACTGTCTTTTAGCTTTCTCTATGTTCCCGCTTCCAGCTTCCTACGGCTGTCCCAGGCACATTTTCCGTCACATGACTGATAATATATTTCGGTCTTCCCTTGACTTCTTCATAGATTCTGGCAATATAATGGCCAATCACACCAAGGCTTAACATAATAAATCCGCCAATAATGAGGATCAGCAGGATCACCGTGGTAAAACCTTCCACCGCCGTTCCCATCAGATAGCGCACCAGGGTCTGAATCGCCAGGATCACACTGAACAGGATGGATACCCCGCCCATGATCGTCACCAGCTGCAATGGCAGTGTGCTGAAGGAAGTGGCATTGGTAATGGCATATTTCATCAGACTCCAGAAGGACCACTTGCTCTGTCCGTATTTCCGTTCCTGTACTTCATATTCCACAGTCTCCGTACGGAACCCCGCCCAGAAGGTCAACGCCCGGAAAAAGGTATTGCGTTCCGGCAGTTCCAACAGGACCTGTACTACTTTTCTGTCCAGAAGTTTGAAATCGGAAGAAGCATTCATGTCCATCTTGATCAGTTTGCTCATGATCTTGTAAAAAAGTCCGGCAGACAACTTATATCCCAGACTCTCCTTACCGCGGTCGGCCTTGATACCTTCCACGATCTCGGCACCCTGCTGCCATTTTTCCCACATCTGTGGAATCACCTCAGGCGGATGCTGCAGATCACAGTCCATAACGATCACCGCATCCCCCGTAGTCAACTCCAGGCCTGCAAAAATTCCAGCTTCCTTTCCGAAATTCCGGGAAAACTCCGCTCCCCGTACTCTCGGATTCTTGGCCGATTCTTCCTTAATACGTTCAAAGGTTCCGTCCTTCGAACCATCACTGATAAATACCAGCTCATAATCGATCCCGTGCTGTTCCAGCAGTTCCCCCAGTACTTTTGAGGTATTGGCAATATTCTGTTCTTCGTTATATGCCGGTAAAACAATCGATAATAATGACATCCTCTAATCCCTTCCGCAGTTCTCGGTCTTGACATACAGGATTCCATCCACAACCCTGGTGGAATTCGCTCCCGGAAAAGTATCCATGTCAATGTATTCCTGCGTCATATAAATCTCACCCACAGTATCCGGATCCAGAAAATTCAGGGTTGCGCCCAGATAGTTCTGCATAAATGCCTGATAATCCGCTCCCTTATAGATCAGATAGTCTCCGCTGAGACCGATCATACCGTCCGTGACTTTTCCGGTAATATCCGTAGTGGGGAATTCATCATACCCGATGACACCCACCAATGCAATGGGAATTCCCTGATAGTACCCTTCCGTCTGCTCGATCCTGTCCAGCAGACGTACACAGTACGCATAGGTCTTCTCGTATTTTTTCTCCAGATTGGAATATCCGATATTATCCGATACTCCATAATTGAATACCAGGATTCCGGCCGCCAGTAATGCCACCCACTGGATCCCAATATCTGTTTTCCCGTCCTCCGACGCATATCTGTCCACAAATGCCAGCATCAGGATCAGATATAATACCCACTGATACCGCATCAGCAAATGATAGGTCAGATTCGGAGAAATCACCAGAATCACATTGGTCAAAAGCGGAAGTCCCGCCGCCAACAGAATTATTATAACGAAAAATGCCGGATTCTTCCACCATTTTCTTCGCAGCATGCTTCTCACCAGCAGATAAGCCACCAGAAGCACCAGTGCCGCACAGGCCGTAAAAGAGAAAATATTGTTCACCAGCACATTTCCATGCACCGTAAATGCCAGAAAATCAACATACATTCCCCGGATCGTTTCAAACAGCCCCAGACCGGAACCTCCCTGCTCCATGGAATTGATCCCCTGATAGGTATCCAGCACCTTTCCCTGTAATTTCAACAGAATCTGCAGGATTACGTAATACAATGCGGCTCCGGCAACTCCCATGCCCAGGTAACGAAGTACATAGAACGCTTTCGTCTTCCAGCCCTTCTCTTCCATAAAAAAGAGCAGGATCACATATACGCACAGCAGAATGGCAAAGGGCAGATATGCCTGATAGATCCCCATACTGAACGCAAGACATACCGCCCCGGCCAGCCAGCCTTTTTTCTGTTTTTTCGTAAAAAGCACTGCCAGAATTGCGTGGAACAGTGCCATCATATAACCATCCATGGTAAACACATAGGCAAAAGTGGATGCCAGTGCCGGAAAAGAAATCAGCAATCCGCTCACTGCCATGATTACCAACGGGTCTGCAAGTTCCAGCAGTTCCGTCAATGCCACCGCCGCCAGCGCCAGCCAGAGCAGACCGATCAGACCAATGATCCACGGAATGGTAAAATACGAAGAAAAGCCGCATGCCACAGACAGAAACCATCGTCCGGAAGTGATCATATTCTGATCAAAATACATACTGCTCAGGCCGTCATGATTCGGAATATCCGAAAGCATCACCGGCAGATGGATCAGAATCCCCAGTACAAATGCTGAGAGAAAGGCGATCTTCCATGTATTTTTTATTTTTGTTCTGCTAGATTGAAAAAAATCCCACGGGGTCTTCATCCGTCTGTCACTCCTTATTTAGTCTTTCCGCAATTGTCTGTGCGATCTTCTCTCTGCCGGCCTCATTGGGATGCAGGCCGTCATCGGTATAGAGATACAGATCATCCCAGGTGTCATGTGGATAATAGTCATGATAGATGTCTATGACTTCTACATTCAAAGCCTCACACAGTCCGATCTCCGCATTGACATAATCCTCCAGCACGCCACCGCCCAGATCATATTCCTCACAGGTCAGTTCCGGATCCGTATACCAGGTATAGGGCGGGGTAATGAAGATAATGCGCAGATCCGGATAGGCTTCCCGCAGTTCCTTCACAATACTGCGGATGGCTCCACAGTAGGTATATTCATCATACGGGTCTGCTGTGGATTCGATGGGAGTGCCTGAGTGATAATCATTCAGTCCGGAACCGATAAACAGGATCTTCACCTGATCAAAATCGATCTGTCCCAGATCTCCCAAAGTATCCTCAAAATAATCCGTGGCTGCTTCTCGGATGTGTACGGTCCTCTGGACACCGAAATCCTTCACCACAAAGGAACGTACCAGTCCGGCCGCAGAAATGGAATCCTTGGTATATCCCAGCCTTCTCTCCGCATCCGCTCTGCCAAGAACCGTTCCTCCCAGCCCACCGTTGTAGCATTTTAAACCTGTCTTCTCCTGAAGCTTTGCTGCGATGGATGTCTCATCCCGGCACAGACCATATACACTGTCTCCCAGAAACACTACATCATAAGGAATCCTCTGATATTCCCGGTCCCCCGGAAAAAACAGTACCAAAAGCAGCACGAACAAAACAGCTGCTGTCACACTATATAAAATTTTTTTCTTCCAGCT
>ERZ791614.1709-NODE-1709-length-10729-cov-2.901724_pt1 | contig 10729 bp, 7 predicted proteins | sample MGYA00510274_ERZ791614 | MGnify/ENA primary metagenome ERZ791614 (study PRJEB30046, sample SAMN00715221) | human gut metagenome | study: EMG produced TPA metagenomics assembly of the A metagenome-wide association study of gut microbiota in type 2...
GAGTGCCTGCTGGCGTTGAAATATCGTGTGGTAGCAGAGGATGGACACATTATCGGCGGCCCCTTCTACTATATCGAAAACGGTATGGGCAAGAGCTGGAAATGGCTGGCGAAGATCTTCGCTTTTATGGGTGTATGCGTAGGATTGTTCGGTATCGGAACCTTTACCCAGATCAACGGTATCACCAGTGCGGTACATAATTTCTTCGATGCAAATAATGCACATACCGTACAGCTCTTCGGCATGGACTATTCCTGGAGCGTGGTGATCTCCGGAATCCTTTTGACCATCTGCGTGGCACTGGTTGTTATCGGTGGATTAAAGCGTATCTCCACCGTGGCACAGGTCATCGTTCCTTTTATGGCAGTGACTTATGTAGTAGCCTGTCTGTTAGTATTGATCTTTAATGTAACTGCCATTCCGGCAGCTATCGTAACCATTGTACAGAGTGCGTTTGGTATGCGTGCCGTAGCCGGCGGTGCTTTGGGAGCGGTTATCATGGCAATGCAGAAGGGTATTGCGAGAGGTATTTTCTCCAACGAAGCCGGTATCGGTAGTGCACCGATCGCAGCGGCTGCAGCGCAGAACGACTCTCCTGCCAAACAGGGTCTGATCTCAATGATGGGTACCATCATTGATACTCTGATCATTTGTACCATGACCGGTCTTACGATCGTAATTACCGATTCCTGGAACGTAGGTCTGGACGGCGTGGATGTTACCACCAGAGCTTTCCAGCAGGGGCTGCCTTTTAACAGCTCTATTGCATCCTTTATCCTGATGGTATGCCTGGTATTCTTTGCATTTACCACGATCCTTGGTTGGGATTACTACAGCGAGAGATGCCTGGAATACCTGATCGGTCAGAAGCCGAAGGCGATCAAAGTATACCGTTGGATCTACATTGCCTGCGTATTCATCGGACCCTACATGACTGTTAAGGCAGTATGGACCATCGCAGATATCTTCAACGGTCTGATGGCGATCCCGAATCTGATCGCACTGCTGGCATTAAACGGTGTTGTGGTGGCTGAGACCAAGAAATACCTTGACAATGCCAAGAAAAAGTTTTAAAAAAGTTCTGTAGCCCTATCATGCGGGAAAATCTATATTTTTCTCGGAAGTGTAGAAGTGAGGAACTATATGAAAGATCTTACAAAGGGCAGACCGTCAGTTTTGATACTGACGTTTGCCCTTCCTATTTTTTTGGCCAATTTATTGCAACTTACTTACAGTCTGGCAGATACCCGCATCGTAGGTACTTTTCTGGGAGATAATGCCCTGGCGGCAGTGGGGGCCACGACGACGCTGAGCAATCTGATCGTACAATTTCTGATGGGAATGTGCAATGGCTTTGCTATTATTTCGGCACAGTGCTTCGGAGCGAAGGATATGGACAGATTGCGCAGATCCTTGGGCAATTCTCTGGTGCTTGGCCTATTGGCAGCTGTGGTACTGACGATAGGAGGGCTTGTATTTTTGCAGCCGATCCTCAGATTTCTGAATGTGCCGGAAAATCTGCTGAACACAGCAACACAGTATGTATCCGTGATCATAGCGGGACTTGTTGTTACATTACTATATGATGTATTAGCGGCGACCCTAAGAGCGATCGGAGATACCGTAACCCCGCTGATCGTGCTGGCGGTGTCGGTGGTGCTGAATATCGGAGGAGATCTGCTTCTGATCGTGGTGCTGCATATGGGAGTGCTGGGTGCCGCAGTTGCCACTGTGCTGTCGCAGCTGATCGCTGTGGTGGTGTGTGCGGTCTATCTGTGGGAAAAGTATGAAATTCTGCGGATACGTGTGGATGATCTGAAGCTGCAGGATGCCGGAATGCTCCGCAATATGTTAAGCTCCGGTCTTTCCATGGGATTCATGAGCTCGCTGGTCAATATCGGTACATTGACATTGCAGACCTCCATCAATAAGCTGGGACAGAATATTATCATTGCCCATACGGCAGCCCGCAAGATCTCCGAGATCTTCATGATCATGTTCAGCGTCTTCGGTCAGACAATGGCGACCTATTGCGGACAAAATCTGGGAGCCGGCAAAATCGAACGGATCCGCAGAGGAATCCTGTTGGCAACCGGTTATACCTGCATCTGGTGTACGCTTAATATTGTGACTGCTTATACCATCGGTGACTGGCTGGTATGGCTGGTCACCGGCAGCAAAACTCCGGAAGTGATCTACAATGCCACATTATATCTGAAGGTAGATACACTGTTCTATTATGTGACAGCGGTAATCTGTATTGTGAGAAACTCCATGCAGGGACTGGGAGAGCGGATCGTACCGCTGATCTCCAGCTCTCTGGAAATGATAGGGAAAATTGTGATCGCGGCGACGCTGGTTCCCATGTTCGGATACCTGGGTGTCATCGCGGCGGAGCCTATTGTGTGGTTTATCATGATCATTCCGCTATTGATAAAGATACTGCGTATGCCGTTGTGGAAGCAGAAAACTTAACTGTTTCGTAAACAAAAGAGATATTTTCACTTAACGTTAAGGAAAAATGACCAAATTTAACAATAAAATACTTGTAATTTTGTCGAATTGTATTACTATATGGAAAATGTTACAATGAATTTACCGAGAAAATACTTAAACGTTTTCGAGATGGACCGAATGTGATAAAGTCTTTTACAGAAAGGCAGATGTGGTAAGTATGAAGAAGACAGAGAATAAGAAAACGAAAGTAAAAGGGAACAAAAAGCCATTTTTCACAATTTCGAAAAAGATACTGGCGTTGAGCCTTCTGCCGATGATCATTGTATGTGCACTGGTGGCTACGGTGGGGGCCAAAGCATTAGAGACCGGAATTGAGAAACAGATTGAGCAGTCTCTGCAGATCGTTGGTGTCAGTGTGGATGAAACCTACACGAATCTGTATGAAGGCGATTACACCAGAGATAAGGGAGGCAAGGTGCGCAAGGGCGGCACATCCATTTCCGGGGAGACACAGTTGATCGATGGATTGCAGGAGAAGACAGGCTTCCAGGTGTCTTTTTTGTATGGAAATATGCGTCTGATCACGACATTGACCAAGCCGGAAGGAGGACGTATTAACGGTACGGCGCTGGAAGACGATGTCTATGCACAGATTCAGACTGGGGAGGCTTTGTTCCTGACGGACTGCAACATTTCCGAAGTAGATTATTATGTATATTATCAGCCGTTGATCAATTCTGATGGCTCTGTGATCGGTGCCATCGAAGTGGCGACGCCGATGCAGAATGTCAAGGATACAATCTCGATGCAGGTCAAGGATATTATTCTGATTGCTGTGGCATGTGTTCTTGTGGCGGCAACGCTGGTAAGCGTATTATCCCGTAGCATGGTGAAGACCATGAAGAAGACGAAGCATTTCCTAGGCAGGATCGTGAACGGAGAACTGGATGCAGAGCCGGATGAAAAGCAGTGCCGTAAAAAGGATGAACTTGGGGATGTATATCGTATTTCTGTAAAACTGCAAAAAACTCTCCGTTCGATCGTAACAGAGATCAAGGATTCCGCGGATGATCTGACAGCATCTTCCAACAAACTGATCAAGATGGCACAGGATACCCAGGAATCTGTGAATGATGTATACCATGCTGTCGGCGAGATATCAGACGGCGCAAGGAATCAGGCCAATGAGACAACGGATGCTAATGAAAATGTAGTGCGTATCGGCGAGCAGATCGAATATATATCTGAGGAAGTAAAATCTCTGACGGATTATGCCGGCAGGATGGCAGAAGCGGAGAAAGCTTCCGAAGAGATCATGAAGGAACTGAACGGCTCCAACGAGAGCACCAAGGAATCTGTCCTGCGGGTAGCGGAACAGATAACGGATATGAACGGAGCAATTCAGAATATCACCAAGGCAGTATCCATGATTCAGGATATTGCGGACGAGACAGATCTGCTGTCACTGAATGCCAGCATTGAAGCAGCCAGAGCCGGAGAAGCGGGAAGAGGCTTCGCGGTGGTAGCAGAGCAGATCAGTAAGCTGGCTGACCAGTCTAAGCGCTCCGCAACCGAGATCCAGCAGATCATCCAAAATATCATGGAGTCTTCCGGCAGAATGGTGGAGATCATGGGTGAAGTGGAAGCCAACATGAATCACCAGCAGAGCAAGTTAGAGGAGACCGGTGTGAAGACTGCGGCAGTAGCGGATGGTGTGGAGAATTCCCTGCAGCATATTGACGGTATCCGGGAGAAGATGGATGTCTTAGGACAGTCCGGAAGCGCGATCCGTGATGTAGTGGAAGGATTGTCGGCAATCTCCGAACAGAATGCAGCATCCGCAGACAGTACAATGCAGGCGGCTCATGGCATGAGTGATACCATGACAGAACTGATGAATTCTTCTGAGAATCTGCTGGCATTAGCGGATAAGTTGGAAAAGGTACTGGATGTTTTCAAGGTATAAAGAGGGGGCCGGAAGTTGTCCGGCAGGGAGATAACATATAAATGACAGAAAATGCAGTCCAGTTTTCACAGAAAACCGGACTGCATTTTCGTGTGGTTTATTGACGGGGATACCATCATGAATTACAATATAAGGGATGTGAGGAATTACGTTATGAATTTAAGGTCTTTCACCCACCTATAAGCAAGCTCATATGGGCTTAGACCTTTTGATCCTGGCATCATATCCTACGGGAGAGAAGGAGAATGCAAATGAAAGAGTTGGAACGAAGTAACCGGGTGGCCATGATAGCACATGGTGTGATCGATGCGTGTATGCTTTTCATTAGCGTGATCGGATTCGCTGAGCACACAGTATCAGCTCTGGTATTGGCAGTGCTGATGCTTCTTGGAATCATACCGGTTTTGGCAGAATTTATTTGTTGGAAGAGAGATCATGAAACAAAAGCTATAAAACATCTGTCACTGATCGGATTTGCGTTGTTTTATACGGTGCTGCTTTTTACGGCACAGTGCAACATGGTGTATGCATTTGTAATTCCCATGATGTTTGCAGTCATGCCTTATCATGATGTCAAGGCATTTGTGCTTATTAATGTGGGGACGGTGGTAGAGAATGTCCTGGTGGTGCTCCTGGGAGCCACACAAGGGGGATTTGGTTATCTGGGGCAGGACGCAGGATTTATACAGATTTCGGTAATGATTCTGCTGTGCATTACATCCATCTATGCTACCATATCCAACCAGAAGAACACTGATGAAAATATAGAGAGCATTACAGCTGCGCAGGACCGCACGGAAGCAACCTTACGTGAGGTCATGGAAATGAGCAGCCGGATGGAGACTTCAGTAGCTGATATCACAGCGGAATTGAATAAACTGGAAACTGCCTTTGACAGCACAAAAATAGCCATGGAGGAGGTGTCTGCAGGTTCCGGTGAGTCTGCCGCGGCGATTCAGCAGCAGACGGCCCAGACGGAGGCTATTCAGGAAAAAGTAAATACCGTGAGTGAAGTGGCAGAGACGATCGGAAACAATATGGAACATACGATAGAAATACTGGATGCCGGAAAAGAAGAGATGACAGGTCTGAAGGAGCAGGCAGAGGATTCTGCAAGAAACAGTGAGCTGGCGGCACAGAAGCTGGAAACGCTGGATCATTATATGCAGGAGATGCATTCCATCGTGGAAATCATCAGTAAAATAGCGAATCAGACCAGTCTTCTGGCGCTGAATGCCAGCATAGAGGCAGCCAGAGCCGGTGAAGCCGGCCGCGGATTCTCCGTAGTAGCTACGGAGATTTCGGGAATGGCCACCCAGACAAAGGATGCTACCGGCAATATCGCAGAGCTGATCCAAAATGTATCCGGAGCGATAGGAGAAGTGGTAACGGTCATACGTCAGATGATAGATGGCATCGGCAGCCAAAGGGAAGGAACGATGCGTGCGGCGGACAGCTTCACAGCAATTGAAGACAGCAGTTATATGATCGTGGATAATCTGGGAGAGCTGCTTCAGATAGTAGAAGCTCTGAAAACAGCCAACCAGGAGATCGTGGATTCCATTCAGACAATCTCAGCGACTACGGAAGAAGTATCCGCCCATGCCAGTGAGACGCTGGAAGCGGAAGAGAGAAACAGAGAGATTCTGCAGAAAATTACTGAAAATATGAATTCTATGGTAAAAAAATAAGTAACGGTTCCTGTGACAGAACGAACAGGATAGAAACAGGAGTGACAGAATATGCATGACAACGGGGTGACTTTACAGAAAAAGGTGTTACAGAATCTGGATATACCGTATTCGTATGAACTGGCAAAACGAATGGAGCAATACCGGTCACATCCGACACTGGGGTATCGCCCGGCGGGTTCTAAGGCAGAATTTGAGACCGGAGAGATGCTGAAGACAGAAATGGAAAAAATCGGACTGTCTGAGGTTACAAAGGATGCTGTGACGGTAGACGGCTGGGAATTTCATAAGGCAGCGTTAAGCTACACGAATGCAGTCGGGGAGACCGTGTCAGCAGAATTGGGAGCCTATCAGACAACCTTTGTCACCGATGGCCCGAAGGAATTTTCCATGATGTATCTGGGAAAAGGAACGGAGACGGACTATCAGGGAAAAGATGTCAGGGATAAACTGGTACTGGTGGAGATCAACCAGAGGGATGAGTGGTGGATCAATTATCCGGTATACCAGGCACATCTGAAAGGAGCTGCAGCCCTGATCGCAGTGCAGAGCGGCGGCTACGGCGAAAACGACGATGAAGCTCTGAATGCACAGGATATCGCCGGACCGGAGGATGCTCCCGCTTTTTCCATTTCCAGAAAAGATGCGGCCGGCCTGCTGGAGCTGTTGCGTGATCAGGAGGAAATAACGGTCACCTTTGATGCGGAATCCAGGGTGACCAGGAACTGCACGACTTATAATATTGTGGGTAAGATTCCCGGGAAACATCCTGACCGCATGGTCCTTTTGTCTGCACACTATGATTCCTATTTTGACGGATTCCAGGATGACAATACAGCGGTCGCCTTGATGTTTGGTATTGCAAAGGCATTGCGGGACAGTGGTTTTCAACCGAACAATACCATTGTGATCTGTGCCATGGCATCCGAGGAATGGGGCGTGGTGGATTCTAATTTTGACTGGTCCACAGGAGCTTATGAGCAGATATTCACCGCACATCCCGAATGGGTGGGCAAGGTGATCGCAGATCTGAACTTTGAGCTTCCTGCTTTAGCGCATGGTACCAGAGCGAGGATCCGCAGCTGCTATGAATACGTCAGCTTCCTGGAGGAATATCTGGCGGATCTGCCGAATCTGACGATAGCCTATCCGGAAGAGACAGCAGTGACATCTCCGATCGAGACCTGGTCGGATGATTTTTCCATGGCGATCGCAGGTGTACCGTCCATGGTAAATGATTTCACCGGCGGAAGCTTTATGGAGACCCACTACCATTCCCAGTTTGACAACGATGAGTTTTATGATGAACAGGTATATCGTCTGCATCACGAGCTGTTTGCTCTGCTGATCCTGGCGCTCGATGAAACGGCAGTGGTACCGTTGCAGTTTTCACCGGTGGTGCAGCGGATTCGCAAGGGCTTGGAACAGTGTCGGGAGATCTGCTACCGCGCCGATGTGGCGGGGCAGCTGGGAGAGAAAAAACGGGTTTTGCTTGAAAAAATTGAGGAACTGGAGATTTTAAGTGACCGGGCACTTAGAAGATGCCGGGAGGAATATGAAGCGGTAGAGGAATACAACCGTAACTACAAACAGTTGCTTAGAGATGGAAAATACGACGAGGCGGAGAAACTTTTCCGGCAGATCAGACCGTTGGAACAGAAGCTGCTCGCAAGGTTCCAACAGGAGCAGGACGCTTTTGTGCGGATTGACTGGTACGGAAATGTGTTGTATCCTCATGAGATATGCAGTGCAAATCTGAGACTTCTGGGCGGAGCGGTGAGAAATCTGAAGGAACAGAGACTTTCCTCCGCACTTCGTAAGCTTTATCAGGTAGACAACAATGCCTATGCCTTTAATTTTGATGAAGAAGTATATAGGCATTTTACGGATTATGTATTCCATCAGCCGAAGGATCGCCTGAAATGGGGTTACGGAAGGCTGCCGGAGCATGAAAATCTATATGGAACGGTCAAGCAGCTTCTCCAAAAAGAAAAACAACTGGAGACGTTGACAGGATCCGGTATGAAGGAAATGGACTACCGGGAAGAAATTACCAGCCTGGAGCATGCATGCAGCAAGCTTGTGGTCAGCCTGATGAATATCGTGCAACAAATGGAGAGATCTGTGACAGAGATATTCGAATTGTAATGATGGCGAGAGCAGAGCACGGAATGATCCACAGACAACAAAGCCGGGGATCGATATCATCATAATAAGGAGATAACAGTAAATACAATTATGGAAAGTGATAAGTTATATCGTGTGCAGAAGGAAGACCTTCCGAAAGTGGAGAAAATGCTGAATCAGTGCTTTGCACACGATCCGTTGTACGAGACGCTGATTCCGGATCCGGAAGTCCGTAAAAATCTGATGCCGGAGCTGTTTAAATGTGACATGGATGAATTTTATGCGACCTGTGAGATCTTCGCAGACAGCGCGGATCTGAACAGTGTATTGGTGGTATCGGATGAAGCGGAGCATGAAGCAGCCTTACATAATCTGATGGTAGATTTTTTTGCCCTTCTGAAAACAGATGGCTATCTGATCAAGGAGGATCCTTCGTTAAAGACATTTCGGAATTTTATGAAGGGTGAGGATTATCTGAATTCCAGCTGGACGGATCAACTGCATCAGAATCAGCGTCTACATATCATTTATCTGGCGGTGGATCCATCCATGCAGCATCACGGAATTGCAGCGGAGCTTCTGGAGGAAGCCATTGGCTATGCCCAGAAGCACAAACTGATGATCTCCCTCGAAACACATAATCCAAAAAACGTGGAATTCTATGAAAAGTTCGGATTCAAAGTATATGGTGTGATGGAGAAGAATTTTCCGTTAAAGCAATACTGTCTGATCCGTGAAGTACAGTAATATTGCTGAAAATTTCAGAAAAATCCGGAAACGCAACTGCCGGTTGACAAAATTTCAAGGGCACTTGGTAGTTGTCAACCGGCTCTTTTGTTATGATTTTCCTATGTCGACGATCTATGTGTGCACAAGAAAACATTAATAAAAGAAGGAGAGAATGAAAATGATCCTGTCAGAAAAAATAATAATGTTGCGTAAGAAATATGGGTGGTCCCAGGAGGAACTGGCAGAACGCCTGGACATTTCCAGACAGTCTGTATCCAAATGGGAGAGCGGAGCCTCAATCCCGGATCTGGAACGCATTGTCAGTATGAGCCAGTTGTTCGGAGTTACTACGGATTACTTATTAAAAGATGAAATGGAAGAGACGGAATTCACCGATGGAATGACACCGGAGATCACAGAGGGCAAAGTGATCACGGTGGAGGAAGCTAATACGTTTCTGGAAGCTACGAAAAAATATGCTGCCCGGATTGCTCCGGCGGTATCCTTATGTGTGCTCTCTCCTGTTGTATTGTTGTGGTTGCTGGGAATGGCAGGTGCCAAAAGAGGAGCGGTTACAGAAAATGTCGCAGGAGGAATCGGTCTCATCGTACTGTTACTGATGGTGGTAGTTGCGGTAGCGGTATTTCTTCTCACCGGAATCCCGTATAATAAATATGAATATCTGGAAAAAGAAAAGTTGACATTGCAATATGGGGTGTCCGGAATCGTGGAGAAAGCAAAAGAAACATTTGCGGGAACCTACCGGATCTGCATAACCCTGGGTGTTGTATTGTGTATTCTGGGAGTGGTACCGTTGCTGGCAGTATCTGTTTTTTTCGGGAATAATGGTTATGCGGTAATCCTTGCTACGGATGCTTTGCTCATTGTAGTGGCGATCGCTGTATGGCTGTTCGTGTGGTCCGGTATTATCTGGGGCGGTTATCAGAAATTGCTTCAGGAGGGGGATTATACTGTGGAGAATAAGGCAGTTAACCGGAAGTATGAGCATGTGACAGCAATTTACTGGTGTGTCTGGACAGCGGTTTATCTGGCTATCAGCCTGCCGACGATGCGTTGGGACATTACCTGGGTCGTATGGCCTGTGGCCGGAGTATTGTATGGGGCACTTCTGGCGTTTTTGAAGATAAAGAATCGGAAAGCAGAGCGCGAATAAGCGGATTGCAAGGGGAAATACGGACGGCGTGAATAAGGAGCGGAATATATGACAGTGGTATGCCTTGTGATACTGGCAGGAATTTTCTGGGGAGATTTTTTCTTAAAAAATTATATAGAGTCGCATGTGGACGAGCGGGACGAACGAGCAATCTGCAAGGGAAAATTTCTGATCCGCAAGCATCACAACAAAGGCATGATGCTCAATGCCGGACAGAAGAGAAGGCGTCTGGTGGCTGTTGTTTCACTGGCGTTTACACTGATATTGACCGTTGTCTTTATCGTGAGTCTGGGACATCGAGGCAACAATTTGCTGCGACTGGGACTATCGCTGTTGCTTGGTGGTGCCTTCAGCAATACCTATGACCGCCTTCGCAGAGGTTATGTGGTGGATTATGTGAGCTTCCCGGTGAAATGGCAGGCGTTCCGCAAGATCGTATTCAACTGCTCAGATTTCTGCATTATCATCGGTGCGTTGTTATCGGCGCTTGGAATGCTGTAAATTGAGAGTTAGTGAAATACATTGGCAAAATCCACGAACTCCCGGAGCATGCGATACACATGTCTCGATGTAAGGTCTCCGGAT
>ERZ791614.1717-NODE-1717-length-10692-cov-3.521106_pt1 | contig 10692 bp, 8 predicted proteins | sample MGYA00510274_ERZ791614 | MGnify/ENA primary metagenome ERZ791614 (study PRJEB30046, sample SAMN00715221) | human gut metagenome | study: EMG produced TPA metagenomics assembly of the A metagenome-wide association study of gut microbiota in type 2...
AAGCCAATGAAGTTTCAAAGCAGGAGCTGCACGCAGGCGGGCGTAAGCTAATTGAAAAAATAGAAGATTATCAGCCACAGGCGTTGGCGATTCTGGGCAAACAAGCATATGAACAGGGATTCAGCCAGCGCGGTGCACAGTGGGGGAAACAAACGCTCACCATTGGTTCGACGCAGATTTGGGTGCTGCCAAATCCCAGTGGTTTAAGTCGCGTTTCACTGGAGAAACTGGTTGAAGCGTATCGCGAGCTGGACCAGGCGCTGGTAGTGCGTGGGCGATAAAAAACGCCACCGAAAAGGTGGCGTTTGTGCAGAGGGCCTAGTGCCGGGTGCGGCGTAACGCCTGATCCGGCCTACCGATTAATCGTCCAGGAAGCTACGCAGCACTTCAGAACGGCTCGGGTGACGCAGTTTGCGCAGCGCCTTCGCTTCGATCTGACGGATACGTTCGCGGGTAACGTCGAACTGTTTACCCACTTCTTCCAGCGTGTGGTCGGTGTTCATATCGATACCGAAGCGCATACGCAGAACTTTCGCTTCACGCGCGGTCAGGCCAGCCAGCACGTCGTGCGTTGCCGCACGCAGGCTTTCGGTGGTCGCAGAATCCAGCGGCAGCTCGAGGGTGGTATCCTCGATGAAATCCCCCAGATGCGAATCTTCATCATCACCGATCGGCGTTTCCATGGAGATTGGCTCTTTGGCGATCTTCAGCACTTTGCGGATCTTGTCTTCCGGCATCAGCATACGTTCAGCCAGTTCTTCCGGCGTCGGTTCACGGCCCATCTCTTGCAGCATCTGGCGAGAAATACGGTTGAGTTTGTTGATAGTCTCAATCATATGCACCGGAATACGGATGGTACGTGCCTGGTCTGCGATTGCTCTGGTGATTGCCTGACGGATCCACCATGTAGCATAGGTACTGAATTTATAACCCTTGCGGTAATCAAATTTCTCAACCGCTTTGATCAGACCTAAGTTACCTTCCTGGATCAGGTCAAGGAAAAGCATTCCACGTCCCACATATCTCTTTGCAATGCTGACAACAAGACGAAGGTTTGCTTCTGCCAGACGTTTCTTGGCAGCCTCATCCCCATTCTCCATTCTCTTTGCAAGTTCGATTTCCTCTTCTGCTGAAAGAAGCGGAACCTTACCAATTTCCTTCAGATACATACGTACCGGATCCTCGATGCTTACACCTTCAGGAACAGAAAGATCGATCTTGTCAAGCTCAATCTCTTCTTCATCCAGCTTATCAATGTCTGCATCGTCATCATCCAGGATCATATCATCTGCATTACTGTCTGTAATCCTAAGCACATCCACTCCACTGGCTTCCAGAAAGTCAAATACTTTCTCCATCTGTTCAACTCCCAGTGGCTGGTCCTTAAAGAAGTCATTGATTTCCTGGTATTCCAGTACATTCTTTTTCTTTTTGGCAAGCTCCAGAAGTTCTACCAGTTTTTCACTGAATTTACCCATATTCATTTCCATATGTGCTCTATACCTCCATATAGTGTTTATATTTTATCCTTATTCAAAAGAAATATGCAGCTGCTGCCGCTTTCTTCCAAGCTCTTCCAGTTCTTTCTTTGCTTTTACAAGTTCCTGCAGTCCCTGTATATCTGTGGGATCCCAGTTTCTGTTTCTCTCTTTCAGACTCTCATCCTTAATCCTGATCACAGCATCCGAGAAAGCCCGGTTCTGTTCCTCCGGAGTCTCCAGATGGATCGTTGCATTAAAAAGGGATGAAACCTCTCTCTGCTCTTCACTGTCAATGAAAGCATTCATCAGCCTTGCAGGATTCACATCGCCATCCCTGTGCTGCTGGTAAAGCATCTCTGCCACCTGCCTGTACAGAGGAACCACGAAATCTGAAGGCTGGATATATTTTTCCACTGTGTCAAATATACCCGGATAAGTTACCAGCCAGGTAAGCATCAGCTTCTGTGCTTTCTCTGCTGCACTCTCCTTCTTCTTTTGCTGACCTGCTCCCACAGGTTTAGGCTGAATTCTCTGCTCTGCCGGAGTTCCCTTCATTGCAAGAGCTCCGACTCTCTTTTTCAGATTCTCCACACTGATCCCACTGCTTCTGTAATCCTTTACGATTGCTTCTATATAAAGATTTCTCTCCAGTTCATCGGAAAGCTCCAGAAGCATCTGCGCACACCGCTCAAAGAAACGGTTCTGTCCCTGGGGTTCCTCCATTGGAAATTCCCGCTCTGCCATATGTACGCGGAACATAAAGCTGTCCATAGCCTGCTCCAGACGTTTCTCAAACTCTTCCGCTCCAAGTGCCTTGATAAATTCATCCGGATCTTTATGCGGCTTAAGATTTACCACCCTCGAAGAAACACCTGCTTCCCTCAGGATCGGAATGGCACGAAGGGCAGCCCTCACGCCTGCATCATCACTGTCATACAGAAGCAATACCTCCTGAGTATAACGCTTCAGCAGACTTGCATGTCCGGAAGTAAGTGCCGTTCCCAGCGATGCAACCGCATTGGTAAACCCTGCCTGATGCATGGATATCACATCCATATATCCTTCACACAGGATCAGATAATTTTTTCTCGTGGTTCTTGCAACATTCAGCCCGTACAGATTCCGGCTTTTATCAAAGATCGTAGTCTCCGGCGAGTTCAGGTACTTCGGCTTTCCGTCACCCATCACTCTGCCTCCAAATCCGATCACGCGGTTATTCACATCCATGATCGGGAAAATAACCCTGTTCCAGAACTTATCATACATTCCCCTGCGTTCATCCACATTGAACAGGCCGGAATCCCGCAGCAGTTCGTCACTGTAATTCTTTGACTTCAGATATTTGTACAGATCGTCACTGTACTTATCCGAATATCCCAGGCCAAACTTCCTGATCGTCTCCTCACTGAGTCCTCTGCCTGTCAGATATTCATGTGCCTGTCTGCCACTCTCACGACGCAGCTGATAATAGAAATATCCTGCTGCAAGCTTATTGATCTCCAGAAGGGCAGCCCGACGTTCTGCTTTCTTCTTTGCTTCTCCGGAATATTCAATCTTCGGAAGCTGCACCCCTGCCCTGTCTGCCAGATGCTTCAGTGCCTCTCCAAAGGTATAATTCTCATATTCCATCACAAAATTAAATACATTCCCGCCTGCTCCGCATCCGAAGCAGTAATACATCTGCTTCGCCGGTGTTACCGAAAAAGAGGGAGTTTTCTCATTATGAAACGGACAAAGTCCAAAATAGGTACTTCCTCTTTTGTTCAGCTTCACATACTGGGATACAACATCTACAATATCATTCTTCATCCTGACTTCTTCAATGATATCGTCTGAATAACGCATGCTTCGTCCTCCTTCTTGATGATTAATAGACTTCCCATGCTTTTGGTATGTAAATCTCCCGGAATTTCCTTATAGAATACTGGTCTGTCATTCCTGAGAGATAGTCACATACTGCCTGTTCCTTCTTCTCTCCACGCACGATCAGCTCCCTGTATTCTGTTGACATTGCTTCCGGGTATTCGACATAATATTCATATAACTCCGTCAGCATCTTCACTACCTTTTCTTCTTCCTTATGGGCTGCCGGATTCTCATATACATTCTGAAACATGAGAGCCCGCAGATCCATCATTGCCTCGTAGATCTCTGCTGACATCTTTATGGTATCCTGCTCAAGACTGTTCTCTATCACATCATGAACAAATGTATTGAGCCGCTCTCTGGTTGTATAACCGAGCAGCATCCGAAGCGTGACCGGAATATCATCCTCAGAAATAATCCCCGCCCGCTGTGCATCATCCATATCATGATGAATATAGGCGATCTTGTCCGAAAGTCTTACTACCTTTCCTTCGAGAGTAGACGGATTCCCACTGGTTCTGTGATTCAGGATACCATCCCGGACCTCCCATGTGAGATTCAACCCTTCGCCGTTCTTCTCCAGTACCTGTGCAACCCTGACGCTCTGTTTATAGTGGGCAAAGCCATCCGGATTCACTGCATCAAGAGCCCTCTCACCTGCATGTCCAAAGGGAGTATGTCCCAGGTCATGTCCAAGTGCGATCGCTTCTACAAGATCTTCATTCAGTCTCAGTGCCTTCGCTATTGTTCTGGCAATCTGTGATACCTCAAGAGTATGTGTCAGTCTGGTCCTGTAATGATCACCCTGGGGTGCCACAAAAACCTGTGTCTTATCCTTCATCCTGCGAAAAGCTTTACTATGAAGGATCCTGTCCCTGTCTCTCTGATAGACAGTCCGTACATCGCATTCTTCCTCCTGCCGCTCTCTGCCTCTGGAACAAAGACTCAATGCAGCATAAGGACTGAGCATCTTTTGTTCACGCTGTTCCATGCTTTCTCTGATATTCATAAGCGATACCTCCACAAGCTGACAAAATACCTCTTATTAATTATATTCTACATAAAATTTCAAATTCCTCTTTTTTTCAAAAAAAAATTGAAATTTTTTTATATTTTTTTCAAAAAGGTGTTGACATTAGCTTTTACATTTGATATAGTATCACTTGTCGCGAGGGAGAGCAAAAGAATCCCAGAGAAATGCGATATGCGGAAGTGTCGGAACTGGCAGACGAGCAAGACTAAGGATCTTGTGAGCATTGCGCTCGTGTGGGTTCAAGTCCCATCTTCCGCATTTAAAGAATGAGGAACTATGAGAAGTCATGGTGCCTTATTTTTTTATTCTTTTTTCTACAATAATTCTTTTCTCAGGTAACCATTTTCCGGTCCCCTGCATAATTTATCAGGAAAGCATTATCTACAGGAGCTTGTATGGCTTTTTATCATATGCAGATGCAGCAGGAAAATATAGATACAGGACAATATCAGGTTACCGTATCAGACCGGCTGAACAATCGTCCCATAGAAAACGCACGCGTCAGAATCTCCTACACAGGAGCACCCGACAGTACCATTGAAGAAGTGGCAACAGATTCCTCTGGACGCACTCCTGTCATTGAACTTAAGGCTCCACCTCTGGAATACAGTATGGAACCGGTTGAACAACAGCCCTACTCAGAATATACCATTCAGATCGAAGCAGAAGGATTTGAACCAAAAGAAATCGCAGGAAGCCAGGTATTAGCAGATACTTTATCCAGGCAGCCAACAACGCTGAATGTCATGGAATCCGGCGAAACTTTCCAGAGAATTGTAATTCCTCCGCATACGTTGTTCTATGAATATCCTCCCAAAATCGAAGAAGCCGAGATAAAACCAATAAATGAAAACGGCGAAATCGTATTAAGCAAGGTCGTTGTCCCTGAATATATAGTGGTACACGACGGGCCTGTCAACGATTCCGCTGCAGGCAATTATTATGTACGCTACAAAGATTACATCAAAAATGTAGCCAGCAGCGAAATCTATGCCACCTGGCCCGACGATACCATCCGGGCAAATGTTCTGGCTATCATGTCTTTTACTCTGAACAGGGTTTATACGGAATGGTACCGGAACAAAGGTTATAACTTTACGATCACTTCCTCCACTGCCTATGATCACAAATGGATCTATGGCAGGAATATCTTTGCCAGCATTGACCGCATTGTAGATGAACTGTTTGAGAATTATCTTTCCAGACCAAATGTACGTCAGCCAATCCTTACCCAGTACTGTGACGGCAAACAGGTACAATGCCGAAACAGAGGCTGGATGACACAATGGGGAAGCAAGGCACTGGGCGATCAGGGATACTCTGCCATTGAGATCCTCCGGGCCTTTTACGGAAATGATATGTACATCAATGTAGCGGAAGCAATCTCCGGCATCCCCGCCTCCTGGCCGGGTTATGATCTGGATATCGGTGCATCCGGAAATAAGGTAAGACAGATTCAGGAACAGTTAAATACAATTGCTGAGGCCTATCCTGCAATCCCAGTTGTTACCGCAGATGGAATTTACGGACCTGAGACCCAAAATTCCGTCAGGATTTTCCAGAGCATTTTCGGTCTGGACCAGACAGGAATCGTAGATTATCCAACCTGGTACAAAATTCAGGAGATCTACGTGGCAGTCAGCAGGATTGCTGAGCTGCGTTAGGGTTGTAGCAAAAATATACGTAAAATGGCTGCCTCACCTACTGATATGTTATCTCACATATTTACCGGATTGGCAGCCGTTTTATTACCCTTACAACAGATATCACCTAAAAAAAGAAGCAAATTCATCTATCGATTCAGCAATATAATAATAGCTATCTTCGCTTGAACTCCAATAATATACTTTTCCATTCTCATTATTTACACAATAATAATTATCTCCCGAAGTCAGTACCACCAGCTCTGCTGGTGGTTTGAGATTGTTTCAATCATGTACCTCGTCCGCAAGAGCATATAGCTGTTCCAGCGTCATTTCCGCACCTTTTGTCACGATCAGATGTGTCTCTATTATTTCTTTATACTGCTGCAGTTGTTTCAGCAATTCTATTGTAAGGGGCGCTCCGGAAACCCCACTCATACCGATGATAAGTCTCTTTCTCATTTTTCTTCCTTTCCTGACTCTTCCGTTCATATTAAAGTATGTTTAAAAAATTTTCCAACAATTTGCACAAATTATACCCTTTCGTTTCCTATTTCCTTCGCAATTCTTCTTTTCACATGGATTATTCCAACAAGGAATACGTAAGAAAGAATCCTGTCCAAAAGACTGTTACATCACAGAAACATTGCAGAATAATCTTCTATGATATAAAAAGCTCCCCTCAGTATCACAAATAATAATCACTGAGAGGAGCTGTAATTTCAGAACAGCAGAGCTGTTTTCTTATTAAGATATCTTCTTAGATTAAGAATTTTCTTTCCCAATCTTAACTTTACAATGTTTCCGATAACAGGCAATGCCATAATTTACAATATTCTTCATCCCGTCACTCTTTAACCTTGCAGCATACTGACGTTGTTCAATCTGTTTCAGAGCTTCTGTACAAGCTGCCTCCATTCTGTCTTCCTGAGCATATTTCATCTCGATCACCACTCCGACACGATTCTCCGGAACTTCCAGTAAAATATCACAATAACCTTCACCAGATTCTATATTCGACCAGACAGCCCAGTTCTCCATATGACTTAGCAGCCCCAGCAAAACTCCATGATAAAAATTTTCTTTTCTTCCCTTAACTGCCGTATCTCGAATACTGATTGTATTCCATAAATAGTCGTTAAACAAATCTTCTATCGTTTCTGCATCTCCATCTGGAAAAGCCATGCATAATTTATCAAGCTTCTTTACATCCTCAGATGACTTTTCCTGAAACCATTCCCTGATCTGAAGTTCAAACAATTCTTTAATTTCTCTGTTAGGAATTGCCAGACGTAACTTTCTGCTGTCTATTCTTTCACGTTGTGTTAAATACCCTGTTGTAAAAAGTATACTCCAAAGATTCTCAATGGATTTATCCAGTTCATTATATGTCAGTTCCTGTTTTATTTCTTTTATAACCGTTTCTCCCGAAATCAGGTTTTCGATTTCATCTCTCGTCTGTTTATTCGCTTTATCTATAAAACGACTCACAATGCTGTTGCTGCTGGTATTAGACCAGAAATCTTCTGGTATCGCATCAGGATCTGCACATAAATTTCTGCAATAACTGATCACGTCCCAGGGACAATACACTGCTTTCTTTCCAAACTGATAACCATCATACCATTCCCTGATTGTTTCATGGTAGTCAGAAAGCCCAAAATATTTCAGCATTTCTGCAACCTCATCATCTGTAAATCCAAAGAACTCATCAAACTGTACACTCGTAATCGAAAAAACATTAAAATTGTTTAATCCTGTAAAAATGCTTTCCTTCGCAATTCTCAGGCATCCCGTAAGTACTGCAAAAAACAGGCTCGAATTTGTCTTCAAAACATTTCCAAACATGTTTCTGATCAAAGATACCATCTCGTCATAATATCCATACTGGAACGCTTTATCTAATGGCACATCATACTCATCAATCAAAAGAACCGCTTTTTTTCCATAATGTTTCTCCAGTAATACAGTTAATATAAGCAGCGCCTTCTCCATTGTGGCATCAGACATTTTGAAATCGCCATGATCATCAACGACAGTCAATGCTTTATAAGAGTTTTTTTCTTCCTCTGTAAGGCGGCTGCTCTCTGCCAGAGCACTAAGTCTCCACGCCTCCATTCCCAGAGTATTCTTCAGCGATTTCCGGGCTGACTCAAAATTTAATCCCTCCACATTCTTCAATGTAAGCGAAATTACCGGAAACTTTCCCATATATTCTTCACACAGTTCTTTTTCACGGGATACCTTCAGTCCATTAAACAGCGATTTATCACATCCGATTTCCAGAAATGACTGCAGCATATTCATATTCAGAGATTTTCCAAAACGGCGAGGACGTGTAAACAGATTCACTTCTCCCCAGTTATGAAGAAGTTCTGTTATCATCTCTGTTTTATCCACATAGTAAAAATTATGCCGGATTATTTTTTCAAAACTATCTATTCCAATTGGCAGTTTCTTTCTGTTCCGCATATTTTTCATCCTCCTTCATTACCAGATTTTGCAAGTCAAACGGATATTCGCAATCCGCATTCGGTTAAAAAATTCCCCGAAAAACAGCTTCCCTGATTTTAGATAATGATAACATGAAACATTTGTAACGTAAAGCAGGAGTTACTGCCACTTCGAGCCCGACTAAGCCAGAAATAATAACAGCAATTTTTATTTCAGACAGGAATTATTTATGCTAAAATATACCTAATTATAACAATTCCGACGTAATTTCCTAAGCATAACAAAACAGCAGCCATTGCGGTACTGTTTAGAGTATCTCACAATGGCTGCCTGTCTGATATCACAATTTCATTTGTTATTTCTTATACCAGAATTTCTTACATTTCACCAGTACCTTTCCATCCGGAGCATCTGTCATCATTCCAATTTTGAACCTGTAATTTTTTGTCTTTCCGGCCGGAATATTTACATTGTAGGTTTTGGTCGGTGTTGCAGTTTCATCCAGTGGTATCTCAAAATACATCGTTACCTTTGTAATCGTATAACTGGAAGTGTTCTGCATACGGGCAGTTATATACAGCTCTCCTGTGTTCGGATTGTACTCATATCCCTTGTAGCTGACTTTGAGCTGGTTTAGCTTAGGTGTCGCTGACTTATACCAGAACGATAAGCATTTTACCTTCGGCGCTTTATATGGCTGCTGAGTCATTTTTCCAATATAAACCGTCTTATTTACTGTCTTTCCGGGATTAATCGTTACACTGAAGGTCTGGGTTATGGTTCCATCCTCCATAATAGGTATCTCATATCCCATCTTCACTTTTGTAATCGTGTAACTCGAAGTATTTTTCAGACTCAGCTTCAGATATAACTTTGCTGTATCATTGTCATATTCGAATCCTCTGTAAGTTACTTTAAGCTGTTTGGCAGTTGGCTTGGAAGCAGCTGATGCTACCCTTGGAAAAAATAAAAGGGCTGCAACTGCCGCCAGAAGAAAAAATACCAGATAACTTCTACATTTTCCTGCAAATCGATTTTTCATACTCATAAAAATCTCCTCCTCTCTTGATGTGCCATTATAGTTTCAGGCAAATATCAGGAAATACTTTTGATACACCTGATATTTTTTTCAGATTTATTATATATTTACAATACAATATCAGGAAGAAATTTTCTATTAACTATTGGTTAGTTTTTTATAAGCGCCATTACAGTCATCTATAATTTTGATTGTAATTGACCTAAAAAGAAGCAGATCTCCGTTTCTGAACTCAGAAATGAAATCTGCCAGCTTAACTTATGATACTAACGGCAATATATAATTCACCCAGAACCATGACATAGGCATGATCAGCACCATCGCCGGTATCATGTCCGCAGTCGGAAAGTTCTTCAGTTTTACCATACGAAAACCGGTTGCAAGCATCAGGAAACCTCCGCAGGCTTTAAAGTCATTGATCATGCCCGGCGTAGTCAGCGGAAAAATCGCCGTTGCTGCAAAGAACAGGATCAGGAAAATAATCACCTGCGGAATGGCGATCATACACACTACCATTCCCAGGCTGCAGGCAAAAATAGCTGCTGTAAATAAATCCAGAATAGATTTGGAGATCAGCACTGAATGATCCCCGCTCATTCCGGATACGATAGAGCCATAGATTCCTGTTCCGCTTGCACAGAATAATACGATGATCGTCACCAGTGTATTCATAAACTCATCCTCAGAAAGCTCTGAATTTGAATTCTTGATAAATTTGCCGATCACACGCTGCATAACACCGGCACCGGCATTGATCCTTTCTCCAAGATGAATCGCAAGTCCGATTCCCGTACCGATCACAACAGAAAAAATAACCGCCGGCATATTTTCCATCAGACCGATGGTGCTGATTCCCATTCCCATAGAGCATACCCCGAATACAAGAGTAATATCCTCTTTGAATTTTGGACTTAATTTGTGCCCCACAAAAGCACCCAGGATTCCGCCTATAACTATGGATAATGCATTGATAATTATTCCAATAGGCATATCTTTTTTCTCTCCTCCAGACAAACTCAGACAGATGTCACATTCTCAATACTGCCAAAAAATCAGTATATAACAAACTATAATTTTTCGCAATGTCAAAAATTCTTTACCTTTATTATAAAAGAATCCGACGTTACTGTTCACACACCACTATCCCGCGAGGTGTTTTGGCATGAATATGCCAAA
>ERZ791614.1723-NODE-1723-length-10656-cov-6.191774_pt1 | contig 10656 bp, 10 predicted proteins | sample MGYA00510274_ERZ791614 | MGnify/ENA primary metagenome ERZ791614 (study PRJEB30046, sample SAMN00715221) | human gut metagenome | study: EMG produced TPA metagenomics assembly of the A metagenome-wide association study of gut microbiota in type 2...
CGTCGTGTCCTCGCCGACGCGCGTGGCGCGGCACTTGAGAAAGCCCGACTGGTTCACCGTCGCGGCCGAGACGGCCGCGCCCGGCGCTTTGTCGGCCGGGATGCTCTCGCCCGTGAGCGCCGCCTCGTTGACTGCGCTCGTGCCGGCGAGCACGACCCCGTCGACCGGGATGCGCTCGCCCGGGCGGACGACGAACACGTCGCCGGTTTGCACCTGCTCGACCGGGACGGTCACCTCCGCGCCGTCGCGCTCGACGGTGGCGGTCTTCGGTGCGAGCTCCATGAGGCTGCGCAGCGCGTCGGTCGTCTTGCCCTTCGAGCGGGCCTCGAGCGTCTTGCCCACCGTGATGAGCGTGAGGATCATGGCGGCGGACTCGAAGTAAAAGTCCATCATGTAGTTCATGACGGCCTGCTCGTCACCGCGCACCTGCGCGCCCGTCATGGCAAAGAGCGCATAGGTACTGTACACGAACGCCGCTGTCGCCCCGAGGGCCACGAGCGTGTCCATGTTCGGCGCGCGGTGCCAGAGCGCCTGGAAGCCGCTGATGAAAAACTTCTGGTTGATGACCATGATGATCACCGTCAGCAGCAGCTGCGTCAGGCCCATGGCGACGTGGTTGCCGTCATAAAACTTCGGCAGCGGCCAGCCCCACATCATGTGGCCCATGGAAAAATACATCAGCACGAGCAGAAAGCCCAGCGACCAGAAGAGCCTGCGCCGCAGCTTCGGCGTCTCGTGGTCGGCGAGCGCGTCGGCGCCGGCGGCGGGGCCTGCGCTTTGCTGCGCGCCCTTGACCGACGCGCCGTAGCCCGCGGCCTGCACCGCGTCGATGATAGCCTGATCGGCCGCCGTGCCCTCAACCCCCATGGAGTTGGTCAGCAGGCTGACCGAGCACGCCGTCACGCCCGGTACGTTCGACACCGCCTTTTCCACGCGCGCCGAGCAGGCCGCGCAGCTCATGCCGGTGACGTTATATTGCTTCAATGTCGTTCCTCCTTTGCGGTGCGGCTCATTTCATGAGTTTCTGCAGCGTCGCCACCAGCTCGTCGATCACCTCATCCTTGCCGTCGCGGATGTCCTCGACGACGCAGGTGCGGATGTGACTAGCCAGCAGCTCCTTATTGAATGCGTTGAGCGCCGCGCCCGCTGCCGCCGACTGCACGAGAATGTCCGGGCAGTAGGCGTCGCTTTCGACCATGCCGCGGATGCCGCGGATCTGGCCCTCGATGCGGTTGAGCCGGTGGATGAGCCGCTTGTATTCCTCCGGCGAGCGCTCCTTTTTGCGCTGCGAACAGCCGCAGCAGCACGTTTTTTTCTCATCGTCCATGTATTCGTACCTCATTGTTTCCCATATACCCCTTGAGGGTATTTTTGAATATATACCCCCGGAGGGTATTTGTCAAGAGGGAAGGTGCATGTTCTTGACAGCGGGCGCGCGCGATCTGCTCGATTCTGCCGGCTGCCGGGACGTCAAGGGCGGCTGGCCGGTGCAGGCGTCCGACCGCATCGAGGCCGTGCTCGAGGCCGTCGGCCTGCGCGGATAAGTTGCAGGCGGAAAAGCAGCCGCGCCCCTGCGCGCCGAAATGGCGCGCAGGGGCGTGGTTTTTTGTGCGGAAGGCCCGGAAAAGCCGTAGATACCCCCCGGTCAAGAAATTCAGATATGAATTCAGATGTGAATTTCGCGCCTGCCGGTCATTCTTTCAGCGTTCGGACGGAAAACGGGCAGGCGCAGGTCATGCGGTACCAGAATTCCGGCGCGGTTTTTGCCGGATCGTCCGCCGCCGCGATGACATCGGTCCCGTCCTCGATGATGTTCTGGAAGAAAAACGCGCAGACTCTCTGCCACTGCTCCGTGCCGCAGACAAACGCCTCGAGATCCTCCACGACCAGAAGGTCGGCGTTTCCGCACAGCGACCCCGCCGCATCGTCGAGCGCCCCGGACGGTGTGGCGCACCGGCTGCGCAGCTGCGCGCCGCCGGTGCGCACGACGTGCGCGTGGTCGAGCCGGTCCGCGAGCTCGGCGGCGAACTGTGCACGGTCCGCCATGCTGAGCACCAGCAGGGAACAGGGCAGCGCCTGACGCGCTTGCGTGCGGCGCAGCAGGCAGCGCCGCCGCAGTGCCGCGAACGCCTTCCGGCAGAGCGACAGGAACTGCTGCAGGCTGTATGTACCGGCCAGAACGCACAGCAGAAAGGTACCGGCCCACGGGAGCACATACCGGAAGATGCCGATGCCGCCGCGGTAAGTCAGGTCAGCGCGCACCAGGTTTTCATACATATGCGGCACGTGTACCCAGCCGCTGTCCAGCTGGCAGAGCATGTGCAGCTCGTTGTTGTGCAGGCAGGCCAGCGCCGTGGAGATCAGCGCAAAGACCGCCGCCGGCAGCCAGCGGAGCCGGGGCTTGCGGATGCGCGCCAGCAGCCTGCCGCAGCCGTATGCCGTCAGAGGGAAAAACAGGGCATAACCGGCCAGCTTCAGGAAGCGGAACGCGGGCGGCCGGCCGGGATACGGGCCGATATCGAACAGCGCGCGATAATCGGGCAGCAGCGGCAGAAGCAGCAGCGCCGCGTCCAGACAGATCAGCAGGATCAGAAATACGGTATGCCATGTTTTTTTCATGTCTCGAGTCCCCTCTCTTTTGCGGATTACATCCAATATAGCATAAACAGGCAGGCGGAGAAAACGAACGATAGACGCCCGCGGGCAGAACACCTGCGGCGGACATGTTTTTGCGCAGCGGGCAGATTTTATCTGCTCGAAGGCGATTATCGAGTACATTTACTATTATTTCCGAATTCAATGAAAACGAAACAGTCTGAGCCCCGTGCAATACAGGGTTCAGACCGTTCAGGTCGCTTGATCTTTTTTGTCTAGCTTTTGGGGTTCACTTCCATGCATATTTCCGGGCTGTTTCTGCCTTTCCAGAGCGGACGCACCCATATGGATTTTCATACATCCGGCTCTGCGAGCATGCGCTTGATCTCCGAAAGCGTTTCCGGGCTGAGGATCTCGTCTTTCCGCTCAATGGAGCACATGATGGACATTGCGCCCCGGATCTCTCCGTGCACCCGCAGCGGAAAGGACACGGTCAGGCAGCCGCTGAGCCATTCCTCATTGTGCACGGAGTAGCCGACGCGGCGGATCAGCTCCAGGTTTTCCCGGAGCTCTTTCTCACTGGTAATGGTTGTGCTCGTATACTTGATGAACTTCAGACCGGACAGATACTCTGAAAGCTGCTCCTCAGGCAGCGTGGACAGCAGGAGCTTTCCCGGCGCGGAGCAGTAGTGCTGCCGCTTGGGGTCAAAAAAGGCGTTGTTATAGGAGATGTTCTGTGTCTGAAGATCCTTGTGCAGGGTGATCGTACTGAGCCCGTAAAAGGCCATGATGTGCGTCGTCGTGTTCAGGTTATAGGCCAGCGTGTGCATCACATCCAGATAGCGGACGGTCAGCGGATGGCTGACGATCAGATTTGACGCGATTTTCAGCAGCCGATCTGTGAGCCGGTATTTTCCGATTTGCTCGCACTTATCCACATATCCAAGATTGTGCAGCGTGATCAGAAACCTGTCCGCGCTCGAAGCATGCGTATCGAGCCGCTTCGCGATCTGAAGCACCGAGAGTTCGCCGTTGGTTTCGGCCAGCAGTTCGATCAGCCGGATTGTTTTCTCTACCGATGCGATGTTGTAGGAATAATCGTTCGCTTCGCTCATGTTTTCTGCACCTCCGATTGGAAGCGTTCTCCGCCATTATCTCCCCCCCTAAATTATATATGAGCCGCACAAAAAATTCAACTCAATCCGGATTGCGCAATACGCAATCCGGATTACATTATATACTGGATACTTCCCGAACAGAAAAATGTCGGTTGCTATTTGTTGGTTCATATTTACAAACAAATGCGCGTGTGCTACCTTGATTTTAGTCATTATGACAAAAAGAAAAGGAGAGAAGAAAAATGAATCTGCCAATGTATCAAATCGACATCCAGAAACTGCTTGCAGGTATGCCGGACGACTCGTGGTTTACCCACGCCCAGATCTTCGATGATCTGCTCTGCGTTGCCAACAAGAGCACCGCCTCGTTTGTTCTGAAGACCTCCGAGGGCCTCATCGTGATCGACGCAATCTATCCCAAGGAGACGATGTTCCACGCGATCGTCTCTGCGATCGAGGATATCGGCTGGGATCCGCATGAGATCCGCAAGTTCGTGATCACGCATGGACACTTTGACCACTGCGGCTGCGGAAAGTGGCTGGTTGACAGCTTCGGCTGCGAAACGTATCTGAGCAAGATCGACGATGATTTCTGGGAGCAGCACCCGTTCTTCCCGGACAGGCCGGATACCTGGAAGAATTTCCAGATCGACCACTACATCGACGATGGCGATGTGATCACGCTCGGCGACCACTGGATCCGCGTTCTGTTCACACCCGGACACACGCCCGGCGGCCTGAGCTTTATCTTCCCCGTGCATGACAACGGTGTCGAGCACATGGCCGGTATGTGGGGCGGAACGAATCCTCCGGCGACGATCGAGGGGAATGTGCAGTACCTTTCCTCGATCGAGCATTTTGCCAAGGAGACGGCAAAATATCACTGCGATGTTCCCATCTGCAATCACCCGGACTTCGACAACGGCTATCTGAAGATGGAGTGTGCAAGAAACAGAAAGGCGCACATGCCGAACTGCTACTGCATCGGGGAGAGCGAATTCCAGCGGTTCAATGACATTTTCAAGTGCCTCGCCTACGGAAAGCTGAGAGCAATCGACGCGAGCGCGAATCACTGATGGGAAACGGAGAGAAATGAGATGAAAAACAGCAGAATCTTCATTCTTGCCTGCGGCATTATCTGCAGTCTGATCATGGGTTTTGCCTATACCTATAGTATTGTGCAGCCCTACATCATGGACTATTTCTCGATCGCGTCGTACATGGCAAGCCTTCCTTATACGATCTTCCTCGCGCTGTTCGTTGTCGGCAACTATGTTGGCGGCGTGATGCAGAAAAAGCACAGTGTCAAGATGATCATGCTTATCGGCTATCTTCTGATGGCCGCCGGCCTGTTTTCCACATCCATTCTGCCGAGCAGTGCACCCGCCGGCATGTGGTTCACCTATGGCACCCTCCTTGGAATCGGCGACGGCATGGTATACAATGTCATTATTGCAATGATGCAGAAATGGTTTCCCGACAAGAAGGGGCTTGCGACCGGCATCACCCTTGCTGTTCTCGGCGTTTCGGCGACGATCCTTTCTCCGCTCAGCAGCACATGGCTCACAAACTATGGCTTTACGGGAACGTTCCGGATACTCGCAGTCATCTTTGCTGTCGTCGCAGTGTTCGGCATGCTGACCATCAAGGCACCCCCTGCGGGATATATGGCCGACTACAAACCGTCGGGCGCGGTCGCCGTTTCCAAAAACACCTGCACGACTGCACGCGATTGCTTCCGGTGCAGAGAATATTATCTCCTCAGCCTTGTCTATTTCTGCGCGATCCCGGCGTTTGTGCTTCTCAGTGCGATCTTCGTCAGCTATGGCACATCCAGAGGTCTGGACAAGACACTGCTCGTGACGGGTGTTTCCGTCGCGTCGCTCATGCAGGTCGCCGGCCGCTTCCTGATTTCCACAGGCAGTGATAAGATTGGCCGCAAAGGCGCTATGCTCCTCTGCTTTGCAATCACGATCCTTGCCATCGTGTTGCTCACGTTCTCCAAGGGAATTGTATATTATATGTCGTGTGCTTCTGGCTGCTCAGCTTCACTTACGGCGGTACGGCGGCGACCATGCCCTCGCTCACGACCGACTATCTCGGCTCCGAGAACGCTGGTCTTGTCTGCTCACTTGTTATGATCGGCTTCGGCGTTGCCTCAGTCGGAACAAGCTTCCTCGCCAAGGCCGTCAACACCTCCATGGCCTTCATCCTGGCCGGCGTAATTGCCATTGTCGGCATCCTCGTCACACTTGCGCTTCCCAAACTCGGGAAGGCAGAACAATAATTCCGGGCTTCCGGCCCGTATCTCGGGTCGGAAGCTTTTTTGCGCGAAAATATGATTTTTTCACACAGGGGATACTTGACAACTATCCCCTGTATTGTGCTATTTTATAAGTTCAGAACAAGTTAGGAGGTCAGAAATGACGAAATACAAGAAAGTCACACCTGAAATTGCCGCGCAGCTTCAGGCCATCGTGGGCGCGAAGCGCTTTTTCGCAGGCGACGCGGTGAAGGACGACTTCAGCCACGACGAAATGCCCATCTACGGCAAGTATTACCCCGAGGTGGTCTGCGAGGCCGAGAGCACCGAGGAAGTGTCCGCAATTCTGCGCGTGTGCTACGATAACAACATTCCCGTCACACCGCGCGGCGCGGGCACGGGCCTCGTCGGCGGATGCGTGCCGCTGTGCGGCGGCGTGGTGCTGTGCACGACGCGCATGAACAAGATCCTCTCCTATGACATGAACAACCTCGTCGTGCACATCCAGCCCGGCGTGCTGCTGTGCGACCTCGCGGCCGACGCACTCACGCACGGCCTGATGTACCCGCCCGACCCGGGCGAAAAGACCGCGACCGTGGGCGGCAACGTGTCCACGAACGCGGGCGGCATGCGCGCCGTGAAGTACGGCGTCACGCGCGACTACGTGCTGGCCATGACCGTGGTGCTGCCCGACGGCAGAGTCATGGAGCTCGGCAAGACCGTGTGCAAGACCAGCTCCGGCTACAGCCTGCTGCATCTGATGATCGGCTCGGAGGGCACGCTCGGCGTCATCACGGAGCTGACGCTCAAGCTCATCCCGAAGCCGGAAATGAACGTGAGCCTCATCCTCCCGTTTGCCGACGTGGAGACCGCCATCGCCTCCGTGCCGAAGATCAAGCTGGCCAACCTTGACCCGCAGTCGATCGAGTTCATGGAGCGCGACATCGTCGATTCCTCGGCGGCATTCACCGGCAACACCATCTTCCCCACGGTCGTGGACGGCAAAGAGGCGGGCGCGTACATCCTCGTCACCCTCGTCGGCGACAGCGAGGCCGAACTGACCGCGAAGATGGACCGCCTCGGCGCGCTTGCCGAGCAGTGCGGCGCGTACGACACGCTCGTCGTCTGGACCGACGGCCTGAAAAAGGACGTCTGGGCCGCGCGCAGCGCGTTCCTGACCGTCATCGAGGCGGACACGAAGCTGCTCGACGAGATGGACGTCGTCGTGCCGGTCGACCGCATCGCGGAGTTTCTCGTCTACACCCGCGCCACCGGCAAGGCGGAGGGCATCACCATCCGCAACTTCGGCCACGCGGGCGACGGCAACCTGCACATCTACTGCTGCGCCAACGACATGGCGCTCGACGAGTTCAAGCGTCGCAGCAAGGCCGTCATGGACAAATGCTATGCCAAGTGCACCGAGTTCGGCGGGCAGGTCTCCGGCGAGCACGCCATCGGCCACGCAAAGAAGCAGTACCTGGTGGAGTCCGCCGGCGAGACGGCGTTCGGGCTCATGCAGGCGATCAAGCAGGTGTTTGACCCCAAGGGCATCCTCAACCCCGGCAAGGTCTGCACCAATGTGGAGGAGGGCTGAAGCATGCTGAATATTCTTGTTTGCGTCAAGCAGGTGCCCGACATCAACCTCGTGAAGATGGACCCCGTCACGGGCAGCCTGATCCGCGCGGGCGTGCCGGCGATCCTCAATCCGCTGGACGCCAACGCGCTTGAGGCGGCCGTGCGCGTCAAGGAGGCGCACGGCGGCACGGTCACCGTCATCACGATGGGGCCGGACATGGCCAAGGAGGCGCTGCGCGAGTGCCTCGCCGCGGGCGCGGACCGCGCCGTGCTGCTGTCTGACCGCGCGTTTGCCAACGCCGACACCCTCGCCACGAGCTACGTCATTGCGAGCGCGGCAAAGCTGCTCGGTGCGTTTGACCTCATCTTCTGCGGCAAGGAGTCGCTCGACGGCGCGACCGGGCAGATGGGCTCGCAACTGGCCGAGCGCTTCGGCGCGAGCCAGATCTCCTCGACGGCGAAGATCGTCGAGGTGGACACGGCCGCGCACACCATCACGGCCGAGCGCGACCTCGAGCGCGGCACGGAGGTGCTGCGCGCGAAGTATCCCTGCCTGCTCACGGTCGAGAAGGCGAACTTCCGCCCCCGCATCCCGAACCTGAAGCGCTGGAAGGCCTCGCGCACCGCGCCCATTGCGGTCTACAGCGCGGCCACCATCCCGGGGCTCGACCCCGCGCAGATCGGCGACCCCGGCTCGCCCACGAAAGTGCCGCGCACCTACCCGCCGGAGGTCGGCGCGAAGGGCAGCATGATCGACGAGGGCAGCACGGAAAAGAACGTGGACCGGCTCTTCGAGCGGATCGCGGACGTGCTTTGAGGAGGTGCAGGCAGTGAATAAGACAGATTACAAAGACATGTGGGTCTTCATCGAGCGCGACGGCGACAGCGTGCTGCCGGTCTCGCTCGAGCTGTGCTCGGAAACGCGCAAGCTCTGCGACGCGAGCGGCGAGAAACTCGTCGCGGTCATCGTCGGCAGCATCTCGGACGGCGAGCTGCAGCGCGTGCTCGACTGCGGCGTGGACAAGGTCATCCGCGTGACCGGCACGGGCTATGACTACTTCAATAACGATGCGTACACCAACCTCTTCACCGTCCTGTGCCGGAAGTACCGGCCCACGGCGGTCATGGTCGGCGGCACGATCAACGGGCGCGACTTTGCGCCGCACTTCGCCGCGCGCCTCGGCACCGGCTGCACTTCGGACGCGACCGAGCTCGTCTGGGATCCCAAGACGACGGACATCGAGTTCGTTGAGCCTGCCGTCGGCGGCAAGATGATGGCCGTCATCACCGTGCCGGTGGCGCGCCCGCAGGTCGGCACGATCCGCCCGGGCACGTTCAAGTGTGTGCCCTGCGGCGCGCGTGCGCACGAGGTCATCGAGGAGCACATCGACTTCCCGGTTGCGGACATCCGCACCGAGATTCTCGATTTCCGCGCCGACGATCTCGACGAGAGCCTGAACATCGCGGACGCGGACGTGATCGTCTGCGTCGGCAACGCGATCAAGGGGGCGGACGCCCTGCCGCGCTACCGCCGTCTGGCAGAGCGCCTCGGCGGCAAGGTCGCCTGCACGCGCCCGGTGTTCGACCGCGGCGTGCTGCCGTTCAAGCTCGTCATCGGGCAGTCCGGCGCTGTGGTCAAGCCGAAGCTGCTGCTGTCGTTCGGCGTGTCGGGCGCGGTCAACCACGTCACGGGCTTTTCGGACGCGGACGTGGTCGTCGCCGTGAACACCGATCCCGAGGCGGCGATCTTCAACTACTGCACCTACGGCATCGTCGGCGACATGGACGAGGTCTGCGAGGCCATGCTCGCAAAGCTCGGCGAGTGAGCCGGGACAAACATGCAAAAAAGCACCCGAGAGGGTGCTTTTTTGCGTGTTGCCCGTGTGTCCGCAGATACTGCAGCGGCGCGTTTGACAGGCGGCACACCGCCGCGTATAATGTTGACACGACATGATCGGCAGCCGGATGCCGTGGGGGTGCGTATTTTGCGGCGGAATAAAGCAAACTGCGATATCATCGGCCTTGCGCCCGGTTTTAGCGGATGGGCGGGGGTGATCACGGCAATCGTTGGAATGGTCATTCTCGTTGTCGTATTTGTGTTTCATCGAGACGAGCTTAGTGAATATGGCATCAGTATGGGCGCTGCATCGGCTGTTGGCGTGGTTTACTTTCTGTGGAGTTGTCCGGTGACATATCGGGTTGATTTTTCCGGTATTACAAAACGGCGTTGCGGCATTCCGGTTCGCTTTGTGGCATGGGAACAAATTCCTCAGATCGGACATGCGCAGCTTGGCAGAGGAGCGTGCCTGATCATCACACTTGTGGGATGTGAAAAATTCTCGTACCGCAAGGGCGATTCCGAATCCTATTGGGCAGAGAACTACTTGATCCGACACATGCGGAAAACACTATGTATCCAGAACGTAAAAGCCGCTATCCCGATCATAGAGAAATATTATGGCGCTCTGGATTATGACTATATGCGCGATGAGCCTGACACAAGGCCGTAAAACGTGATGATGCGGCTCAAGTTTATGCGTAGGCAATCCGACACAGCCGAAAATAAATAACATTCGCCCGCCAACATTTGTGCAGCAAATATTTCACGCACCGCAGGTGAATTTCACGAAAAAAGGACCTGGCATATGCCAGGTCCTTTTTTCTGGCACCCCCGGCTGGATTCGAACCAGTGGCCTGCCGCTTAGGAGTAGACCCGATACGACATCGGGAAGTGGCATCTAATGCTTAAAAATGCTTGGAAATACAAGGTTTTTCAGCATTTCAAATCCCATCTGATACTACGCTGTGATAGCTAATTCAGAGGGATTTTACACCGTCCGATTGGCTCGAAATTAGCAAGTCTTTCGATTTTTGGTGGACGTTGCAAGTGCAAGTAAATGTCACTATGTAACTTCTCGTGATGCGAAATGATAGGAAATCCTATTCATTCTCGTGTGAGGGTGCGGGTGTCCTTAGACACAGATTTCAGTCTGTTTTATATATCATTTCAAAATGAATTTTTCAACCAGAATTATTAAGAATTTCAAAGGTTTTTCAGACTCAATGATTCTATGTAATTTAGACCCGCCGAAGCAGGTCTTTTTT
>ERZ791614.1727-NODE-1727-length-10640-cov-3.143222_pt1 | contig 10640 bp, 9 predicted proteins | sample MGYA00510274_ERZ791614 | MGnify/ENA primary metagenome ERZ791614 (study PRJEB30046, sample SAMN00715221) | human gut metagenome | study: EMG produced TPA metagenomics assembly of the A metagenome-wide association study of gut microbiota in type 2...
AAATATATGTTAGAGTGTATTTAAAACGTAACTGTTCAGCAGGTCAGCGCATTTAGCTGCGCAGGCCAACGCTTTGCGCTGACCGTAAGAAAGTGATTCAGGAGTGCTAAAATCCATCGCCAAAGGCGATTTAGGATGGATTTTAGCAGTAACTGTGAGGGGTACTGAACAGTTACCAATTCTCATAACTGTTCAGCAGGCCGGGCAACGGTAGACGAACCGCTTCCGGGCGGTTCTGTTTTTGCGGACAAAAGAAGCTTCGTTCGTAACTGTGAGGGTACCGCGCAGTTACCTTCGTTTAATATCTATAATGGAAAGGAACGAATGTATTATGATTAACAAGCTTGTGGAAAAGATAAAAAAGACCAATGCGCCCATCGTTGTGGGGCGGGATCCGATGTTGAAGTACATCCCGGGGCAGATTCAGAAGCGGGCCTTTGAGGAGTACGGAGAGACCTTAAAGGGAGCGGGAGAGGCCATCTGGCAGTACAATAAGGGGATTGTGGATGCTATTTATGATTTAGTACCCGCTGTGAAGCCTCAGGTGGCAATGTATGAGCAGTTCGGTATTCCCGGCATGGTGACATTTAAGAAGACTGTGGATTATTGTAAGGAAAAAGGCCTGATCGTCATCGGCGATATCAAGCGCGGCGATATCGGATCCACTTCCGAAGCATACGCGGTAGGACATCTGGGCAAAGTACAGGTAGGCAGCAAGAGCTATTACGGTTTTGATGAAGATTTTGTAACCGTGAACCCTTATCTGGGATCCGACGGTGTAAATCCTTTTGTGAAGATCTGTAGGGAAGAGAAAAAAGGTATTTTCGTACTGGTGAAGACTTCCAATCCCAGCAGCGGCGAGTTCCAGGATCAGCTGGTGAACGGCAGACCTCTGTATGAGCTGGTAGGAGAAAAGGTAGCAGCCTGGGGAGCTGACTGTATGGGTGATTCCTACAGCTATGTAGGAGCTGTCGTAGGAGCAACCTATCCTGAGCAGGGAAAGGTACTGCGTAAGGTAATGCCCAAGGCATTTATTCTGGTGCCCGGTTACGGTGCACAGGGCGGTAAAGGCGCAGATCTGGTACATTTTTTCAATGAGGACGGACTGGGTGCCATTATCAACTCTTCCCGTGGCATCATTGCTGCATACCAGCAGGAGAAATACGCACAGTTTGGCGAGCAGAATTATGCAGATGCTTCCCGCGCGGCAGTACTGGATATGCGTGAAGATATCGCACAGGCGCTGGCAGCACGCTAGGCAGAAGACAGCTACTATTCAGAGTCTCATTCGCAAAATCGTCTCTTTGAGACTTTACTTTTGGCTCTGAATAGTGATAAATGTATGGGGTGTCCACAAGCGGACAGATGGGAGAACAGAGGATGAAAGAAAAGTTATATATTACCTTCCACTCGGAGGATGATATCAAACATTTTGTAGATACCTGCAACGAATTCGACGATGCAATCGACATCCGTATTCAGAAGATGGCAATGGATGCAAAGTCACTTTTGGGAATGCTCCTGATGAAGACGGAGGAACCGCTGGAGATCGAATATGCCTGCTATGATGATGAAGACAATTACGAAGAATTCAAGCAGGCCATCCTGGAAAAATACGACGTAAAAGTCGTACAGGCTACGGAAAAGCAGGCAGAAGATAAAATTGTTTGAAAAAATTGAAAAATTCTATTGACATTTTCGCCCGCAGCAGTTACAATACATACTGTTGCAGGCGAAAACCTGTAAATGAAATGTACGTGTAGCTCAGCTGGATAGAGCGTCTGGCTACGGACCAGAAGGTCGTGGGTTCGAATCCTGTCACGTACATCTAAGGCCCCGGAGATGATGTCTCCGGGGTTTTTATTTACGCGAGCAACGAGCCAAAGTCCGTGCTTGCACGAGACCTTGGCGACTGCCGCGATAACTTGAGAAACTCGCGAAGCGTGTTTCTCATAGTTTTCCCAGGCACAAGAGAACCTATATCAGACCATTGCCTGCACAAGAATGATATGCTAAAATAATTCGTCGGAAACAAAGAAATCAACGAAAGAGATTTAAAATCGAAATGGAAAGTAAAGTAAAAGAATTGCGTTACGCAATCGTACAGTCCATACCAGTCATGCTGGGATATCTTTTCCTGGGATTTGCATTTGGACTGATGCTGAATGATGCAGGATACGGCTTCTGGTGGGCCTTTTTTATCAGCTTGTTTGTGTATGCGGGAAGCATGCAGTTTGTGTTGGTCACCTTGCTGACGGCGGGAGCAAGTCTGTGGTATACACTGATCATGACGTTGTTTGTCAATGGCAGACACATATTTTACGGACTTTCTTTTGTAGAAAATTTCAAAAAAACGGGTATAACATATCCTTATATGATCTTTTCCCTTACGGATGAGACGTTTTCTCTGTTATGTGATTTGAAAGTTCCTGAGGGAATGCGTGAGGAACGGGTCAGCTTCTACATTTCTCTGTTGGATCATTGCTATTGGATTCTGGGAAGCTGTGTAGGTGCACTGGCCGGAAGTGTCCTGCCAATCGACACTACGGGAATTGATTTTTCCATGACGGCATTATTCACAGTTATAGTAGTCAACCAGTGGATGGATACGAAAGAACATAAACCGGCAGTCATCGGAGGCGTTGTCGGAGTTCTGTGTTTACTGGTACTGGGCGCAGACACCTTTTTATTACCTGCATTGACCATTGCCGCAATCATATTATTAGGAGTTAAGAAAAAATGTTACATTCCGTCGCAATCATAGCAGTTGCAGCTATTGTTACTTTGATCATACGGGCAGTTCCTTTCGTGGCATTTGGTGGAAAGAGAGAGGTTCCGGAAACAGTCACATATCTGGGAAAAGTACTCCCGCCGGCCATTATGGTGATTCTTGTTATTTACTGTGTAAAAGAAATTAATCTGTTTACCGGCAGTCATGGAATTCCGGAATTGTTGTCTATTGCCGTGGTGGCATTGCTTCATATCTGGAAGAAAAATACGTTGCTGAGTATAGCTGTAGGGACCATACTTTATATGATATTAGTGCAAGTAGTATTCTAAAACAGTGTGAAAAGGCTTTTTTTCAGCCTTTTCACACTGTTTTTTTACGAAATTAAATGCTATAATGAGCGCAACAGAAATAAGATGAGGGAGAAACAGAAGATAAAATGGAAACCGATAACAAAGAATTAAAAGAAGAAACAACAAAGAAAGAGGCTGATAAGAAAGAAACGGAGAGCAAAGAGGAAACAAAACAGCCTGTGGAAGAGACAGCGGTACAGAAGAAAAAGAGCAAAAAATGGATTGGTATTGTAGCAGCTGTAGTTGCAGTAATTCTATTGGCATATGGTGGTGTGGCAATTTACTACCAGTCTCATTTCCTGAATCATACTTATATCAATAACAGTGATTGCAGTAATATGACGGCGACAGAGGTAGCGGCGATCATGGATCAGCAGTCACAGCAGTATAGTTTACAGATTCTGGGCAGAGATGAGAACGGTGTGCAGGAAGAGATCGGCACGATCACAGCATCTGAGATTGGAATGTACTGGGTGGATACTTTGAATGCGGCACAGGAGCTTTTGAACAGACAGAATGAATTCCTGTGGATTGAGATGCTGTGGAGTACGCAGAATCATGATGTAGTTCAGGGTGTGTCCTATGATGCAGACAAATTGCAGGAACAACTGGCACAGATGCCTGCACTGCAGAACAAAAATATGATTGCACCGGAAGATGCTTATATCAGTGAATATTCCGAGAAGAACAAGAATTATGAAATCATTCCGGAGACCATGGGAATAGAGTTGAACAACAACCTGGTAGAAGAAGTAGTATCCACAGCAATCATGCAGGGAGATACCACGGTAGATCTGGAGGAGCAGGGCTGTTATGAAACTGCCAAAATAACGGCAGAGGATGCAGCGCTGGTAAAAGCCTGTGATACCATGAATAAATGGGTCAGCGCACAGATCACCTATGACTGGAACGGCAATAAGGTTGTCGTTGACGGAGATACGATCCATGAGTGGATCCAGACGGATAACAAGGATCCCCAACTGGACGAGGAAGCAATCGAGGAATTCGTAGCAGAGCAGGCCAAAGAATACGATACCTATGGCAAAAAGAGAAAGTTTACCACAGTTCAGGGAATCGAGCTTACCTTGCCCAGCGGAGCTTACGGCTGGAAGACCGACCGCGAGGAAGAGGTCAAAGAATTGACAGCTTCTATTGAAAAGGGAGAAAACATCGACAAGGAACCAGTATACAGCAGCAAGGGAGCACAAAAGGGAAGTGACGATATCGGTAATTCCTACGTGGAAATTGATCTGACGAATCAGCATCTTTATCTGTTCCAGAATGGAAGCATTGTATTGGAGACAGATTTTGTATCCGGTAATATGAGCAAAGCGGGCTGCATGACCCCTCCCGGAGTGTTCGGACTGACCTATAAGACAAAAAATGCCGTATTACGCGGTGCGGATTATGAGACGCCGGTAAACTACTGGATGCCTTTTAACGGAAATGTCGGAATGCATGATGCTACCTGGAGAGGAAGCTTCGGTGGAACCATCTATCTGACATCAGGCTCTCACGGTTGTGTCAATCTGCCACTGAATATGGCGGCAGCTATTTATGAATATGTATCTACCGGTTTCCCGGTAGTATGCTATTACTATTAATGCGAATCAGTGTGACTATAGATGATGGGATATTGAGAAGGAAGGCAGTTCTATGAAACAGCGTTCAGCAAAAAAAGTGCAGAAGTGGAAAGAGAGATTTGAAAGAGAACGACAGTTAAGGCAGGAGATCCGGGCGGTAGCACCGGATATTCTGCGTTCTAAGAACTTTCGTTCCACACGTTCACATGTACAGCACGGTAACATGACAGTCAATGATCACAGTATGAATGTGGCAAAATATAGTCTTGCCATCAGCGAGAAGCTGCATATTCCCTGTGAAAAAAAGGATTTGATCCGTGGGGCATTATTGCATGATTACTTTCTGTACGACTGGCACACGCCGGATCATATCAGCCCCCATAAGCTGCATGGCTTTTATCATCCGGGAAGAGCGCTTCACAATGCACAGAAGGAATACCATCTCACTCCCAGGGAAAAAGATATTATAAAAAAACATATGTGGCCGCTAACAATCTCCGCAGTTCCCATGTGTCGTGAAGCCTGGATCGTCACCATGGCAGACAAATGGTGTTCGCTTATGGAGACATTTCATGTACATAAGGGACATGGAGCCCTGATCGAGAAGCTTCGGAAGATTGAAGAGGAGCAGGGAAAATAAAAGGGTGGAAACCCAAAACAGGAGAATGATGGAATTGGGTGAATTATACCGGAGATTAAAAGACTACAGTAAGACAGATTATTATCCTTATCATATGCCGGGACATAAGAGACTGCTTTGTGGAGAATTCCCCCGGGAGATCATGGATATCGACATCACGGAGATTGATGGATTTGATAATCTACATGCTCCAGAGGAAATCCTAAGACGAGTACAGGACGAGGCAGCCGGACTGTACGGCGCAGACGAGAGCTTTTACCTTATCAACGGAAGTACCTGCGGGGTTCTGGCGGCAATCAGTGCGGCGGTTCCGAGGGGCGGGCGGATCCTTATGACCAGAGGAGCCCATAAATCTGCGTATCATGCGGCATATCTGAGAAATTTAACAGTTTCTTATCTGTATCCGGAAATGATGGAGGAGTATGATATTTATGACGCGGTAACTCCGGAACAGATCGCAGAGGCATTCAGCCGGGAGCCTGTTCCGGATGCGGTATTTCTGGTGTCACCCACTTATGAAGGCAGGATCGCAGATATAGAGACGATCGCAAAGCTGGTACATAGTAAAGGAATTCCTCTGATCGTGGATGAAGCCCATGGTGCTCATCTGGGACTGGCGGAAGGATTTGCGAAGAACAGCTGCCAGTGTGGCGCGGATCTGGTGATCCACAGTGTTCATAAGACTTTGCCGGCACTGACACAGAGCGCGTTGCTTCATGTCAACGGAAGACTGGTCGACAGAGAGCGTTTGCGCAGGTTTTTGCATATTTATCAGTCCAGTAGTCCATCCTATGTACTAATGGCAGGAATTGACAATGCACTACAGCTGGTAAAGGAGCAGGGAGATTATCTGTTTGCCCGGTTGCAAGTGAATTATCTGAGAATGCTGACAGAACTGTCAGAATGCAGGAACCTTCATTTCCTGCCGCTGGATGCCAGACAGGATATCGGAAAACTGGTGATATTATCTTCAAAGGCAGGTTTGTCAGGACAGCAGATTTATGATATTCTATTAGAGGAGTACCACTTGCAGTTGGAAATGGCAGCTGCAGATCATTGTCTTGCGATGTTCACAATAGGAGACAGTGACGAGGCATACACAAGAATGACGGATGCATTGCTTGCCATCGATCGTGACATATCTGCGGGAAAGTGGCAGACGCAGCCACAGACGGAAGGCGGAGATTCCAGAGAGACATCTCTCTATCACATGCAGCCGGAAGTCAGTCTGTCTCTTGCGGATGCATGGGATGCCGAAAAAGAGGAGATTCCTTTGGCACAGGCTGCAGGCAGGATTGCAGGAGATTTTGTGAATCTGTATCCTCCAGGAATTCCGGTGCTGGTACCGGGAGAACAGATCGAAGAGATCCATTGCCGAAAGCTTGCGGAGTATTTCAGAAAGGGTCTGAAGGTACAAGGAGTCACCGAAAAAGACGAATATTGCATTACCGTAGTCAAAAAATAGCAGCAGAAAGGATTTAGCCTGTATGAGAAAAACCAAAATTATTTGCACCATCGGTCCGGCCAGTGAGAGTGAGGAGAAATTAAGAGAATTGATGCTTGCGGGCATGAACGTGGCACGTTTTAACTTTTCCCATGGAAGCCATAAGGAACAGCTGGTTAAATACAACAGAGTACTGAAAGTACGAAAAGAACTGGGATTGCCGGTAGCAACTCTGTTGGATACCAAAGGACCGGAGATTCGTCTGCGTGATTTTGAGGGCGGTAAGGTAGAGCTGGTATCCGGTCAGCAGTTTGTCCTGACAACGGAAGAAATCATGGGAACAGCGGAAAGAGCCACTATTTCCTACAAAAATCTGAAAAATGACATCAATGTCGGGACAACGATCCTGATCGATGACGGTCTGATCGAAATGACGGTAGAAGAGATCAAAGGAGAAGACATTGTATGTAAGGTCATAAACGGCGGTTTTGTATCGAATCATAAGGGTGTCAATGTACCGGGAGCGATTCTGTCCATGCCTTATATCAGTGAGGTGGATCTGGCAGATATTATTTTTGGTGTGGAGCACGGATTTGATTTTATCGCAGCTTCCTTTGTCAGAACCAGGGAAGACATTCAGGAAGTGCGCAAGATCGTAGAGGACAGAGGCAGCAAGATCAAGATCATTGCCAAGATTGAGAACATGCAGGGTATTCAGAATCTGGAAGAGATCATTAACGTGGCAGACGGTATCATGGTAGCACGTGGTGACATGGGTGTCGAAATCCCTCTGGAAGAAGTACCTATTCTGCAGAAGAAGATGATCAAGATGGCGGTAGCACAGGGCAAGCACGTTATTACCGCAACTCAGATGCTGGAGTCCATGATCAAGAATCCACGTCCGACCAGAGCGGAGGCAACAGATATTGCCAATGCGATCTATGACGGAACCACAGCCATCATGCTTTCCGGCGAGAGCGCAGCCGGTCTGTATCCGGTAGAGGCTGTTAAGACCATGTCCCGCATTGCGGAGAGAGCAGAGCAGGATATCGATTATCGCGGAAGAATGCAGAGAGTCAAGGAAGACAGACAGGAGACTCCGGATATTACCACGGCAATCTCTTATGCAACCTGTAGCGTGGCATCTGACCTGAAGGCAGCAGCCATCATCACTGTTACCATGTCCGGATTTACCGCGAATATGATCGCACGTTATAAGCCCGGATGCCAGATCATCGGCTGTACGCTGGATGAGAAGGTATATCGTCAGCTGAACCTGCTGTGGGGTGTGAATCCCGTCATGATCCAGAAGGAGCGGACCACGGATGCTCTGTTCGAGGAAGCGGTGTTCAAGGCAAAGCAGGCAGGTCTGGTGAAAACCGGGGATACGGTTGTCATCACCGCAGGCGTACCTCTGGGCGTGGTAGGTAAGACCGATATGATCCACGTGGTGGAAGTAGAATAAAAACGTACTGTACGGCGGTCAAACAGCCGAAACAGGAGCGGGAAAACGAGAACGCAGATATGGGAAAAATTGTATATCTCATGGGGAAAAGTTCCTCGGGGAAAGATACTGTTTTTAAAGAACTGATGAAAGAGGGCACGATGGATCTTCGGACCATCGTGCCTTATACGACAAGACCGATCCGGGCCGGGGAAGAGAACGGTGTGGAATATTTTTTCACAGATGAGACCGGTTTTCAGACCCTGAGGGAACAGGGAAAGGTCATAGAGGACAGAGCTTATAATACGGTCTATGGCATCTGGCGGTATTTTACAGTGGATGACGGACAGATAGATTTGACCACGAAGAATTATCTCATGATCGGAACACTGGAAGCCTATGAGAAAATGATTGCTTATTTCGGAACAGAAGCTATTCTGCCGGTCTATATTGAGCTGGATGACGGTGTACGCCTGCAGCGGGCACTGGACAGGGAACTGCGACAGGAGAAGCCGAAGTACGAAGAGATGTGTCGCAGATTTCTGGCGGACAGCGCAGATTTCTCCGAAGAAAAGCTGGCGGCAGCAGGGATCCGGGACAGATTCGAGAATACAGATCTGACAAAATGTCTGAAAGATATTACAAAGTACTTAAAAGAAGCCGGAATATAGCCGAAATACTGATAACAGAGAAGAAAAATGCCGGAATATAGCCGGTAAACAGAGGAAAAGAGGTGGGCGTATGGAAATGAGAGTAAATCAGATACAGCAGCCGGCTCCCGTGGAGCAGGTACAGAACACAGCGCCCACGGACGGCAGCTTCAAATTCATGCTGGCGAGCCATGTGGAGGAAGCAGAACTTCAGGAGCGACTGACGAACCTGATGGCGGAGATCACCACAGAGGGCGAAAAGCTGGCCAAGAAACGGGATGTGAAGGATATGCGACATTACCGTGGGCTGGTCAAGGAATTTCTCAATGAAGTGGTGACCAGATCCCATTCTTTTTCCAGAGAGAACTTCCTGGATCGGAGAGGCCGGCACCGTGTGTATGGCATTATCCGGCTGGTGGATGAGAATCTGGATCAGCTGGCACAGGAACTGATGAAGGATGAAAAAGACAATCTGGCGATCCTGAACAAGATCGGGGAGATCCGGGGACTGTTATTGGATATCTTTACCTGATGAAAAATACAGGAAACGCTTGCGTGATTCGCAAGAAGGCAGTACGATAAAAGCAGGACCAAAAAGACAATAAGATACGGACAGGGGGAATACCAATGGCAACATTTCATGACATCATAGGTCAGGAACAGATTAAAGAACATTTACAGAACGCCATTTCGGCGAAGAAGATTTCCCATGCTTATATCATCAACGGTGAAAAATCCTCCGGCAAAGAATTTATTGCCAGAGTATTTGCCATGACCCTGCAGTGTGAAAAGGGCGGAGCAGAACCGTGCTATGAGTGCCATTCGTGCAAGCAGGCAGTCAGCGGCAATCATCCGGATATTATCTGGGTAACGCATGAAAAGCCGAACAGCATCAGTGTAGATGATATCCGGGTTCAGATCAATGGGGATATTCAGGTGAAGCCTTATAATGGAAAATACAAGATCTACATTGTGCCGGATGCAGACATGATGACTGTACAGGCACAGAATGCTCTGCTGAAGACAATCGAAGAGCCACCTGCTTATGCGGTAATTCTGCTTCTTACAGAGAATGCGAACAGTCTGCTCCCAACGATCTGCTCAAGATGCGTTATGCTGAAGCTCCGCAACATTAAGGATCAGCTTGTGAAAAGGTATCTGATGGAGCAGCTTCAGGTTCCTGATTACAAGGCAGACGTGTGTACTGCATTTGCACAGGGCAATATTGGAAAAGCTGCTATGCTGGCAGGCTCTGAGCATTTTAATGAAATTAAAGATGAGGCAGTTCGTCTGCTGAAGAATATCGATACCATGGAACTCGGTGATCTGGTGGAAGCTGTGAAACGGATTTCCGCTTACAAGATTGAGATCACAGATTATCTGGACATCCTTATGATCTGGTATCGTGATGTTCTGATCTATAAAGCAACAATGAATATCGACAGACTGATTTTCGGTGAAGAGATCGACAGTATCAGGGAGCGTGCGAAAAAGAGCTCTTATGAAGGAATTGAGACAATTCTGGAAGCACTTGAGAAAGCAAAGGCGAGACTGCGCGCCAATGTCAACTTTGATCTTGTCATGGAACTTCTTCTGTTGACAATAAAGGAGAACTAGGGAATGACAAAAGTAATTGGAGTCCGTTTTCGGACTGCAGGAAAGATCTATTTTTTCTCACCGGGCAAATTTGAGGTGAAGCGTGGTGATCAGGTAATTGTAGAGACCGCGAGAGGAGTAGAATTCGGTAACGTTGTGATGGGACCGAAGGAAGTGAAGGATGAAGAGATCACCCAGCCTC
>ERZ791614.1728-NODE-1728-length-10637-cov-2.402570_pt1 | contig 10637 bp, 10 predicted proteins | sample MGYA00510274_ERZ791614 | MGnify/ENA primary metagenome ERZ791614 (study PRJEB30046, sample SAMN00715221) | human gut metagenome | study: EMG produced TPA metagenomics assembly of the A metagenome-wide association study of gut microbiota in type 2...
AGCGAAACAGCATCCGCTCTATACGCCTGTCTGCCGCCTGTCGGAACTGGTAAAGGAAAGTGACCCGATCATCCCGCACACCTTTGATGCGGGCGAGGGTGTGCTGATTCCGGGCGAGATCCTGCACCATGCGGCGCATGGCTGCCGGGCATTTGTGATTTTACAGCCATTTGGCTGTCTGCCAAACCATGTGGTAGGACGCGGCATCGTAAAAAAAATGCGGGAAATGTACCCGGACGCCCAGATCCTGCCGCTTGACTACGATCCGGATGTGAGCTTTGCCAATCTGGAAAACCGCCTGCAGATGCTGATTATGAATGTGAAAGAAAGAAGCGTGGACACGGTTGCCCTGCCGGACGTGGGGCAGAGAAGCCCCGTGGAGACTATGAATAGAAAACAGAAAAACGCCGATAATAAAAAGCAGAAAGTTTCCTGATTTCGGGTTAGACAAAAATAGAAATCACATAAGCCCACGCGGCGGAAAGGGACAGGCTATGAAACATCTGGAAATTGAAAAGGTGATTGGACGGGAGATTGTTGATTCGAGAGGAAATCCAACAGTGGAGGCGGAAGTTTATCTATCAGACGGAAGCATAGGACGCGGCGCGGCACCGAGCGGTGCATCGACAGGTGAATTTGAGGCTCTGGAGCTGCGCGACGGCGACAAGTCGCGTTTTGGCGGAAAGGGCGTACAAAAAGCAGTCCAGAATGTGAATACCGTGATTGCAGAAGTATTAAAGGGCATGGATCCGGCGGACATTTATGCGGTTGATAAAGCGATGATCGAGGCGGACGGAACCAAGGATAAATCCAAGCTGGGCGCGAATGGGATCCTGGCAGTTTCGATCGCGAGCGCACGGGCGGCAGCCAATGCGTATGGTCTCCCACTGTATCGTTTCCTCGGCGGTGTATCTGGAAACCGTCTTCCGGTCCCGATGATGAACATTTTAAACGGCGGTGCACATGCGGCAAATACCATCGATGTACAGGAGTTCATGATTATGCCGGTTGGCGCAGAGAGCTTTTGCGAGGGACTCCGCTGGTGTACCGAGGTGTTCCATGCACTGGCAGCATTGCTTAAAGAGCGCGGACTGGCAACCTCTGTCGGCGATGAGGGTGGTTTTGCGCCGGATCTGGGAAGTGACGAAGAAGCAATCCAGTGCATCTTAGAGGCAGTGGAGAGAGCCGGATATAAGCCGGGCGAGAGTTTTGTCCTGGCGATGGATGCGGCATCCAGTGAGTGGAAGAGCGGTAAGAAGGGCGAGTATCTGCTTCCGAAGAGCGGCAAGAAGTTTACTTCCAAAGAGCTGATCGCACACTGGAAACAGCTCTGCGGGAAATACCCGATCGCCTCGATCGAGGATGGTCTGGACGAGGAGGATTGGGAAGGCTGGCAGAAGATGACCGCAGAACTCGGCGGACAGGTGCAGCTGGTCGGCGACGATCTGTTTGTAACAAATACCGAACGCCTGGAAAAAGGTATCCGTCTCGGCTGCGGCAATTCGATCCTGATTAAGCTGAACCAGATTGGATCCGTCTCCGAGACACTGGAGGCAATCAAGATGGCACATAAGGCAGGTTACACGGCGATTGTATCCCACCGTTCCGGCGAGACCGAGGATACGACGATCGCAGATCTGGCGGTCGCATTGAATACCTGCCAGATCAAGACGGGCGCACCGAGCCGGAGTGAGCGCGTGGCAAAATACAACCAGCTTCTGCGGATTGAGGAAGAGCTGGGAACCGGCGCACAGTATCCGGGGAAGGCGGCATTTAATAAAAATTAAGTTGTCTTTTTTGCGAGATATCGTGCAGACAAGCAATCTGTTACATTGCATGAAATGTGTGAATTGTTCCGAAAACGAATGCATTTCCTCAGAAACAGACAAAAATCATCTGGGGAAATGCCGGATGGCGTCGAAACAAAGGAAAATAGAATACAACTTTGAAAAGGAATGCGTTTTACCGTACAACCAGGACGGAGAGAAACGTATTCCTTTTTGTTTTGCATAAGACCGAAAAAAGGAATATTGCTAAAAGTTTGACAATATTTTAAAAAATAATCGTTTTTATACGAAATTTATTGACAAAACAGTGGGAATGATTGTAAAATAACTGTAAAGCAAATATGAAAAAAGGATTTATTTTTTTTGAACGAATGGAAAAACGTTTTACCAAAGGAATGGTCCGGCGGATAACGTATTTCACATAAAAAGGAGGATGAAAGAATGAGAAAGAGAACATTAAGCATTGTACTTGCAGCAGCAATGTGTGCCAGCTTAACAGCCTGCGGCGGTGGCGGAAGTACTGCTGAGACAACGGCAGCTGACAGCAGCAATACCGAGACAAAGGCAGCCGACGCTTCAGAGAAATCTGACAAACCGCTTCGTGTGTGTGTTGTCTACACCGGCAACTTAGGTGATAAGAGCTACAATGACTCCTGCAACATGGGTGCACAGAAAGCAGTTGAGGATTTCGGCATCGAGCTTAAGAGCCTTGAGGGTACCACTGCTGAAGAGTGGAAAGCAAACCTGCTTCAGGCTTGTGATGACGGCTACGATTTAATCATCGGTGCTTCTTCCAACATCGCAGATTATATCACTGAGAATGCATCCAGTTATCCGGATACCAAGTTTGCAGTTATCGATACAACCGTTGATCTGCCGAACGTTGAGTCCATCAGCTTTGCTCAGAATGAGGGCTCCTTCCTGGCAGGTGCGGCAGCAGCTATGTTCACCACCAAGACCGATATCCCGAATGTCAATGAAGATCATATCATCGGCTGGGTAGGCGGTATGGATATTCCGGTACTTCATGACTTCTATACAGGTTATGAGCAGGGCGCGAAGTATATCGATCCGGATATCAAGATTCTTCAGGCTTTTGCAGGAAGCTGGACGGATCCGTTAAAGGGTAAAGAGCTGACGTTAGCACAGTATGAGCAGGGTGCTGATATTGTCATGAACGTAGCATCCGGTACCGGTGTTGGTATTCTGGAAGGTGCAAAAGAAGCTGACAAATACGCAATCGGCGTTGACTTAAACCAGGATTCCGATCAGCCTGGACATGTTCTTACTTCCATGGTTAAGAGAGTTGATAATGCTTGCTATCTGGTTATCCAGTCTGCAGTAGAGGGAACTTTTGAGGGCGGCACAACCAAATATCTGGCATTGAAGGACGGCGGTGTCAGCCTGACCGATTTCTCTGTTATCAAAGAATCTCTGGGCGACAAATTCCCGCAGGATATCGTTGATAAGTGTGATGAGCTTGCCGAGAAGATCAAATCCGGCGAGATCGTAGTTGAAAACTATGAAGGATTTGGCCCACAGGCATAATTGATAAAGACAAGGCCGGGAGCGAGTGAAACCTGGCGGCGAAGGGGGATCTGAATTCTTTCAGGTTCCCCTTCATTTTCAACAAAATGTTTTTTCTTGGAAAGAGCCGTCAGGCATTTCCGGACGAGAGGGTGATCGAATGAACGAATACGTAGTGGAGATGAAAGGAATTGTCAAAAATTTCGGGCAGGTTCAGGCGGTAAAGCATGGTGAATTTACTCTGAAAAAGGGCGAGATTCATTCTCTGATTGGTGAAAATGGAGCTGGTAAATCCACCATGATGAAGCTTCTGTACGGCATGTATCCCATTGACGAGGGCGAGATTATCGTCAAAGGTGAACCGATGGGAACCATCACACCGAAGCTTGCAATTGAGCACGGTGTCGGCATGGTCCATCAGGAATTTATGCTGGTGAATGAGCTGACGGTTCTGGAGAATATTATTCTGGGATTTGAACCGAAAAAGGGATTGACAATTGACTTTGACAAGGCAAGAAAAGAAGTTAAAAAGTATATTGAACAGTATCATATGGACGTGCAGCTGGATAAGAAGGTAAGCCAGATTTCAGTAGGCGAGGCGCAGCGTGTGGAGATTATCAAGACATTGATGCGAGGTGCTGATATCATCATTCTGGATGAGCCGACACGCGGTATCGATATCGGTGCAAAAACGCAAATCTACCACCTGATGCGCGAGCTTGCCAAGCAGGGCAAGGCAATCATCATGATTTCCTCGGAGCTTCCGGAGGTCATCGGCATGAGCGACAACATCGTCGTCATGTTCGAGGGTAAGATCACCGGGACCTTATCCGGGGACGGAGCAACACAGGACGAGATCATGCGATATGCGGAGAACGTCGGATGAAAGGGGAAAGAACAGTGGAAAAGCGGCGAGAGCGGAACACCAAAAAAACGCTGCTGGATATTTACAGCAAGTATGGTATCATTCTGATTCTGATTCTGATCATGGCCTTCCTGACCATTCGGACCGGAGGAACATTCATCGGAAAAAATAATCTGCTCAACATTCTGAAGCAGATCGCCTGTATCGGCGTGCTGGCCTGCGGCCAGACGGCGGTCATCATTGCCGGCGGCATGGATCTGTCGGTCGGCTCAATCGTCAGCCTCGTTTCCGTCCTGGTGGCATCGACGGCACACCCGGGCGACTTCCCGCTGATCGTGCCGATCATGGTCGGCCTTCTGACCGGTCTGGTCTGCGGCCTGATCAACGGCCTGGCAGTCGCCAAGCTGAAGATTCCGCCGTTCATCGTTACCATGTCTACCATGACGATTTTCGCAGGCATCGCTCTTCTGATCACGAAGGGCACCCCAATCAATCACTTCAGCGATGCGTTCAACTTCATCGGCGGCGGCAAGCTGCTTGGCATCCCTGCCCCGATTTTTGTGCTGCTGCTCGTGGTCCTGCTCAGCTGGTTCCTGATGCGCAAGACGACTCTGGGCTACCACATCATTTCGGTCGGCGGCAATGAGAACGCCGCCAAGATGGCCGGCATCAACACCGTCTTTACCAAGATCGTTGCCTATTCCTTCTGCGGCCTGATGTCCGGCGTGGGCGGCATTCTGCTTACCTCCCGCGTGCAGTCCGGTCTTGCAAACCTGGGCGACGGCCTGCAGATGGAAGCCATCGCAGCTGCGGTCATCGGCGGAACGAGCCTTTCCGGCGGCAAGGGCAACGTGCTATATACCATCGTCGGCGCCTGCATCATCGGCGTGATCAACAACGGCATGGATCTGCTGCGCGTGAATATGTACTGGCAGGATATTGTCAGCGGCGTCGTGATCATGCTGGCCGTGTTCCTGGATATCCAGAAGAACAGAGGTAATCAGTAATATGATCGAGGAGCTTGTCCTCCGCCAGCATCATGTCGCCGTGTTTGTGGGTGACATGGAACGGAGTATCCAATTTTATCAGCGCTGCTTTGGCTTCCGGCTTTGCCTCACCGGCTATGTGGAAGCGGCGCATGAGCGGGTCGCCATGCTGAAGCTGAAGGACATCGTGCTTGAGCTGCTGTCCGTGGACGAATGGCCCACCGAACGTCTGCGGACGGCATGCCTGAACACAAACACCCACTTTTCTCTCATGGTAAGCGACGTCGCCGAAGCGCGGCGGCGTCTGGAGCAGGATCCGGAGCTTACCTTTGAGGAGGCAGATATCCGCCGGGTCCCAAACGTCGGCCCGATGGATCTGCTTGTTGCCTTCCTGCGCGGCCCGGACGGCGAACGGATCGAGCTGCTGCAGGATCGGAACAACGCAGTCCTCTGATCTGAGAAAAGCAAGTTGATTTAAATTTCTATATTGAATGGAGAAAACAAAATGAGCATTACAATCACCCCGCTGAATTCCGGTATGTGCACGTCGAATCCCAAGACCTACCACTACCATCCTTCAACCCACAAGTACTACACCAACGTGAGCAACGAGGATAAGGCCCTGCCCGTGTTCTGCTACCTGCTGAATACCGGCGACGAGCTGATCCTGATTGATACCGGCATGTCCGACACCGACCGTGCAAACACGTACCATCATCCCGGCTCTGTCCAGCTTCCGGACGAGGCCATGCCGCGTGCGGTGATGAAGGCGGGCTACAATCCCGATGATGTGACAAAAATCATCTTCACGCATCTGCACTGGGACCATACCTTCTATATGAAGGACTTCAAGAACGCCAAGTACTATGCTCAGCGCAAGGAATATGAGTTCGCCATGAACCCCATCCCCCTGTACTACAAGTCCTATGAGTACAAGGACCTCGGCATCGAGGCTCCGTTTATCGGCGTCAAATTCGAGCTGATTGACGGCGAAGCCGAGATCGTTCCGGGCGTCCGCGTCTACCCGACGCCGGGTCATTCCCCCGGACATCAGGCCGTTGAGGTCGACACCAAAGACGGCACCTATCACTGCGTCGGCGATGCGATTTTCCTGCTCGACAACCTGAAGCCGGTTCCCCAGATCCACTATGACCTGACGCCGACCGCCCGCTTCGCCAACATCGTCGAGTGGTGGGAGAGCGTGCGCGAAATCAAGCGCCGCTGCCCGGATGTCAAGATGGTGCTTCCTGCCCATGAACCGACGCTGATCGAGCGCTTCAAGGAAACCCCGGTTCTGGGTCTCTAAGGTCAATACTTTGTCAAACGGCGCAGATCTCTGCGCCGTTTGACCGGAAAGAAGGCATGAATTATGGCAGTGATTGCTGTGATCGCGACGCTGGACACCAAGGGTGCAGAGGCCGCATTCTTAAAGCAGACGATTGAGAAGATGGGCTGCTCCGTACTGCTGATCGACTCCGGTATGGGCGCCGCCCCGACCATCACGCCGGATCTTGCACGGGATGCCGTGTTTGCAGAGGCAGGCGTCAGCGACTGCCGCGCCTATCTGGCGGAGCAGGGAAAGGCCGCAACACAGGACAAGATGCGCGAGGGTCTGCAGAAAACGCTTCGCAGGCTGCATGACGAAGGGCGGATTCAGGGCATTCTGTCCGTCGGCGGCGCACAGGGCACTGCAATCTCCACGGCCGCCATGCAGGGCCTGCCGATCGGCTTTCCGAAGGTCATGGTATCTACCGTAGCCTGCGGAAGCGCGCAGTTCGACGACTATGTCGGAAACCGCGACATTGCGATGATTCCCTCCATTGCAGATATCTGCGGCCTGAATTCCATTACCATCCCGGTGTTCGCCTCCGGCTGCGGCGCTGTCGTCGGCATGGCGCAGGCGCAGGCATCCGTGCAGGTGCCGAAGGGAAAGCCGGTCGTAGCCCTGACGATGGCCGGCGTTACAACGCCCTGTGTGATGGGGGTCAAGCAGCAGCTCGACGCGGAAGGGTATGAGACAATCGTGTGCCATACCAATGTAATCGGCTCCGAGGTCGTAGACGAGCTCGCGCAGGAGGGGAAAATTCAGGCCGTGCTGGATATCACGACCCATGAATGGGGCGGCTTCCTGTTTGACGGCCTGATGAAGTGCGGCCCTGAGCGCTTTTCCCACATCTACAACAGTGAGATTCCCCTGATCTCGCTGCCCGGCTGCATCGATGTCATGCTGAAGGGGCCGTATAAGGATCTGCCCGCCGCGCTTCAGAGCCGCGCGCACTATGCCCACACACCCTTCCACACCCATCTGCGCACGACCGAGGCAGAAATGTATGCGGCAGGAAAGCTGATTGCAGAGAAGCACAACCTGTGCCGCGGGAAAAATGCGATCATCATTCCGCAGGGCGGCTACAGTATGCAAAATCGCGTGGGGCACGTCCTGTATGACGCGCAGGCCAATGCAGGATTCGAGAAGGGCGTCCGGAATACCGCAGCGGAGACGGTCGAATGTATCACGACACCGGCTCATATCAATGATCCAGCCTGTATCGATCTGATCGTGCAGGTATTAAATCGCTACATGAAAGGAACTTTTTGATGAATACCTATGAGATGCTGGAAGAGGCTGCTCACCGTGCCTATACACGCGGGATCCAGACGGGAAACGGCGGCAATCTCTCCGCAAGAGCGGACTTCGGCATGATCGTAAATCCAGCGGCGGCTCCTTTGCCGACTGTCTGGCAGACGGCACCGGCTTCGTAGAGACGGATCTGGACGGCAGCGTTCTTTCCCCGTCCGGCAAGCCCACAAGAGAGGTCGTTCTGCACGGCCTGATGTATAAGCTCTGCCCGGAATGCGGCGGCGTAATGCATTGCCACAGCCCGTGGTCCGTGGCCTGGGCCTATTCGCACGACGTTCTTCCGATGACGACGCTCCATGTGCAGCTGAAGATCGGATATGACATTCCCGTATTCGACATTCCGAGCGCCAACGTGCGCCCGATCGACGCGCCTCTGCTCGAGGCTGCTTTCCGGGCCAATCCGAAGCTGCGTGCCTTTATTCTGCGCGGGCACGGCATTGTCGCTCTGGGCAAGGATGTTCTGGAAGCGGAGCACACCGCCGAGCTGATTGAAGAGACGGCACAGATCGCGACACTGAAGGCCATGCAGGAGCAGCTCGTACAGCCGGTCCACGGATAATTTCCTGAACCGGAAGAATTCTGTCATTGCCGCGGCACAAACGGGCCCGCTTCGGAATGCGTAACTTCCGAAATTTCATACTAGAATCTGATAAAAAGCTTTAAAAGCTTTTTATAGCGCCGAGGGCGCGTCAGATTCTGCATGAGACGGCGCAGCGTGCGTCAGCACGATGCGAGTGTGCGTAGCACACGGGATTCCTGATTAAATGTTTTAATCAGGAATCAGTATTAATCCATGGTGACCTGATCCTGATAGGACGGCACCAGATTCTTCATCACGCCGATGATGGCGGTGTGGGCAAGCTCACGCTTGTCGTTGGCCGTGTATACACCGTAGAGCGTGTCGAGGTTGATGGTCTTCAGGGCCTCGCAGAGGTCAGCAGACTCCAGAGAGGTCGCGCGCTTGGCAGCGTCGGCCAAGGCATAAACGCCGTTGTAGTACGTTGCGGCATAGATCTCCGGCGTGGAGCCGTACTTCTCGTCATAGTTCTTTGAGAAGGTCTGAACGAGCTCAGAGGGGTTCTCCGCGATGAAGTCGGTCACATAGTTCCAGCCCTCGATCCACTCGGCGTTGCACAGGGAGTAGACCTGCGGGGTCGCGATGGTCGTGGAGCTGATGACGGGCAGGTTCAGGCCCTGCTCATAGAACTGGCGGGCAGCCAGGGCGCACTCGTCGTCATGGGCCCACATGATGACCACGTCGCAGTTCTCTTCCTTGACCTTGAGGATCTGCGTGCTGAGGTCCTTATCACCGGCGTTGTGGCCGGCTTCGTAGTATTCCACACCGTTGGCATCGCACCACTTCGTGATGGTGTGCATCGCGCCGGAGCCGTAGTCATCGCTGCAGTAGAAGATACCGATCTTCTTGGCGCCGTAGTTGGAGACGGCATAGGACGCCGCGACCTCCGCCATGATGGTGTCGGAGCAGCGCAGACGGTGGAAATAGGGATTGTCGATGTTGTCAGTCAGAGCGGCGCTCGTTGCACCGATGAGGAGGGGGATCTTGCCGGTCTGGACGTTCTGGTCCATGGCCAGTGCGAGGGAGCTGAGCATCGGGCCGACGATAGCGACGACCTTCTGGCTCTGGAGCTTGTTATAGGCGTTGATGGCCGTGTCGGCCTTGCCGCCGTCATCCTCGATGACGAGCTCGATCTGCTTGCCGTTGATGCCGCCAGCAGCATTGATTTCTTCCACGGCCATCTTGGCGCCCTGCTGGGCATAGCCGCCGTTCGTCTGGGAGTTGCCCGTCAGGGAGCAGAGGATGCCGAGCTTGATGGTATCGTCACTGCCGCCCTTGCCGCAGGCGGTGAAAGCAAATACCAGCGAGAGTACGAGGACCAGCGCGATCAGTTTCGAAAACTTCTTCATTTCATGACGCTCCTTTTATTCTCTTGATAGTGGGGTCTGGGATCATTGCCTGCAAGGGGTATCCCCCGCGCCGGAGAAGCGGGGTCCGATCCTCCGGCGCGGGGTGTGAGAAAGGTGATGAATGCTTAGGCACCGCCGCATAATTCAGCGAGGGCATTCGGCGAGAGATTTTTTGTCGGGCCGAGGTTTGAAAAGTGCAGGAATACTTTGTGTATTTCAAACTTTTCGAACCGACGGATCGGCGAAAAATATCCGGCGAAGGCCGAAGGTGCAATTGTGCGGTGTTGCCCTTACTTGATGAGGTTGGTCGCCTTGATGGTGACGTCCATGTCGGCCAGCAGAGCGTCGACCTTCTTCTTCTCCTCGGGCAGCAGGTCGCCCAGCGGCATACGGGGCAGACCGGCGTCGAAGCCGAAGCACTTGAGGACATACTTGAAGACCTCGTGCCAGTGCGGATCGTTGTTGCTGTAGGTGATGAAGTAGTCGATGAAGTCCTGCATCTTATCCCACAGCTTGCGGGCGGCCGGAGCATCCTGCTGCACGGTGCAGAGGTTGAACAGGTCGACGCAGAACTTCGGGAAGATGCCGGGCAGGCCGGACAGCCAGCCGTCAGCGCCAGCGAAGAAGGCGGGCAGCGGCTCGTAGTCATGGCCATAGAGGGCGGTGATGCCGTTCGGGCAGTAGTGCTTCATGCCCTGGATGTAGCTGGCGCGGCCGTCAGCCAGCTTCACGCCGTTGATGATGCCCTGCTCAAAGGCGAAGTTGATCTCCATCTCCTGCGTGTCCGTGAAATACCTGGCCCCACTGGCGCAGGATGCCTCCACGTTCATCAGGTTCTCATAGACCTCGACGGCCATTTTGCACATCTCGCCGCGCGTGATATTGGCGGAAAGGTCGGCGTTCAGCAG
>ERZ791614.1729-NODE-1729-length-10630-cov-5.032530_pt1 | contig 10630 bp, 10 predicted proteins | sample MGYA00510274_ERZ791614 | MGnify/ENA primary metagenome ERZ791614 (study PRJEB30046, sample SAMN00715221) | human gut metagenome | study: EMG produced TPA metagenomics assembly of the A metagenome-wide association study of gut microbiota in type 2...
CAACGGCTGTTGTCGTTTTGCGGGTTGAGGGGGTGATCTCCTTAACAGCAACGGTTTTCCGGTTGCGGAACAATTCGTCGGCGCGATGTGCATAGATTGTGTCTTGCTTATCTATAAAGGTACTGATAGCATCGATAGGAAGTCTTAAAGTATAAGGCTTGCTGTCACCCGGAATCATTTGCTTCTTATATTGCGGATTCAAGCTCTTGATTTGATCCAAAGGTACATTGCAAAGATCTGCAATCTGTTCGAAGTGCAGGTTCTTGTTCACTTGTACTGTGTCGGTACTTGCCGGGATATTTGTTTCCATCGGACAAATATTATGGTCACAATAGTAAGTCATCACATAATTAGCGGCGATAAAGGCAGGTACGTAACCACGTGTCTCTTTAGGCAGGTAATTATAAATTTTCCAGTAATCCGTTTCGCCATTGGCACGGCGGATTGCCTTGTTGATAGTACCGGGACCACAGTTATAAGCAGCAATCACAAGATTCCAGTCTCCATAGATATCGTACATTTCTTTGAGATAACGTGCGGCAGCCCAAGTTGCTTTAATCGGGTCGCGTCGTTCATCTACCAGGCTGTTTGATTCCAAGCCATAGATCTTACCTGTACCGATCATAAATTGCCACAGACCGGAAGCGCCTGCGCGCGACACGGCAGAGGGGTTCAGTGCAGATTCGATAATCGGGAGATATCTAAGTTCCAGTGGAAGTCCGTATGCATCCAATGCTTCTTCAAAAATCGGCATATAGAAGTTGCAGGCACTCAACATGAAAGAAACCTGATTACGCAAGCGTCCTGCATACATATCGATGAATTTGCGGATAATATCATTATAAGGCATTTCCATGATAGCCGGAATGCGTGACAAGCGGTCGATATAGACAGAGTCGCTGAATAAAGGGTTGATTTCAGCTGTACTGCAATCTTTGCCTAAGTCAATATAATTTTTGGCTTTCCAGTCGTTCAACAGACTGTCAAGTGGATATGTCATACTTTTAGGCAGGTCGATGCTTTCTTTGCGTTCAGTTCCATTTTCACGAATCACTACATCTACACTTTGCGCTTTTACCTGCGACGTTGCCACCAGTAAAAGAAAAATAATCGAACAATAGTTAACTAATTTCTTCATGCTTCAATAATAAGATCAATCTAAATTGTGTTTTTAAAATCGTAATACGCATTGCAGACCAACCGACTTGCTTTTTAAACTGCTGGAGCGGAACTGATTGTTATTGTCGATTACAGCCGGTTCTACTTTCATACTCAAGTCGGGGGTTATATCGAAGTTGGACAACTCTGCATCTACATAAGCGTCGATGATAGAGATCAGGTAAACTCCGATAAATGCAAATATACTAAGGTCCCGATAACGACGGAACATATCTTTTCTTCGTTTTAGTGTGTTTTTTAGCTGCTCCTCATTATAAGTGGAGTTCGGGGGCAACAAATCTTCGTAACTTTTCGTATTCGGATTGCTGTCCATAATGTCCAGATAGGCTTGCGAATAGTCTTTGTACATCTTACCGTTCCAACTTAAGGCGTAAGCACAACCAGCAAATCCTCCATATATAATAGGCAATTTCCAGTATTTACGGTTGTAAATCTGTCCTCCACCGGGGAATACGACTGCCAACCACGTTGCTTTGGTCGGATTCGGGATAAATATTTTCTTGTTAATATCTTGAGCAGGTGGCGGCACAGTGTCGGTCTTTACAACAATGGAGGCAGGTTGCTCTATCTTTTTCAGCTCTTTCTTGTTGGCTGCATCCAAGCTGTCCGCTATCTGTATTTTAGCAGCTGACAAACTGTCGATGGCCGGAAGTTCTTTGGATGGTATGATTTGGATAGAATCCTTCTTCACCGAGTCCTGTATAATCGGATCACGATGCCTTCGTGCACGGGCTTTCGGCGCTTCGCGCTGTATGATTGTTGTATCTTTCCGTGCCGGAGTAACAGTGGATTGTGCATACACATCAATCCCTGCCACCTGTAAAAAACAGAGAAGCAGGGCGCTGACTAGTAACTGATATTTCTTACTTTTTCTTGTCATTTACTTCTTTAGCGTATCGAAGATTTCCATGATACGTTCCAGTTCCTCCTCGTTCCCGAAAGGAATACTGATCTTGCCTTTTCCCTTTTCAGAGCAGGTGAGTTGTACCTTGGTGTTGAAAAAGCCGGAGAGTTGTTGCTTCAATAAGTTGAATTCTTCAGGAAGTTTGCCACGTTTGGGTGTTATTTTCCGTGTGCCGCTTTTCACAGCTTCTCCTTCGCTTAATGATTTAACAATTTCTTCTACTTTGCGGACTGAATATCCGTGTTCTTGTATTTCTTCGAATATTTTAACTTGTAGTTTAGGGTCGCCTAATGAAATCAGTGCACGGGCATGTCCCATGTCCAACTGCTTGTTTTGCAGGGCCATCTGTATCGGAGCCGGCAATTTCAGTAAGCGCAGGTAGTTGGCGATCGTCGTTCGTTTCTTTCCGATACGTTCGCTAAGACGTTCCTGTGTCAGTTCGTACTGATCGAGCAGATGCTGGTAGGCAAGTGCGATTTCTACGGCATTCAGGTCTTCACGCTGGATATTTTCAATCAGCGCCATTTCCATCATGTTTTCGTCGTCGGCAGTGCGTATATAAGCAGGGATCGTTTTCAGTCCTGCTCTTTGTGATGCACGATAACGACGCTCTCCCGCGATGATCTGATACTCATCGTCCGAGAGTTTGCGTAAAGTGATAGGTTGGATGATACCGATTTCCGCAATGGAATCAGCCAGTTCCTGCAATGCTGTTTCGTCAAACTCACGGCGGGGCTGGTTGGGATTGACAGTAATCTTTGCCAGCTCTATTTCATTAATGGAAGAAGACCCTTCGGTTTTCACATCATCCATTGAGAGCAAGGCGTCGAGACCACGTCCTAATGCATTTCTTTTTTGTGTTGCCATATCTTCTTCTTTCTTTTATTTATTTCGGTTGATAATCTCTTTAGCAAGGGCCAGGTGATTTTTGGCGCCGGTAGATTCCGCATCGTAAAGGATGGTCGGGACACCGTAGCTGGGAGCCTCGCTCAATTTTACATTTCGTTGAATAACGGTGTTGAACACCAGTTCCTGGAAATGACGTTTCACTTCGTCGTAAATCTGATTAGCCTGACGCAGACGAGAGTCATACATTGTCAGTAAGAAACCTTCGATTTCTAAAGCCGGATTCAGTTTCGACTTGATGATTTTGATGGTATTCAACAATTTGCTGATACCTTCAAGAGCAAAATATTCAGCTTGAACGGGGATAATCACGGAGTCGGCTGCCGTCAGGGCATTGATCGTAATCAGTCCTAATGAAGGTGAACAGTCTATCAGGATATAGTCATATTCTTTCTTCAAAGGTGTGAGTACTTCTTTTAGTATCTTTTCTCGGTTTGGGAGGTTCAGCATTTCAATCTCTGCTCCTACGAGATTGATGTGCGAAGAGATTACTTTCAAAGAATCAATCTCCGTATCAAGGATAGCGTCCTGTACGTTGGCTCTGTCAATAATACATTCATAGATAGTGCATTCCGACTGCTTGATGTCTACTCCCAGACCGGAAGAGGCATTAGCTTGCGGGTCGGCATCTACTACGAGTACCTTTTTTTCCAGTGTAGCAAGTGAAGCTGCGAGATTAATCGTAGTCGTTGTCTTTCCTACACCGCCTTTTTGATTGGCCAAAGCAATAATTTTTCCCATATTCTCTAAATTTATTGGCAGCGAAATAAGTGATAAATCCTTAGAGCGCCTACGAAAAAAGAGAAACTTTGCAATTTCTGTTGATAAGTCGCCTGTTTTGTTAATAACTGTCGGACGAAACGGTTACAAAACTTCAACAGGTTCATCATCTTCTTTTCTCTTTAACGAGCTTGCAAATATACATATTTATATTGGATATCTATTTCTTTTTTTGCTCGCTTGCAGAAGATTAAGATTTGTAAACGGGTAGGAGTGGGGGTGAAAGAGACTTTTCGATCTGATGCGGGGAGGTGTTTGGTGGTACGGCTTCTTTTTGTTACTTTTGTGCGAATATAAAAAAGGAAAGGATTGAATATATGGAAAAAGAGAAGCCGTTGATACTTGTTTCGAATGACGATGGCGTGATGGCTAAAGGTATTAATGAACTGGTGAAGTTTCTTCGCCCTTTGGGAGATATTGTGGTAATGGCACCTGATGCTCCGCGCTCGGGCAGTGGTTGTGCGCTGACGGTGACGCAGCCGGTTCATTACCAGTTAGTAAAGAAGGAAGTGGGCTTGACTGTTTATAAATGTTCGGGAACACCGACCGATTGCATCAAATTGGCAAGAAACACAGTGCTCGACCGGACTCCGGATTTGATAGTCGGCGGTATCAATCATGGAGATAACTCTGCCACTAACGTGCATTATTCCGGTACGATGGGAGTGGTGTTTGAGGGCTGTTTGAATGGAATTCCTTCTATTGGCTTCTCCTTGTGCAATCATGCCCCCGATGCTGATTTTGAAGCTGCCGGACCTTATATCCGCAGTATCGCTGCCATGATCTTGGAAAAAGGACTTCCTCCTTTAACTTGTCTGAATGTAAACTTCCCCGATACAGCCGATATAAAAGGAGTGAAAATCTGTGAACAGGCGAAAGGACGTTGGACGAATGAATGGGCTGCCTGCCCTCGTCTGAATGATCCTAACTATTTCTGGCTGACCGGTGAATTTACCGATCATGAACCTGAAAACGAGAAGAACGATCATTGGGCTTTGGCAAATGGCTATGTTGCTATCACCCCGACTACGGTTGACGTGACGGCTTATCACTTTATGGACGAACTTAATAAATGGTTTAATTAGTTGAAATTTGAAAGTTGAAAAAGAAAGCATGACGCCCTGTTAGTCATCTATCCCTACCAACTCTCAACTCTCAACTCTCAACTCTCAACTCAATGAAGTATTATCTGATTGTCGGTGAAGCTTCCGGCGACTTGCACGCCTCTCATCTGATGGCTGCCTTAAAGGCAGAAGACCCGCAGGCTGATTTCCGTTTTTTCGGAGGTGACTTGATGGCGGCTGTCGGAGGAACAATGGTAAAGCACTATAAGGAGTTGGCATACATGGGATTTATTCCTGTATTACTCCATCTGCGCACTATCTTTGCAAATATGAAGCGTTGCAAAGAAGACATTGTTTCCTGGGAACCGGACGTTGTTATTCTGGTAGATTATCCGGGATTCAATCTTGATATTGCCAAGTTTGTCCATGCAAAGACACAGATACCGGTTTACTATTATATTTCTCCGAAGATATGGGCGTGGAAAGAATACCGTATCAAGAATATAAAACGAGATGTAGATGAGCTTTTCTCCATTCTTCCTTTTGAAGTGGAATTCTTCGAAGGAAAGCATCAATACCCCATTCACTATGTAGGAAACCCTACGGTGGATGAGGTGGCAGCCTATCAGGCAGCTCATCCGAAAAATAAGGAGCACTTTATTGCAGAGAACCAATTGGAGGATAAGCCGATTATCGCTCTTCTTGCCGGTAGCCGGAAACAGGAAATCAAAGATAATCTGCCGGATATGTTGAAGGCTGCTTCTGCTTTTTCCGATTATCAGCTTGTTCTGGCGGGTGCTCCTGCCATTGCTCCCGACTATTATAAAAAATATGTAGGAGAAGCGAAAGTGAAAATCATTTTCGATCAAACCTATCGTTTGTTGCAGCACGCAGATGTGGCTTTGGTCACTTCAGGCACGGCTACTCTTGAGACGGCATTGTTCCGTGTTCCCCAAGTCGTTTGTTATTACACTCCGATAGGGAAAGTGGTTTCCTTCTTGCGGCGTCATATCTTGACCGTGAAATTTATTTCGTTAGTTAATCTGATTGCCGACCGTGAAGTGGTAAAAGAGTTGGTGGCGGATACGATGACCGTGAAGAATATGCAGAACGAATTGAGAAATATCATTGAAAATGAAGCGTATAGAAATGAGATGCTTTCGGGGTATGAATATGTAGCCGAACGGTTAGGGCCTGCCGGTGCTCCTCGTCATGCAGCTCGTGAAATGCTGCGTTTGTTGAAAAAATAACTTTCTTTTTCTGAATAAACGTAAAGCCGATGCAGTAAATGCACGGCTTTTTTATTTATAAAGCAGAAGACTAAAATAAAGAAAGGAAAAAGATATGAAAAAAATTAAGTGGCTTTTAGGAATCTTATTATTGGCATTAGTGCCAATGTTGCAATCATGTGATGATGATGGTTATTCTATTGGAGATTTCAGCTGGGACTGGGCGACTGTTCGTGCAACCGGTGGAGGAGGTTATTATTTGGAAGGTGATCGTTGGGGATTGATTGATCCGGTTGCTACTTCCATACCTTGGTTTAAACCGGTGGACGGTGAACGTGTAGTGGCCTTTTTCAATCCTTTGTATGACATGGAAGGAGGAAAAGGAGTTCAGGTGAAGATGGAAGGCATACAGGAACTGTTGACAAAAGAAGTGGAAGATATGTCGACAGAGGAAGAAGCGGAAGAATTCGGAAATGATCCTATTCTGATTTATCAGGGTGATATGTGGTTGGGAGGAAAGTTCCTGAACGTAATTTTCCGCCAGGAGTTGCCTCGTTCGGAGAAACATCGTATCAGTCTTGTGCAAAATAAGATGGAACCGGGAGAGCCGGGCGAACCGTCAGAACCGGGAACATTGAATGTGGATGAAGATGGTTACATACATTTGGAACTGCGTTATAATACGTATGAGGATGTGACTGACTATTGGGGATGGGGACGAGTTTCTTATAATCTGGAAAAGTTCTTCCCAACGGAAAAAGATGCCGAATCAACAATGAAAGGTTTTAAAGTGACTATAAATTCAAGAGAACATGGAGAAGGAAGAGTGATCGTTCTTGATCTGGAACATCCGGTAGGTGTGCCGGAAGCTGCGAAGGATGTACACTCCACTTCTTCGATCCGATAACCTAACTATGATTTACTGTGTGTGAAAAAGGTCGGGAACTTCGATAGAAGTTCCCGACCTTTTGTATTGTGTGCAATTCTAATCGATGAGAAAAACTCCTGTTAGGACCATGTTAATGCATATAAGTAAACGACTGCTGCCGGTATGGCCATCAAAGAACTGTCAAACCGATCGAGCATCCCTCCATGTCCCGGAAGAATATTTCCCGAATCCTTTACGTGCAATTGGCGTTTTAGCAATGACTCCGTCAGGTCGCCCCATGTACCGAATATAACAACCACCAGTGCCAGTCCTGCCCATTCAATCATTGACATAAATGGGAAGTAGTGAGCGAGTATAAAAGATACTCCGATTGCTACCACTCCGCCGCCGATAGAACCTTCCCATGATTTCTTGGGAGAGATACGTTCAAACAACCGGTGTTTGCCGATCAATGAACCGATGCAATAGGCTCCCGTGTCATTCAGCCAGAGGAAAATAAAGATGGATAGCGGTAGGATAGAATTGTAACTTACGCTACTGTATTCTGATCCCGGATCGTTATGGAATGCCAATACATTCAGCAAAGCAAAAGGCAGTCCGATATAAAGTTGGCTAAGCATAGAATAAGCCCAGTTAAGTACCGGGTTTTCCTTTTTCAGATACAACTCGCTAATCATCATGTAAAGCAATAAAAGCACATACGGGATGAATATTTTCGAATCGGCTGCATCAATGCAGAATCCCATGATTGCGAGGAATAAATAAGCCCCGCCGAGCATATTAATGGTCTTGTTTATCTTCACTCCTTCTGCGCGCATATTTACCAGCTGTCCGAACTCATAAATGGTCAGTGCGCTGATAGCGGTGAACAGAATACCAAAGCTGAATGCGTCATAAAGGATGCACCCTACCAAGATGGCAACGAAGAGTACACCCGTAATAGCTCGTTTTATGAAATTATTAATCAAAATCTATTCGTTTTAATTAGTTGGACCCGTTAGCTTGTTCCCCATTGGATTTACCCTCTACGGTAACTTTGCCCTCCACAGTAACCTTTTTACCTTCTGCGGCAACTTTGGTGTCTATGGGTGCTTGTTCTTCCTTTGCGGTATTTTCAGCTTCCTCTTCTTTGATTTCCTTTTCTTCTTCTTTCAGCTTTTGGGCAAGTTCTCTTTCAGCTCTTGCGGCATCCTGGCTTTCTTTAGCAGCCATGATTTCTTCTGATCGGGAAGCCCAGGGGCGTTTACCAAAGATGCGTTCAACGTCTTCCGCGAAGATTACTTCTTTGTCAATCAGTAATTGCGTCAGTTCGTTGTGTCCTTCTTTATTCTCTGACAGAATTCTCTTGGCACGGTCATACTGCTCGTTCACCATTCTCTTGACTTCTTCGTCAATCAATTCGGCTGTCTTTTCGCTGTATGGACGGTTGAAAGAATATTCATCGTTGTTGTAATAACATAAATTCGGCAGCTTGTCGCTCATACCTAAATAAGCAATCATACCGTATGCCTGTTTAGTCACTCTTTCCAAGTCGTTCATGGCACCAGTTGAAATGCGGCCGAGGAATAAATCTTCAGCGGCGCGTCCTCCTAAAGTAGCACACATTTCATCCAACATTTGCTCCTTAGTAGTAATCTGACGTTCTTCCGGCAGATACCAGGCAGCTCCTAATGCACGTCCGCGGGGAACGATAGTTACCTTAATCAACGGATTGGCATATTCCAATAACCAGGAGATAGAGGCGTGTCCTGCTTCATGCAAAGCGATGGAACGTCTTTCAGCTTCCGTAGTAATCTTGGTTTTCTTTTCCAGACCACCGATGATGCGGTCTACCGCATCCAGAAAGTCTTGCTTGCCTACAAATTTCTTTCCGTGGCGGGCAGCGATCAATGCAGCTTCATTGCAGACATTGGCGATATCCGCACCCGAGAATCCCGGTGTCTGACGTGCCAGCAAGTCCACATCTACACTATCGTCTATTTTAATCGGGCGCAAATGCACGCCAAATACTTCTTTACGTTCGTTCAAGTCGGGCAGATCCACGTGTATCTGACGGTCAAAACGTCCTGCACGGAGCAATGCTTTATCAAGTACGTCTACACGGTTAGTAGCAGCAAGGATAATTACACCGCTGTTGGAACCGAAACCGTCCATCTCTGTCAATAACTGGTTCAATGTGTTTTCGCGTTCGTCATTTCCTCCCATTGCAGGATTTTTGCCACGAGCACGTCCTACGGCATCAATCTCATCAATAAAGACGATACAGGGAGCTTTTTCTTTAGCCTGTTTAAACAAGTCGCGAACACGGGATGCACCTACACCCACAAACATTTCCACGAAGTCAGAACCTGCCAGTGAGAAGAACGGAACGTTTGCTTCACCGGCAACAGCCTTCGCAAGCAATGTCTTACCGGTTCCCGGAGGGCCTACGAGCAATGCGCCTTTGGGAATCTTACCTCCTAGGTCAGTATACTTCTGAGGTTCTTTCAGAAACTCTACGATTTCTTCTACCTCCTGTTTGGCTTCCGCCAGGCCGGCTACGTCCTTGAATGTAATCTTGATGGAGCCTCCCTTTTCGAAAAGCTGGGCTTTGGATTTTCCTACATTGAATACACCGCCGGCACCACCGCCGCCACCGCCGCTCATACGGCGCATGAAGAATATCCATAGGGCGATTAATAAAACCAGTGGAAGAATATTAATCAGGATTGCCGGGAAAATATCCGAATCGGCAGGGTAATCTGCTATTCCGTCAAAATGACCGGCTGCTTTTTCGTCCTGCAGAAATTTATCCAGCCTGTCCTTAGAAGGAGGGTTACTGGTAATAATTGGGTTTCTTCCTACTTTGGTGGAGTCCGCACCGAATATTGCACCTACGGCATTCGGCTTGACATGGGCTTCGAGAGTTTTCTCAGAGCCCAGTACTTTGCTGATGTAGCCGTTAGTGACATACTTCTGGAAGTCGCTGTAAGGAACGACTTTACTTCCGCTTCCTCTTGAATCGCTGCTCCACCAAAGGCCGAGAAGCATGAGGGCAATAATCATATATAGCCAGTTCAGATTGAACTTGGGCATATTCACCTTATTGTTAGGCTTATTGTTATTAGTATTATTGTTGTCCATAATTGTGGATTAGTCTAAATCGGGGATTTGAGTAAGTTTGGCGTCAGCCCACAGATGTTCAAGATTATAGAAGGATCTTACTTCCGGCAGAAAGACATGTACGAGTACATCGGAATAATCCATTGCCACCCATTCTGCATTTCGGAGTCCGTCGATTGCGGTCGGTTTGCTGTCTGCACCTTTACGGGCAAACTCCTTGACAGAGTCTACAATAGCATTTACCTGACTAGGGGAGTTCCCCTGGCATATAACGAAATATTTGCAGATGGTATCTTCTATACTGGTTAAATCAGCAATAATGATGTTTTTACCTTTTTTTTCCTGAATTCCCTCTTTAATTTTTTCAATTAATATTTTCGTATCGTTCATTCCTGTAATTGAGATTAATAATTCATGTTCTCTTTTGGTTTATAACAAAAAAGGATTACCCTTTGTTTCTGATTATAAACGTGATATTTTTGACAAATATACGGTGATTTATTGGATACAAGAAAGTTATGACTTAATTTTTGTGTTTTTTAGGGGAGATGCTTCTACTTAAGGGAGCAAAATGAGA
>ERZ791614.1732-NODE-1732-length-10624-cov-3.031507_pt1 | contig 10624 bp, 10 predicted proteins | sample MGYA00510274_ERZ791614 | MGnify/ENA primary metagenome ERZ791614 (study PRJEB30046, sample SAMN00715221) | human gut metagenome | study: EMG produced TPA metagenomics assembly of the A metagenome-wide association study of gut microbiota in type 2...
GACCGGGGCGGCAGGGATAGCCGTGCTGCTGTGGGCGTGGGTGCTGCATCGTATTATGTCAGGCAAGCCGGCCGTGCGGCATTTCAGTGGGCGTAGTCTGATTCGGGGCTTGATTGGGCTGGCGGGCACACTTGCACTGGGAACGGGTATGTGCATGACCATGCTTTGGGGCATGCTGGTGCCGGGCGTCGCGGTTGGCTTTGCAGGAATCGTTCTGCTTCTGTGTCTGATTCCGCTGTGCCGCGGCATAAAGGAGTAAGCGGTGGCGGAACAGGCGGACGGCCGCCGTTTATAAGATCGATTGTAAAAAAGAAAAGAGGAAAGAAAATGCACATCAGAAAGAAAGATTTATTTATGGGCCTGATAGGGCTTTCGATGATGCTCGGCAGTACGTTTTCGCCGGCGCAGCTGTCGGAGCTTGTGGATGAACTGCGCACCATGCGGTAAGAAAGGAAGATGGGAAATGCCCGAATACAGATTAAAAACACCGGCGCTCGCGCGCAAGGTTGTTGGCCTTTACAGGAAAATTGAACAAGGGACGGTGTTGGCCTACAAAAAGATAGAGGACAGATTCGTGGATGCTTTTCTGGAAAAGGTGGCGGCCGGGGAACGGTTTATGACCGGATGCAGACATTGCATTAAGACCTGCGACCCGAAGACGGCACCTTATTGCATCACCAGAGCGTTGATCAATGCGGCGACGGGAGATGTGGATAACGGACTGTTGTTCTGTGGCAGCAATGCCTGGCGGGCGCAGAAAATAGAAAGAACAGTGGATATCATGGAGGAAATGGCGTGAGGACCATAAGAATCACCGGAACCGGAAGTGCACTTCCGGGAAGGATCGTTACAAATAAAGAATTGGAACAGCTGGTGGAAACCTCGGATGAATGGATCCGGGAGAGAACCGGTATTGCGGAACGACATGTGTCAGTTGGCGAAACGGTTGTGACACTTGCGTCAGAAGCTGCCCGAAAAGCGCTGGAACAGGCAGGAAAAAGAGCGGAAGAGATCGACCTGATCCTGGTGGCAACCTGTTCTCCGGAGCAGTATCTGCCCTGCTGTGCCTGCCAGGTACAGGCAGCTGTCGGCGCGGTGAATGCTTTGGCTTTTGATGTGAATGCGGCCTGTTCCGGATTTTTGTTTGCACTGAATACCGCAGATGCTTATCTGAGGACAGGATTGGCGAAAAATGCCCTGATCATCGGCAGTGAGGTACTGTCCAAGCTGGTGGACTGGAAGGACCGGGGCAGCTGTATTCTGTTCGGAGACGGCGCCGGGGCGGTAGTTGTGGAGCGATGCAGGACGGAGTCTCGGGTGGTGGAATACAGTAACGCTTTGCCGGAGACAGAGAAAGGGATGCAGGAGACGGCTGAGGAGAAACGGATACCGGCAGCAGGCATTCTGGGCCGGGCACTGCACTCCGACGGCACCGGTGGCGGAGTCCTGCAATGCGGAGCAAGAGAACTGACAACCCCATATGCAAGGACTTCAGTGGCAAAAACGAACCAAAACCAGCCGACGGATGGCAGAGAACATTATATTCAGATGGACGGACAGGAAGTGTACCGGTTTGCCACCAGACGGGTGCCGCAGTGCATCGAGGAAGCACTGTCAGATGCCGGACTTGCTGTGCCGGATATTGATATGTTTGTATTGCATCAGGCCAACGCACGTATTATTGATGCAGTGGCGAAACGCCTTCATGCGGATCGTGAAAAATTTCCTACAAATCTGGAGAGGGTAGGCAATCTGTCCTCTGCCTCCATTCCGGTGCTTTTGGACGAACTGAACAGGCAGGGAAAGCTGCACCGCGGCGATCGTATCGTTCTGGCGGGATTCGGAGCCGGGCTTACGATTGGGGCTTGCGTGATGACCTGGTAGACGGTATACTGAAAATGATCCGGAGCGCAGGAAGACTGCGGATATGCGTCAGAAAAGGCGGCTTCGGAGGATTGCGGACATACGAAAGAAAAATTCCAGATATCGTAGAGGTAACTATGGGAAAAAGCAACAACCGGATGCTGAACGAATTGCTGGTGAATCTGTTCCATAACGTGATGGACGCAGAGGCAAAGGCGGTCATAACAGACGAATTCAAGGATATTACAAATAATGACATACACATTCTGGAGGCTATCGGCATCGAGGAACCAAAGAGTATGTCCCGTATCGCCGGGGAACTCCACGTTACCGTGGGTACCCTGACCACGAATATGAACAGTCTGGAGAGAAAAGGATATCTCACCCGCAACCGCAGCACCAGAGATAAACGTGTAGTGCTGGTGACCCTGACAGAGAAGGGGAGAAAAGCTTTTTTCCATCACCGAGATTTCCACAGGAAAATGATCCATACGATCATTCGGGATCTGGACGAGGAAGAAATGAAGACATTGATCAAATGTCTGGGAAAACTGGATATATTTTTCAGAGAAGGCAACGAGGAGTGACCGGAGAGATCTGGTGGCTCCTTTTTTTGTGTTTACGATGAGCCAGCCTGCTCGATTTTGCGGTGGGCGCACTTGTTTGACAAAATTTTATAAAAATATGAGACGAATCGTATGGAAAATATTGACGTTACTATTGACTTTTCGGTATAATAAATGATACGGGTAGTATGGAAATGCGATTGGGATTCCATATAAAAATATGAAGGGGGAATATTATGAAAAATACAAAAGCATGGAGCGTAAAGATGAGGCTGGCCCTGCTGGCACTGGCGGCACTGGTGTGGATCGCCGTGCCGGTGAGTGCGAGAGCGGAGACGGATGTGTGGGACGGTACGACTGCAAGTGGGTTTGCCGGAGGCACCGGTATGGAAAATGATCCCTGGCTGATTGAAAATGCAGAGCAGCTTGCGTATCTGGCGCAGCAGGTGAATAAAGGCAAGGATTATCAAAGGGTGCATTTTCGGCTGGTTTCTGACCTTGACCTTAGCGGTAAGGAGTGGACGCCGATAGGTACAGATGGCAAGATTTTCTGGGGAGGCTTTGACGGCGGCGGACATACAATAACCGGAATGACAATTACAGGAGATAGAGACTATGTGGGGCTGTTTGGAGAGTGCAAAAACTTTACCGCTAGTTCCAGCTATATAAAAAGTGTCACAGTAAGGGGGGCTAATATTTCTGGTCATAGCTTTGTGGGCGCAATTGCTGGAAGAGGAGCAAATATTTCTGACTGCTATAGTATCGAAAACACGATTTGTGCGTTTCGGTGCGTAGGCGGTGTATGCGGAAGTCTGATAGGAAATATTTCCGGCTGCTACAATAGCAGTTCAGTAAGTGGAAATTCTATAGCAGGTGGAATCATGGGCAGTGCCAGTTATGAAGGAAACGTTGGAAACGGCGTAGTTCAATACTGTTATAATATAGGTGCTGTAACAGTTCGTCAACAGGATAGCTCTGTAGGTGGTATTACCGGTGCATCAGCGGATGGGTATAACATCAGTAATTGCCTGAATTGTGGTAAGATTACAGGGAATGGCAAAAAGGTTGGTGGCATAGCTGGAAGCACGGATTCGAATTATATGAACTTTATCGGCAACTGCTATTACAACAGTGATTTGAATAATGCCGGTGTGGGAGAAGGAGCAAACGATAAGGTGATTCCCCTGACTACCAGCCAGCTTTGCGGTGCACTTCCGGAGGGTTTAAATTCTGCAATCTGGAAAGAGGGCAGTGTCGATACCAACACTGCAGTGGCTACAGGTACAGGAAGTAGATTCGGTACAGCCACAGGGACTTATATCAATCTGACAAAGGTGGCAAAGATCGGAGAGACGAAGACTGCTCCCGTACCGGTATACAACTATGATGTTACAACGAATGGTAACGACTGGGATACCTATACCCTGATCACCACGGCGGAGGAATTCGCAGCCATCGGACAGGATAGGGATGAGACAAAATGGAGTGCAAACTATGTCCTGGGGAACGATATTGATGTGAGTGGAGTACAACTCAGTTCCATTGGAGATCCAGGAATTCCGTACACAGGAAAATTCAGTGGAGACGGACATACGATAAGCCATGTGGATATGACAAAAGAAAATGATGTTTATAGTTCTGGTTTGTTTGCCCAGATTGGCTACACGCAAAACCAGCTCAGCGAAAGCGGTAAGGTAATGCTGTTGGCTGCCAACGGAGTGATTGCTTCGAATGCCGAGGCAGGAGGAATTTGCGGAAATTTGTTTGTGGGTGAAATTTATGGCTGCTCCTTTACTGGAACGGTAAAAGGGGCTGAGGCAGGCGGAATCAGCGGCAATGCCGGACAATATACTAAGATTTCCCAGTGCTTTTTTGCAGGAGACGTGCAGGGAAAGTATAATGCGGCAGGAATCTGTGGTTATAGTCCATTTAAAGTTATTGATCATTGCATTAGTATAGCTGCTGTTACAAGTGATGAACATTGTGCAGGAATAGTGAACGGTGGATATTACGGTACAACGAATTGCTATTTCAATAATGATGTTTATGATGTAAAAGAAGAGGAAGAGGGGAAACGGGGACGTTCTACCTTGCAACTGACCTCACCCGACTTCTTTGAAAAGCTAATAAAAGATGAGGGTTTTAACCCTGACATCTGGACGAAGAAAGCCAACGGCAAAGAGAACGGAATCGCCTACTACCCTTCTCTTGGGGAGAATAATGCAGTTGGTGTGAATTACACCACAGGTCTGTCGTTCGAGAGAGCAGATACCAACATTCCCACCTATGGAGAGAATATTACTTTTAAAGTAAAGGCACTGGTAAACTTTGTGACAAACGGACAGACCTTCTTTGCGGAAGATACGGAGGGCAGTTTTGAGATCCGGATCGGGGATACCATGGTGGTAAGCGCAGAGCAGATCCAAAACGGCACCGCAACTTACAAGGCGCAGACCGTGGGCGAGACCATTTTCAGCCTCGTTTACACCGGGACAAACTCTTCTTTCTTCCCGGAGCAGACAACGAAGGATCTGACTGTGAATATCGCCCCGACAGCACTTACGGCAGAGGGTGATGGCATTGCCAGCGGAACCTATGGCACGAAACTGAGTGGCCTTACAGTGAACGGATTGACAGCGAAGCTGGGGAATAATGTTATTGACGGAAGCTGGAAGATCGACGGAGATGAGATTCCTTATGTCAGTGACAGCGAGACCTATACGGCGACATTTGTTCCGGAACATCCGGAATACTATCAGACGTTGACCGCATCGGTGAAATTGATGATTCAACCGGCATCAGCCTGGAACCTTGAAGATCTGAAACTGCAATACAGCTGGGCAGCCAAGGAAGAGAGGGCTGTGCAAATACCGGGGCTGTCCGAAGATCTGGGAAAAACAGGAATGACTGTTATAACGAGAGAGGATTCAGAGAACATTTTGGCAGCAGATTCCAAGGTTGAATATTCGGAAGGAAAGCTGATATTTACCCTGGGAGAAAATGCTGTGGAAGATATCAATAAGACTGCCACATTATTGGTTGAATTACAGTCACAGAATTATGAGAATTTCCATGTTGGTGTGCACATCCTTCGCACCGCAAAAGCAGACCGCGAGGATACCCCGGATCCGGATGCCTTTGACATGACCTTTACCGTCAGCGGCAATGATCTGGCGGCGCAGATCACCACAGATCGCACTGACGTGGAATTCAGCTTTGATGGAACGGACTGGGGGCAGACCAAATCCACCGGAGTCGGTCACGACGAGAAGGTGACTGCACAGATCCGCTATGCGGAAACCGATGATTATAACGCAAGCCCCGCCGTATCGAAGACATGGAACTCCGGTCACGGCCCGCTGAACCGCCACGACCGGGTGGAACCCACCTGTCAGGCAGAGGGCAGCATCGAATACTGGACCTGCGACGTCTGCGGACTGTATTTTGCATCCGCGGACGGAAGCAAGAGCATAACAGCGACAGAGATCGTTCTTCCGAAGACGGATCATAGCTGGGCAGAAGGATATCTGTCCGATATGACCGGACACTGGCATAAGTGTGGTGTCTGTGGAATCACCAGCAATACGGAAAAGCATGCATCCGGTGGCGCGGCCACCACAGAACGGGCGGAGATCTGTACCGTCTGCGGTTATGAGATCGCACCGAAGAAGCCTGCTGCCAGTAACGACGATGACGATGATGACGACGATGACAGCAGTCAGGCGTCCAATACGGACCAGAAGGCCACGGGCGCGGCAACACCTCCCGCAGCCACGGCAACGCCTGCCACACCCGGTGTGGTAAAGCCTTCTGTAATTCCCGTGCCCCCGACAACACCCGCTGCGGACGAAAACAGTAAGGAAGATGCGGCAAAGCCCTCCGGGGAGGCACAGGACACGCAGGAATCGAGTGGAGAAGCACCGCAGGAGGAGCGGATAGATTCCATGACCGCCCAGACTTCCGACTCTCAGGAATCCGGCACAGAGCAGATAACGGAGACCTCCGGTAAGGGAACGAACGCAGGCCGCGTGGCGGCAGCGGGAGCCGTAGTGGTCGGCGGTGGCGGCGCAGCTGTCTACGTGACCATGATCAAAGGAAAGTTTAAATTCAAATAACGTATGATAAGATGATAAGCGAACCTCAGAGGCCCGGTGCTTCTGAGGTTTGTTTTGCCATAGGGGAGAAATCTGCCGGAAATTACAACAAACTATTTTCAGATGAAAATAAATGTATTAAAATAGAAATAAGTATTGGCAGAACGAAGACAGTTTTGCATAGTTACAGCAAACGCAAGAGAAAATAATGAAATATAGAAAACGGAGGATCCTACGATGAAGAGAATCGGAATGTTGACGAGCGGTGGTGACTGCCAGGCATTAAATGCTGCCATGAGAGGTGTGGTGAAGACCCTGGCGAACAGTAAGGAAGAGGTCGAGATCTATGGCTTCCTCGATGGCTACAGAGGACTGATTTACGGTAATTTCCGCATGCTGACAGACAAGGATTTCTCCGGCATCCTTACCAAGGGCGGCACGATCCTGGGAACCTCCCGTACCCCCTTCAAGACGATCCAGGATCCGGATCCCAACGGACTGAATAAAGTCGAAGCCATGAAGCAGAATTATTATAAGCTGCAGTTGGACTGCCTGGTAATTCTCGGTGGTAACGGCACCCACAAGACTGCGAACCTGTTGCGCAAGGAAGGACTGAATATCGTGACCCTGCCCAAGACCATCGACAATGACCTGTGGGGCACCGATATGACCTTCGGTTTCCAGAGTGCGGTGGATATTGCAACGGATGCCATCGACTGCATCCATACCACAGCAGCTTCCCACGGCAGAGTATTTATCGTGGAAGTTATGGGACATAAAGTAGGGTGGCTGACCCTGAATGCCGGAATGGCAGGCGGTGCGGACATCATCCTGCTCCCGGAGATCCCTTATGATATCGATAAGGTGATCGAGAAGATCGAAGACAGGGACAAAAAGGGCTGCCGCTTTACCATTATCGCTGTGGCTGAGGGTGCGATTTCCAGGGAAGATGCTGCCCTGACCAAAAAAGACTACAAGAAAAAGATGGAAAAATATCCGTTCCCTTCCGTATCTTACGAAGTGGCTGCACAGATCCAGGAGAAGACCGGCAGAGAAGTACGTGTCACCGTACCCGGCCATATGCAGAGAGGCGGAAGCCCCTGCCCTTATGACAGAGTATTCGCCAGCCGTCTGGGCTCTGAGGCAGGCAAGCTGATCTTGGACAATCAGTACGGTTTCATGGTAGGTTACAAGAACCGTGAGATCGTAAGGGTTCCGTTAGAGGATGTAGCGGGCAAGTTAAAGACCGTGGATCCCGATGCTACCATCGTACAGGAAGCGAAGCTGCTGGGCATCTGCTTCGGCGATTAAGACAGAAAATGAATGAGTAACTATTTTCGCCAAGCATCTGCTAATATTTGATGGCTCTGAATAGTTACAAGGAAGAGAGAAAAAACATGTCATATACAGCACTATACCGGAAATTCCGCCCGGACGCTTTTTCCGATGTCAAGGGTCAGGAGCATATCGTGACGACATTGAAGAATCAGCTGCGGGCGAACCGGATCGGCCATGCGTACCTGTTTACCGGAACAAGAGGTACCGGTAAGACCACGGTGGCCAAGATTTTTGCGAAAACAGTGAACTGCGAACACCCCACAGAGGACGGCCCCTGTGGGGAATGCCGTATTTGTAAGGCAATCGCAGCAGGAGCCAGCATGAATGTCATCGAGATCGATGCGGCTTCCAACAACGGTGTGGACAATATCCGTGAGATCATCGACGAGGTATCCTATTCCCCTGCGGAGGGAAAATACAAGGTCTACATCATCGACGAGGTGCATATGCTCTCCCCCGGAGCTTTCAACGCATTGTTAAAAACGCTGGAAGAGCCGCCCTCTTATGTTATTTTTATTCTGGCGACCACAGAGGTGCATAAGATCCCCATTACGATCCTGTCCCGCTGCCAGAGATATGATTTTAAACGAATCTCCATTGATACCATCACGGATCGTATGAAGGAACTGATGGACACGGAGCAGGTACAGGTGGAGGACAGAGCTCTGCGCTACATTGCGAAAGTAGCGGACGGTTCTATGCGAGATGCCTTGAGCCTGTTGGATCAGTGTATTGCCTTCCATCTGGGCAAAGAACTGACCTACGATATGACCCTGGATGTGCTGGGGGCAGTGGATACAGAAGTGTTCAGCAGATTGCTGCGCTTTGTTATGGACCGGAATGTGTTAGGCTGCATTGAACTACTGGAAGAGATCGTCATGCAGGGCAGGGAACTGGTACAGTTTGTCACGGACTTTACCTGGTATCTGCGGAATCTGATGTTGGTACAGACAGCGGATAATCTGGAGGATGTCATAGACATGTCTACGGACAATCTGGCGAATCTGAAGGAAGAAGCTTCCATGCTGTCCATGGACCAGATTATCCGCTATATTCATATTTTCTCCGAACTGTCCGGACAGATCCGCTATGCGGCGCAGAAGCGTATCCTGGTAGAGATCGCGCTGATCAAGCTGTGTAAGCCGGAGATGGAGACGGATCAGGAAGCTGTCCTGGATAGAATCCGCCAGGTGGAGGAAAAGGTCGAGAACGGTATTGTAGTCACGGCGCCCCAGATGCCTGCCGGAGCTCCCGGAGCACAGGGAGTGCCGCAGGCCGGTGTGGCAAAGCCGAAGCCACAGTTGCCGAAGGCGGTTCCCGGGGATATTCAGGAGATTGTACGGAAATGGCCGGCTATCGTGGGAAATGCTGAGAATCCCATGAAGATGTATCTGAAAAACGCCCGATTAAGTCTGGGCGGAGACAACAAGCTCATGGTGGTGTTGGAGGACGGACTGGCTTCCGATTATTTCAAGGGGGAAGCCCACGAACAGAACAAGCAGCAGTTGGAAATGCTGTTGTCCGATTTTTCCAGCAAAGAGATTGAAGTGACGATCCAGACGGTGGAAAGCAGCAGAGAATTCGAAGACAACTATGTGGATCTCAGTAAGGTCATCAACATGGAGATCGATGAGGAAGAGTGATCCTGCGTGAATTTAGGATTGCGGCAGACTTGCAGATAAGGTAAGATAGAATAATAACTCAATTATAAATAATATGGAGGAAACAGCAACATGGCAAAAAGAGGTGGATTTCCCGGAGGCGCAATGCCCGGTAATATGAATAATCTGATGAAGCAGGCACAGAGAATGCAGCGTCAGATGGAAGAAGGACAGAAGGAACTGGAGACCAAGGAGTTCTCCGCATCCGCAGGTGGAGGAGCTGTGGAAGTGACCATCAACGGTAAAAAAGAGATCACATCCATCAAGCTGGCAGAGGAGATCGTGGATCCCGAGGATATCGAGACTCTGCAGGATGCTATCGTGGCAGCAGCCAACGAAGCACCGCGCAAGGCGGATGAAGCCAATGCAGAACTTATGGGCAAAATGACCGGAGGATTAGGAGGATTTCCTTTCTAATGGAACTCTACAGCGGACAGATCAATAAATTAATAGAAGAACTGGCAGCCCTTCCGGGGATTGGCAGTAAGTCCGCACAACGACTGGCTTTTCACCTGATCAATATGCCGAAGGAACGCGTGGACAGGCTGGCAAACGTCATGATCGAAGCCAGAGCCAATGTCCGCTATTGCAAGGAATGCTATACTCTGACGGATAAGGAACTCTGCCCGGTGTGTGCGAATCCCAGACGGGATCATCGTACCATTATGGTGGTGGAGAACACCAGAGATCTAGCGGCTTATGAGAAGACCGGCAAATATGAGGGCGTGTACCATGTACTGCATGGTGCCATTTCCCCGATGCTGGGTGTGGGACCCGGTGACATCAAGCTGAAGGAACTGATGGAACGTCTGCAGGGTGATGTGGAGGAGGTCATTATCGCAACCAATTCCAGCCTGGAAGGTGAGACTACGGCAATGTATATCAGCAAGCTTATCAAGCCCACAGGAATCAAGGTGACGAGAATCGCCAGTGGTGTCCCTGTAGGCGGAGATCTGGAATATATTGATGAGGTAACATTACTCCGCGCTTTAGAGGGCAGAGTGGAATTATAGACAGTATGCATGAAATAAAAATGGATAAAAGTGGGAGGGAAAGACAATGGCAGTAACAAAAAGTTTATTTGGGAAAAGCCCGGAAGGGA
>ERZ791614.1734-NODE-1734-length-10614-cov-5.426366_pt1 | contig 10614 bp, 8 predicted proteins | sample MGYA00510274_ERZ791614 | MGnify/ENA primary metagenome ERZ791614 (study PRJEB30046, sample SAMN00715221) | human gut metagenome | study: EMG produced TPA metagenomics assembly of the A metagenome-wide association study of gut microbiota in type 2...
GTATGTGTTTCACTGTTTAGTTATCAAGGTTGTCTGTCTTGCGACAGCTTGTTTATTTTATCATGTTGTTTTTGATTTGTCAAGAACTTTTTTAAGTTTTTTCAAATCTTTTTCAACCGATTTACTGTTTGTTGACAGCTTGTTTACTTTATCATAGTTTCAAGTGTTTGTCAACATCTTTTTTTATTTATTTTTTGTTTTCCAAAAAACAAAAACGGAGAAGGAGGGATTTGAACCCTCGCGCCGCGTTAGCGACCTATACCCTTAGCAGGGGCACCTCTTCGGCCTCTTGAGTACTTCTCCAGACTCCGAACTAATAGTTCAATATTAAATTCGAATGCACTTTGGAATCTCCCGAAGCGCATTTGTAATTATATGTAAAAAAACCTGTTTTGTCAACAGGTTTTTTTACTTTTTTTCATATTTTTTATTTTTTACCCTAAAATCCGGTTTCAGGACTTGCAAATTTCATACTTCCATCAAGAAGTATACTGTGTTATTGTCGCTTCGATACGTTTTTTTACCTCTGCTGCAATCTCTGTTGTTTTCATATCTTTATACTCATCATAGTATATGGGTTCCAGAAAGTGTACCTGCACTGTTAGTTTCTTAACAGATCCCGTATCAAACGCTTTATAAGAATCAATCAGTGCTACGGGTACGATCGGACATTTTGATTTCGTTGCAGCTTTAAAACTTCCACCTTTAAATTCCTGCGGATGATTGCCGTCTTTGCTTCTGGTTCCCTCGGCAAAAATCAGATAGTTTCGTCCTGCCTTTACTTCTTTGATAACATTAATGATCACCTGCATAGATTGTTTGACATCATCACGGTCAATCATAAACGCTTTCATGCATGCAAATACCTGCTTCAGAAATGGTACGTTTGTCAGCTCTTTTTTTGCCACTACCGAGAAAGGTACCGGACACACCTGTATGATTGCAAGTACATCAAATAATCCCTGATGATTGGGAAAGAAAATAAACCCATTTTCTTTTGGAATATTTTCCATACCATGACCGTCAATTACCAGATTACCACCTTTCACCGCTCTGTTATCTACATATTTAAGAAGCTGATATCTCTGTTCTTCACTGTAACGTTCTGCATGCGATGCATACCAGCATAACTTAAACCATCCATATGGAACAAAAAAGAGATTTCTAAATACCATCAGTAATATTCTTTTCATTTTTTTGCCCTCGATATATTACGCTCCTGTTTTTTCCGAAATTTTATCTTCATATCCCGGATTCTTCTTGATAAATGTTTCATATGCTTTGGTATATGTCTTGTAAGCATCTGTCTTCATAAATTGGACATATGCTGTAGCCGCCTGAGTTTTCATATCATCTGTGATCTGTGACGGTGCCATGATATAATAAGTTTTATCCTGTTTACCAACCATATAGGTTCCAACACATGGATATTCCTGATCATCATCCAGGATCAGATTGTAGGTTATGTATACATAACTGTACTTGTCATTTTCAGAAAGAATCTCACAATCCTGAACAGATACTTTCTTAGGATTATGTGCCGCAAAATATTTGAGTGTTGCTGTAATCTCTGTCTGAAGATCTGCTTCTGTATTATCTGCCTGGTTATAGCACTCCTTCACTTTCTTTTCTTTCCCGTCAGTATAGGAATGAATCAATTCCTCTGTTACTTTTTCCGGTGATTTATGACTCACTCCCCCGCATCCTGCCACACAAAGTGTCAGTAATACCAACACTCCGGTTGCAAGATATCTGTACCATTTCTTCATGGTTATTCCTCTTCCCCTCTGTTCTCATCCTGTATCTCCTGATCTGTCGGCTGATCAGACTCTTCTGTTTCTGCACTGTCCGTAATTTTCACTGCTGCCTGCTGTGCATTTGTATCTTTCTCTTCTTTATCTCTCACTTTAGCTACACTGGCTACAGTGACACCCTCTGTAAGATTGATCAGTTTTACACCTGATGTAATTCTTCCAAGAATGGAAATATCAGCGCAGGCGATTCTGATGATAATACCTTCCGTAGTGATCAGCATTACTTCATTATCTTCATTTACAGCTCTTGCTCCGATTACATCACCGGTTTTCTCGGTAATCTTATAACATTTTACACCTTTACCGCCACGATTCTGACAGGTAAATTCGCCCATAGAAGTACGTTTACCCATACCATTTGCAGAAACTATCAGCAGACAATCTCCCTGAGAATTCAGCTGCATTGCTACCACTTCGTCTCCATCATCGATATTCATACCGCGTACGCCCATAGAAGTTCTGCCTGTACTTCTTACATCTGTTTCTTTAAAACGGATACACATACCATCTTTTGTAACAAGTATTATATCCTTCTTATCATCTGTAAGCTTAACCTCGATCAGTTCATCATCATCACGCAATGTGATAGCTGCCAGTCCGTTTTTACGCACATTCGCATATTCTTTAATCGGTGTTTTCTTTACCAGGCCATTCTTCGTAGCCATCATCAGATAATGACCATCTTCAAATTTACGGAGCGGGATTACTGCAGTGATGCATTCCCCCGGCATAAGCTGTAACAGATTAATAATCGCAGTTCCTCTTGCAGTACGTCCTGCCTCCGGAATCTCATATGCCTTCAGACGATATACCCTTCCTGTATTTGTAAAGAACATCAGATAATGATGGGTAGTTGTCATCAGAAGTTCTTCAATGTAGTCATCCTCAAGAGTCTGCATTCCCTTGATTCCTCTTCCACCTCTGTTCTGGCTTCTGAAATTATCTACTGTCATTCTCTTAATATATCCAAGTTTGGTCATTGTGATCACTGTATTCTCTCTCGGAATCAGATCCTCTGTAGAAATATCGTATACATCATATCCGATAGAAGTCTTTCTGTCGTCTCCGTATTTCTCTGCAATTGCAAGAATTTCTTCACGAATCACGCGAAGAAGAAGACTTCTGTCCGCAAGGATAGCCTCGTATTTACGGATTTTTTCCATTAAATCAGCATACTCTGCTTCCAGCTTCTCTCTTTCCAGACCTGTCAGAGCACGCAGACGCATATCTACGATTGCCTGTGCCTGAACATCTGTCAGTTCGAAGCGATCCATTAACTCCTGTTTTGCGATCTGCACATTCTGCGAAGCTCTGATAATACGGATCACCTCATCAATATTGTCCAGTGCTTTCAGCAGACCTTCTAAAATGTGAGCTCGCTCTCTTGCTTTATTCAGGTCATATTTCGTTCTTCTGGTCACTACATCTTCCTGATGAGCCAGATAATATTCCAGCATCTGTTTCAGGTTTAATACCTTCGGTTCCAGACTTCCGTTATTCGGAATAAGTGAAAGCATATTTACGCCAAAAGTATCCTGTAACTGCGTATGCTTATACAGTAAATTCAAAACTACATTTGCATTTGCATCCTTGCGCAGATCAATACAGATTCTCATTCCCTCACGACTGGAATGGTCATTCAGGTCTGTGATTCCGTCAATCTTTTTATCTCTTACAAGTTCTGCAATCTTTGAAATCAGACGCGCTTTATTTACCAGATACGGAAGCTCTGTGACAATAATCCTGGACTTTCCGTTTGGAAGAGTCTCAATATTTGTCACTGCACGTACACGAATCTTACCGCGACCTGTTCTGTATGCTTCTTCAATCCCTCTTCTTCCAAGAATCGTCGCACCTGTAGGAAAATCAGGACCTTTTACAATATCCAGAATCTCTTCCATAGTCGTTTCGCGTTGTTCTTCAATGATATTGTCTATAATCTTGACAACAGCATCCACAACCTCTCTCAGATTATGAGGAGGGATATTGGTAGCCATACCTACTGCAATACCTGAAGTTCCGTTCACCAGAAGATTCGGATAACGGGACGGCAGTACAACCGGCTCTCTCTCTGTTTCATCAAAGTTTGGCTGGAAGTCAACAGTATCTTTGTTAATATCTGCCAGCATTTCCATGGAAATCTTACTCAGACGTGCCTCAGTGTATCGCATGGCCGCTGCCCCGTCACCATCTACGGAACCAAAGTTTCCATGTCCGTCTACCAGCGGATATCTGGTAGACCATTCCTGTGCCATATTTACAAGTGCTCCATAAATAGAACTGTCACCATGTGGATGATATTTACCCATTGTATCACCGACAATACGCGCACATTTACGATGCGGTTTGTCAGGACCATTATTCAGTTCTATCATGGAATACAATACACGTCGCTGAACCGGTTTCAGACCATCTCTTACATCAGGCAGTGCTCTGGAAGCGATAACGCTCATGGCATAGTCAATATAAGAGTCCTTCATGGTCTTTTCCAGATCCACCTCGTGGACTTTGTCAAAAATATTATCTTCCATTTATCTATTCTCCCTATTATCAGATATCCAGATTCTTTACAAATCTTGCATTCTCTTCAATAAATTCACGTCTCGGCTCTACCTTGTCACCCATCAGTGTAGTAAATGTAAGGTCAATCTCAGAAGTCGCAGCCTCATCCATGGTAACCTTAAGCAGGATTCGTTTCTCAGGATCCATTGTCGTCTCCCAAAGCTGGTCTGCATCCATCTCTCCAAGACCTTTATAACGCTGGATCTTGTTATTTCCGTCGCGTCCGATTTCTGTCAGAATCTGATTCAGTTCATCATCGTCGTATGCATACCATACTTTCTTGTTCTTCTCCACCTTGTATAATGGCGGCTGTGCAAGATACACATATCCCTGTTTGATAAGCTCAGGCATAAAACGATACAGGAAAGTCAGCAGAAGGGTTGCGATGTGCGCACCATCGACATCGGCATCAGTCATAATAATAATCTTATGATAACGAAGTTTACTGATATCAAAATCTTCATGAATTCCTGTTCCGAAAGCTGTGATCATAGCTTTGATCTCTGCATTTGCATAAATCTTATCCAGACGTGCTTTCTCTACATTCAGGATCTTACCTCTCAGTGGAAGGATAGCCTGTGTTACACGATTTCTGGCTGTTTTTGCAGAGCCACCGGCGGAATCTCCCTCTACAATGTAGATTTCACAGTTCTCAGGATTCTTATCTGAACAGTCTGCAAGCTTTCCAGGAAGTGACATATTATCAAGTGCTGATTTTCTTCTGGTCAGATCACGAGCCTTACGTGCAGCCTCACGTGCTCTCTGTGCAAGAACTGATTTCTCTACTGTAGTTTTCGCTACTGTTGGATTCTGCTCAAGGAAAATCTCAAGCTGCTTGCTCACCACGCTGTCAACAGCCCCTCTTGCTTCACTGTTTCCAAGCTTCTGTTTTGTCTGACCTTCAAACTGGGGATTCTCAATCTTAACACTGACGATTGCAGTCAGACCTTCGCGGATATCATCGCCACTCAAATTGGGTTCACTGTCTTTAAGCAGCTTGTTCTTTCTGGCATAATCATTGAACGTCTTTGTCAGGGCATTTCTGAAACCTACAATATGAGTACCACCCTCAGGTGTATTAATATTATTTACAAATCCATAGCAGTTCTCTGTATAAGAGTCATTGTGCTGCATGGCAACCTCTACAGACACACCGTTCTGCTGTCCTTCGCAGTAAATGATTTCCGGGTAAAGCGCTTCCTTGCTTCTGTTCAGATAGCTTACAAATTCACGGATACCACCTTCATAATGGAAAACTTTCTCTCTTTCCATTCCTTCTCTGGTATCTTTAAGAGAAATCTTCAATCCCTTTGTCAGGAATGCCATCTCTCTCAAACGCTGTTTCAGAATGTCATAATCATATACTGTTTCCTCAAATATTTCTTTATCCGGAAGGAAGACAACTGTTGTTCCGGTCTTATCCGGTTGGCAGTCTCCCACAACCTTCAGAGGATACATAGTTTTACCGCGTTCATATCTCTGCTGATAAATCTTACCTTCATGATAGATCCTTACTTCAAGCCATGTGGAAAGTGCATTTACTACAGACGCACCTACTCCGTGAAGACCACCGGATACCTTGTACCCTCCGCCTCCAAATTTACCGCCGGCATGAAGAATGGTAAATACTACTTCTACAGCAGGAATCCCTGCTTTATGATTGATTCCTACCGGAATACCACGTCCGTTATCTACAACTGTGATAGAGTTGTCCGGATTAATAACTACCTGAATCTCTGTACAAAATCCTGCCAGTGCTTCATCAACCGCGTTATCTACAATCTCATAAACCAGATGATGAAGACCTCTGCCGGATGTACTTCCGATATACATACCTGGTCTCTTTCGTACGGCTTCCAAACCTTCCAGAATCTGGATTTGATCCGCTCCGTATTCTGTATTTTCTCCGCCCATTTCTTTCCTCCTGTTATATATACTTATCACCAGAATATATCTGAAAACCCCTGCGTGAAAATTATAGACAGGTTTTCAAATCTATTCTGGTATCTGGACATAATAATACAAATTTATTATAGCACAAAAGCCCGTTCCTTGCCACAGCCTGAATAAAAAAGAATCCCCGAAAACGGGAATTCTTCTGTATATTAATCTTATTCTTCGGTTTTATTGATGAGGTACTGATAGACATCTCTCTTCGTCATTCCTCTGTCATTTGCTACCATTTTCATAGCTTCTTTTCTTGAATGTCCCTGATTTTCATAGATTTCCATGTGTTTTTCTATGGTAATTTTTTCCCAGGATGCCTTCTGTTCCTCTTCCATCTCCTGTCTGCTTCTGCCTTCAATCACAAGCACACACTCTCCAAGCGGCTTCTCTGTCTGATAATAGAGGATCAGCTCCTCGATAGTCGTATGGAATGCAGTCTCATGTCTTTTCGTCAGTTCCCTGCAAAGAGTCATTCTGCGATTTCCGAGAGTTTCCTTCAATTCCTCCAGAGTTCTTACCAGTCTGTGAGGAGCCTCATAGAGAATGATAGTTCTCGTTTCATTCTTCAGTTCTTCCAGAATCAGTTTTCTTTCTTTTTTATCTGCCGGAAGAAATGCTTCAAAAGCGAATCTTCTGGTTGGAAGTCCGGACAGAGTCAGGGCAGTGATACAGGCAGCAGGTCCCGGAAGAGAAGTTACTTCAATCCCCGCTTCATAACACATTGCCGCAAGCTCCTCTCCCGGATCTGAGATCCCCGGAGTTCCCGCATCTGTGATCAGTGCAATATTCTGCCCTTCCTGCATTTTACTGATCAGAACATATGCCTTATCAATTTTGTTGTACTCATGATAACTGGTCATAGGTGTTTTTATATCAAAATGGTTCAGCAGTTTAATACTGTTTCTGGTATCCTCTGCTGCAATAAGATCCACTTCTTTCAATGTTCGAAGTACCCGGAGTGTAATATCCTCCAGATTTCCTATGGGTGTTGCACATAAATACAATTTACCACTCATAATTTGTTTCCTCTCATATTACTTTGCAAATAAAATTCGGTTAAATCATATCATAAATCTTCAGTATATTTTCTGTATAGACTCCCGGCTCTTTATATACGATCAGAGGAGGTTCCACTGTAACTCTGGAATTTCCTCCCTTTAATGCCTCGATCAGAACCATGTTCGGTTCTCTGTCTATGTATGGATATACAAGCTGCATCCTTTTCGGTTCCAGACGATACTTTGTGAGAACATTCATAATCTCAGCCAGTCTGAACGGTCTGTGGACCATATAAAATCTTCCACGTTCTTTCAGAACCTTTGATGCCTGGCTCACCACATCCTCCAGATTACAGAGTACTTCATGTCTGGCAATTGCTTTTGGCATATCCGGATTGCGAAGTCCATGCTGTCCGATCATATAAGGCGGATTACTTGTCACTACATCAAAAGAAGCTGCCCCAAAAATATCAGCAGCCTCCTTAATATCACCCCGTACGATCTCAACATCGTCCTCCAGATGATTATATCTGACACTGCGTCCGGCCATATCTGCACACTCTTTCTGAATCTCAAGACCTGTAAAGTGTTTCCCATTTGTTTTGGTTTTAAGCAGGATCGGGATAATTCCCGTTCCTGTTCCCAGATCCAGAGCAGTCTCACCCTTTTTTACTTTTGCAAAGCCGGAAAGAAGAACTGCATCCATCCCAAAACAGAATTTATCCGGATCCTGTATCACATAATATCCGTTCTGAAGATCATCTATACGTTCATTATCTTTTACCAGCTGATCAGTCATTTAATTTGGAATCTCCTTTTTTATCTTCCAGATTTCCAAGTTCTTTTAATTCTTTTTCAGAGACTTTGACTTTCTTCTTTCTCGGTCTGAATTTCAGGTCATCTACCGGAAATTCCTGAATTTCTTTCTCGTCATTGATCTCTACAATTACCTTTACACGTTGACGAAGCACGTTTACACTGTGTACAGTTCCGGTAAGCCCATCCGGAGTTGTAACTGTATCTCCCAGTCCCGGAAGCTTTTTATTCAGCTCTTCATATGTTTCCTGCTCGTTCTTCAGGCAGCACATCAGTCTTCCGCACACACCGGAAATCTTTGTCTGGTTAAGGGACAGATTCTGCTCTTTTGCCATCTTTATGGATACTGGTGCAAACTCAGACAGATATGTGTGGCAGCACAGACATCTTCCGCAGATACCGATTCCTCCCAGAATCTTTGTCTCATCGCGAACACCAATCTGACGAAGTTCGATACGCGTTTTAAAAATTGCTGCCAGATCTTTTACCAATTGGCGAAAATCAATTCTGCCGTCAGCAGTGAAATAAAACAGCACTTTATTATTATCAAATGTATACTCTGCATCTATCAGTTTCATTTCCAGACCATGTTCACGAATCTTTTTCTGACAGATTTTAAATGCCTCTCTCTCTCTGACTCTGTTCTGTGCCTCTCTCTCGTCGTCCTCCTTTGTTGCCACACGAAGAACTTCTTTGAGAGGGTGAACAACATCTTCCTCACCTACTTCTCTTGGTGCAAGTACGACTTTCCCGTATTCAATTCCCCGGGCTGTCTCCACGATCACGTGATCGCCTGTTTTAATTTCATAATCTTTAGGACTGAAATAATAAATCTTGCCTACATTACGAAATCTCACGCCTACTACTTTTGTCATTCTATTTCTCCCTGATCGTCAGGAACAGCAATTCAAATGCCAGATCAAAATTAACATTTGCTTTCAGACGTACCTTTGTCTTCTGAATAGAATCCAGAATGTTCTCCAGATTCTCGTAGGAACGCTGCTTTGCCTGTTCTCTGATAAAATTAATTTCCTGTTTAAATACCAGATTGTCAATCTCCTGTGTTGCCTTAAACATCAGGACATCTCTGAACCAGAACTGGAAAATATCCAGATAATCGTTGATATTTTGTTTGTCCTCAGAAAGACTCTTAATCGCATCTGACAGTTCATAAACTTCCATGGTGTTTGCATATTTAAGAATCCTCAGTGCATTCTGAGTCATCTCTGCAAACTCCTGAGAAGTAGCTGCTTCTTTTGCCCTTCCAATACTGCCCTGTGCAAAGGATGCGTCAATCTCCGCCTGGTAATCCGGAACATGAAGATGCTCCATCAGATATTTCTTTACAAGACCGTCATCCACTACCTTCAGATCAAGACGAACACATCTTGACTGAATAGTCGGCAGCAGTCCCCCGATATTATTAGTCAGCAAAAGAATCACTGCATATTCCGGCGGCTCTTCAATTGTTTTAAGAAGAGCATTCTGTGCCTGTGGTGTCATAAGATCTGCATCTGCAATAATATAAATCTTGTAAGGACTGTAATATGGTCTGATATCTATATCATTGATCACCTGATCTCTGATCTCGTCAATTGTGATCGTTCCGGGTTTCTCATGACTGACCATAATAATGTCCGGATGATTCTTACCCATCGCCTTTTTGCAGGAGTCGCATTTCTGGCAGGGTTCTGTACCTCCGGCCTCACACTGAAGTGTTGACGCAAAAGTCCCTGCGAGGAGCTTCTTACCAGAACCTGGTTCGCCGGTAAAAATATAAGAATGCGATATTTTTCCTGATTCTATTGCATTTTTTAAATGTCCGATAATCTCTTCGTGTCCGATAATATTGTTAAATCCCATCATAAGAATCACCTCACCAGTCCGTTTTGTAAGATATTATACCATAAAAGAAGAACTATTGCACAGACTTTATATAATTTGCGATTTCTTTCACACAGTCATCAAGATTTATATTCTGAAAACGTTTTTCTATCCCTGCGTTCAGAATATTTTCCTCTGAAAAATCCGACTGATCTGCAATAAATCTTCTGCACATTTCCTCATATCTTGGATTTTCCTGTTCTCTCTCTCTGTTAAGAGCACGACTCAGTCTTTCTCCATCTTCTACCTGGACATAAACAGGACAGACTGCATCTTCCCCATAGTATTTACGCATCTTTTTAAATGACTCCAGAGTACCGATTCCCAGATAATCGGAATCTGCAAGGTTCACCTGACCATCATCTGCAGTGAAATAAGTCCATATCCCATAAACCGTATGATATGCTCTCTCCTCGATAAGATTTCCGTTTTTTCTGAATTCTTCCAGTTTTCCGTCATCTACAAAATAATAATTTTTTCCATCCTGCTCTCCTGCCCTGATCGGGCGGGTTGTATACAGAATAAGTGTTTTCAGATTCAATTCTTTATGTGCGGCCAGAAGTGAATAGATTCTGTCTTTTCCGGATGCACTC
>ERZ791614.1760-NODE-1760-length-10498-cov-5.074787_pt1 | contig 10498 bp, 10 predicted proteins | sample MGYA00510274_ERZ791614 | MGnify/ENA primary metagenome ERZ791614 (study PRJEB30046, sample SAMN00715221) | human gut metagenome | study: EMG produced TPA metagenomics assembly of the A metagenome-wide association study of gut microbiota in type 2...
GTTCGCCCAAGCAGGGTGTCAAATTAGGGATTACCCGGATGGATGAAGTGAAAGTGGTCTATGAAGGACAAGATATAAGTATTTTTGAACTACTTCCGGCCGAACATTTTTTCCTCCAGCCTTGTTCTTGTAATAACACTGCTTCAACAGTGGACTGTGTAATGCGACATCCCAAATGGAGACTCAGCCTGCAAACACACAAATTAATCGACATCCGTTGAACGAAATAGACGGGTGATGCGGAAGAAGCTTAAATTATTACAAAATATAGTATGAAAGTAGGTTTGTTTATTCCTTGTTATATCAATGCTATTTACCCCAATGTGGGAGTGGCATCGTATAGACTATTGAAAAGTTTGGGAGTAGACGTCGATTATCCGTTGGATCAGACTTGTTGCGGACAACCGATGGCAAATGCCGGTTTTGAAGATGAATCGATGAAATTGGCACTCCGTTTTGACGATCTGTTCCGGGAATACGATTACATCGTCGGCCCTTCCGCCAGTTGTGTGGCATTTGTGAAAGAGAATCATCCGGGCATCTTGGAGAAAGAAGGACATGTTTGTCAGAGTGCGGGAAAGATTTATGATATTTGTGAGTTCATTCACGATGTCTTGAAACCTTCCAAAATTCCTGCACGCTTTCCTCATAAAGTCAGTATTCACAATAGCTGTCATGGGGTGCGCGAACTGTTGATTTCCGCTCCTACCGAACTGAACATCCCTTATTACAATAAATTGCGTGACCTGCTCAATCTGGTAGAAGGTATCGAAGTATTCGAGCCCAGCCATATTGACGAGTGTTGCGGCTTTGGCGGAATGTTTGCGGTGGAAGAGCAGGCAGTCTCCGTCTGCATGGGGCGTGATAAGGTAAAAGATCACATCGCTACCGGAGCCGAGTATATTGTCGGAGCGGACAGTTCCTGCCTGATGCACATGCAAGGTGTCATCAAACGGGAGCATCTGCCTATTCAGATTATCCATATTGTAGAAATTCTAGCGTCGCAATCATGAGTACAAAACATTCAAAGGCTGCCGAAAAGTTCTTGCAGGACAGCAAGATGGCAGCATGGCATAATGAAACCCTTTGGATGGTCCGTGCCAAAAGGGACAAGATGAGCAAGGAAGTTCCCGAATGGGAAGAGTTGCGCAACAAGGCTTGCGAGTTGAAACTATACTCCAACAGTCACCTCGAAGAACTTCTGCTGGAGTTTGAGAAGAATGCTACCGCCAACGGCGCCATCGTACATTGGGCAAAAGATGCCGATGAATACTGCGCCATCGTCTACGAAATACTGAATGAGCATAACGTCCACCATTTCATCAAGAGCAAATCCATGCTCGCCGAAGAGTGTGGATTGAATCCTTTCCTGATGGAGCGGGGCATCGATGTCGTAGAGTCCGATTTGGGCGAACGCATCCTGCAATTGATGCATCTCGAACCAAGCCACATCGTACTGCCTGCCATTCATATCAAACGGGAACAGGTAGGCGAACTATTTGAAAAGGAGATGGGCACGGAAAAGGGAAACTTTGATCCTACCTACCTGACTCATGCCGCACGTAAGAACCTGCGTCATCTCTTCCTCAATGCCGAAGCCGCCATGACAGGCGCCAACTTTGCCGTCGCTTCAACCGGTGACATTGTGGTCTGCACCAATGAAGGAAATGCCGATATGGGTACTTCCTACCCGAAACTGAACATTGCCGCTTTCGGTATGGAAAAGATCGTCCCGGATTTGGACGCATTGGGTGTGTTCACCCGATTACTCGCCCGTTCGGCCACCGGACAACCGGTGACAACATATACTTCTCATTACCGCCGTCCCCGCGAAGGCGGTGAATATCATATTATCATCGTAGACAACGGCCGGAGTGCCTTACTATCCAAGCCCGACCATATCAAGACATTGAACTGTATTCGTTGTGGTGCGTGCATGAATACCTGTCCGGTGTACCGCCGGAGTGGAGGTTACTCTTATACATACTTCATCCCCGGACCTATTGGCATCAACTTGGGTATGGCTCATGCTCCGGAGAAGTATTATGATAATCTTTCAGCCTGTTCTCTGTGTATGTCCTGTTCCGATGTCTGTCCGGTGAAAGTAGATTTGGCCGAACAAATTTACAAATGGCGTCAGGATTTGGACGGACTGGGGAAAGCCAATACGGGAAAGAAGATCATGTCCGGTGGTATGAAGTTCCTGATGGAGCGTCCGGCATTGTTCAACGCAGCCTTGTGGGCAGCCCCGGTGGTAAATGGCCTGCCTCGTTTCATGAAATACAACGATCTCGACGATTGGGGAAAGGGGCGTGAACTGCCGGAATTTGCCAGCGAGTCGTTCAATGAAATGTGGAAGAAAAACAAAGTACAGGGAAAGGAGGAATCCAAATGAGCAGCAGAGAAGAAATATTAGCCAGCATCCGCCAGCATACGCAGACGCGTTATGATAAACCGGATATTGCGGATATGAAACGATTGTCATATCCTGATAAGATAGAACAGTTCTGTGCAATCAGCCGTGCAGTGGGTGGTACGGCAGTTGTATTGGGTGAAGGGGAAGATGTGAATGCGGTCATACGCCGGACTTATCCGGACGCTATGCGCATTGCTTCCGTATTGCCGGATATTTCCTGTGCTACGTTCAATCCCGATAATCTGGATGATCCGAAAGAGTTGGACGGCACAGATGTTGCCGTAGTGAAAGGAGAAATCGGAGTAGCCGAAAACGGAGCCATCTGGATACCGCAGACGGTGAAATATAAAGCGATCTATTTTATTTCGGAGAAGTTGGTCATTCTGCTCGACCGGAATAAAATTGTAGATACCATGTATGACGCCTACCGTGAACTGGACGGACAGGAATATCAGTTCGGAACGTTCATCTCCGGTCCGTCAAAGACTGCTGATATTGAGCAGGCTTTAGTGATGGGAGCGCATGGGGCACGGGACGTATTAGTGATATTAACCTAATGTTTCCCTGTTGATTATTCTAAAATAAATTTGGTTTCAAAACAATGGAGTTTTATATTTGTTAGTACAAACGAAATGGAGACTCCGTTGACGCTGTAAAAACAGAGGCTCTATTGATAAGAAATAGAGCTTTTGTTTTATATAAACAGAGCTTCCGTTTGATGTAAATAGAGGCTCTGTTTGGATAAAGTCCGGCTTCCATCTGATGTAGTAGAGGCTTTTGGAGAATATAGTCGAATGTCCTTTGATGTAAATAGAATATCTGTTTCTGTTTGTCCATAGTAGATAAATGAATTTGTAGGATAAGAGTAGTAAAACGTTTAATTATAAATTATATGTATGCCAATAAAGTAAAGAAAATAGCCGCCGTCCATGACCTTTCGGGAATGGGGCGCGTATCTCTGACCGTCGTCATTCCTATTCTTTCATCCATGGGTTTTCAGGTCTGTCCGCTTCCTACGGCTGTATTATCCAATCATACGCAATATCCCGGTTTCTCCTTCCTCGACCTGACGGACGAAATGCCGAAGATTATTGCCCAATGGAAGAAATTGGAGGTAGAGTTCGACGCTATCTATACCGGATACTTGGGTTCTCCGAGACAAATTCAGATTGTTTCTGATTTTATCAGGGACTTTCGTCGGCCGGACAGCCTGATCGTTGCCGATCCGGTGTTGGGAGATAACGGACGATTATACACCAACTTTGATGGAGAGATGATAAAAGAGATGCGCCACTTAATCACGAAAGCAGATGTGATTACCCCTAATCTGACGGAACTATTTTATTTATTGGATAAACCCTATAAAGCAGATAACACGGATGAAGAGCTGAAAGAATATCTTCGTCTTTTGTCCGATAAAGGTCCGCAAGTGGTTATCATCACCAGTGTTCCTGTACATGATGAGCCTCATAAAACGTCTGTCTATGCTTATAACCGTCAGGGAAACCGCTACTGGAAAGTGACCTGCCCTTATCTGCCTGCACATTATCCCGGCACGGGCGATACTTTTACAAGTGTCATCACCGGCTCTTTAATGCAGGGAGACAGTCTGCCGATGGCATTGGACCGTGCCACACAGTTTATCCTGCAAGGTATTCGTGCCACTTTCGGGTATGAATATGATAACCGCGAGGGTATTCTATTGGAGAAAGTGCTTCATAATTTGGATATGCCAATACAGATGGCTAGTTATGAATTAATATAAAAGATAAAGAGTCTCCACAGCTAAGAAAAAAAGTCACACTGTAAAGATAAAGAATAAGGGCTGACTAAAAAGGACGAAATTGGTATAACCATCTCATCTGCGCATGTACGTAGTAGGGATGAAAAACGATTTCCCAGTCTTTTTAGTCAGCCCTTTTTAACGTTTACAAGCTTTTGTGTTTCAAATATTTCCATTAATTTTGCCGGCATTAAAAAATGGAATAACTATATCTGACTAATGACTCAAACACTGAAGACATCCGAACGTCTGGGAGTAGTAGATGCTCTGCGCGGATTTGCCCTTTTGGCAATTGTATTATTACATAATCTGGAGCATTATAACCTGTTCTTAGCACCGGAGAATGTGCCTGCATGGTTACAAACGATTGATAAATATGCATGGGACACCCTGTTTTTCCTGTTTGCGGGAAAGGCGTATGCTACTTTCTCCTTGTTGTTTGGCTTTAGTTTTTACATTCAGTTTCACAATGCAGAGAAGCGTGGCATAGACTTCCGCGGACGATTTGCCTGGCGGATGTGTTTACTTTTCCTGTTTGCGCAGTTACATGCCCTGTTCTATAACGGGGATATCCTTTTACTCTATGCGGTAGTGGGTTTTGCGTTAATACCCGTGTGCAAGCTAAAGGACAAAACGGTCTTTTGGATTGCCCTCATTCTGCTTCTTCAGCCTTATGAGTGGGGACGTGCCATTTATGCGATGATAAATCCGGACTATGTTGTATCAACCGGTCATTTTATACCTTATGCCATGCGTGCACAGGAAGCAACTGCCAATGGTAACTTCTTCGAAGTACTCTGTTCCAACATCTCCGACGGACAATTATACAGCAATATCTGGCAAGTAGAAAATGGTCGTTTGTTTCAGACGGCTGCTCTGTTCATGTTCGGAATGTTGCTGGGACGCCGGAAATATTTAATAAAGAGCGAAGAGTCCGTACGCTTTTGGAAGAAGATGTTGAAAGGTGCTGTCTTCGCATTCATTCCTCTCTATTGCCTGAAAACCTTTGTACCGGACTTACTCACCAATCCGTCCGTACAAATTCCTTATAAGATTGCCGTTCCGTCTTATGCCAATTTTGCATTTATGATTATCCTGGTTTCTATCTTCACCTTGCTTTGGTTTAAGAAAGAGAAAGGATATGGCTGGCAAAGTCTGTTGATTCCTTACGGGCGTATGAGTCTGACAAACTACATCTCTCAATCTATCATGGGAGTTATTATCTATTATGGATTTGGATTAGCTATGTACAAATATGCCGGAGCAACGGCTAGTCTGCTGATTGCATTGCTCATCTTTACCGTTCAACTGATATTCAGCCGTTGGTGGCTTGCCCGTCATAAACAGGGACCACTTGAATTTTTATGGCGTAAGGGGACTTGGATTTAATGATTTGCATTTATTCGAAATGGACGGTAACTTCCGCTAGTTTAGTACCGTAAATCCAGTCCGGACCTTCCTGAATCAGGCGGATTGCCTCCTTATCGGAAGATTCACAGAGGCTCTCTTTTACTTTGATAGAGAAAGGACGTCCCTCTTTGTTTACAAGGAAAGTTAATACGACTTTCCCTTTCACTTGTGCGCACTTTTCATCCGTTGGACGAACGAGATTTTCCTTCAGATACTTCTGAAATTTGCGTTTACCGATGACAGGTTGCGGAGTAATATCCTTGTTTGCTTGTTCGTTACCCTTCACAACAGTTCCGGCAGTTACCGACTTCTTATTTTTCTTTGCTCCGTATCCCACTACCACCACTTCGTTTAGTGCCTGTTTGTTTTCGTTCATGGCAATGAGCATCGTCCGGCTGGTATCTATCCGGATTTCTACCGGATTATATCCGATATACTCCGCTGTCAATCGTTTCTTATCATCCTTTTTGACTAACGAAAATTCTCCATTCATATTTGTGATGGTTCCGATATTCGTTCCTTTATATGTCACACTGGCTCCGATAAGCGGTTCTCCTTTTTCGTTGGTCACTCTCCCTTTAATCATGTTATTTTGAGGAAGGATAGTCGCTACCTTAGCCAACTTCATTTTCTTATCAGATTCAGATTCGAAAGTATCCATCGTTGCTACTACTTCTTGCAATGCAGCAGTCTCTTCCGAAACTTCCTCCATCACCGGTACAGTTGCCACAAGCACACCTTGTTGTGGTTGGGAAGTCGCTTGGATTTTGGCAATCATATCTTTCTTATCCGCTTGTTTCGCAGTAATTTCGGAAACAGGAGTGGAATCTTCGGAAGCAGGAGTGGAATCCGTTTTTACCTTTGCGGTAGCCAATGCGATTTCCTCTTGCGGAGTTACCGGAACTGTTGGAGTTGCAGGAATAGCCGGAGTAGGCGGAGCTGCAGGTTCAGCCAACTTGGAGGAAACACTCTCTTTGGCAATGAACACTTCGTCCGTCATACTCTTTTTCAGGAACAGGAAATAACTGCTGATACCGAATCCGATAATCAGACACGCAGCGATGCTCCAGGTGATAGCATAAGTGTTCTTTTTCTTTGCCGAATGAGCAGAAACCTGCATCCGCAGTTTCTCGATCCGTTGTTCGTGATTTCCCTCCACTTGGCTGTAACCATCCATAGCATCGGCCAGGAAAGGATCCTGCATCGACTCTCGTTCCAGTCGGTGTGCCTCTTTTCCTTTGCGGAGTCCTCGTATGTAGTCCAATAGTTTCATAGGGCTTGTTTCTTGATACAAATTTTTAAATTTCGCTTTCCGTTCTGGATATAGCTTTTCACATTGTTCAGAGTAAATCCGGTCTGTTCCACAATGTCGGCATACGACATTTCTTCCAGAAAGAAACGCGTAATACTGGTCCGTTGTTCTTCGGGCAACTTTTCGAGACAGTGATGTAATGCCTTCAGTTGTTCCTCCGAACTTTCCTCTTCACTTAATAGATGCAGAAATTCGTCGGATTCCATAACATTAACGGTATAATCTAACGTAATTTCCTTATTTTCCTTTCGTAAAAGTTGCAGGCAATGATTCTTTGCCACCCGGTAGAGCCATGGCTTGAACACTTTTATCTCATAATTTCCCAGTTTAGGCAATAAATCTTCAAACAACTGCATGACCGCCTCCTGTGCCCGGTCTTCATCATGCAGGTATTTCAGGCAAAGTCCGTATAGTAACGGGATATATCGGTTATATAATTCGCCGAAATATTCCGTATCACCGGACTTCGTGTAATGTATTAGTAATTCCTCGTCCGATAGTTTTGATATTTTTCTTTTGAAAAACAACATCTATTCCTCTTCTTCGTCAATAATGACTTGATATTTTTCTTTCATTGCTTCAAAATCACCTGTAATCTGGTCTAATATTTCATGCGTATCCGTACTCTTTACCAATGCGGGCATACCGTAATAGATAGATGCTTTATATGGCAACAATATCATTTTTCCTTTGGGTAGAGAACGTCCCATACCGGTCATGAATACGGGAATATATTTCACTTCGGGTCGCAGAGACAGGATGCGGGCTATGCCGGATTTAATTTTTCCCATCTGTTCCGGCTTTCCTCTGGTTCCTTCCGGAAAAAGAATCAGTGAATATCCGGCGTCGATGGCTTCAAGCATCTTACGGATCGGATCATGCTCCGAATCTTTTTCTCCTTTTCTTCTGATTAGCAGTGTGTTGATGAAAAAGTTGCTGATGGAAGCCTGAAAGCGGGTTTTCCCGAAATAATCTTCTGCTGCTACGGGTTTGACTTTCCATAAAAGTCCTCCGGGCAGGGAAGATAACAAGCTTAGGGTGTCCAGATGGCTGTTATGGTTGGCAAGGATGATGAATTGCTTTTCCTTTTTGAGGAACTGGCAATCGGTGAACTGAACTCCTACAACCAATTTCAGAAACCATTGGAATACACCTTTATATATAATCTGCATGGCAGCAGCTTGCATGAATCTTTTTTCCATTCCCTCCGTTTAATATGCAATGTAATAAACTAAATGAAAAAATACAGGAGCCGTGTAGGCCAGAGAATCTATCCGGTCGAATACTCCTCCATGACCGGGAATACTGTTCCCCATGTCCTTAATTCCTTTATCTCTCTTGATGGCGGAGATGACTACGTCTCCCGAGAATCCGGCAATCGCAACGAGAGCACTTACCAGGATAACGTTGGGAGCGGAGAGGGGAGTCAGGAAACCGAGGAAGTAACCAATGACGGTGGTACTGATTACACCGCCCAGAAATCCTTCCCACGTTTTGTTTGGACTTACTTTGGGGAGTATCTTATGTCGTCCGAGAAGTTTGCCCCAGATAAATTGCATAACATCGTTGATTTCCGTAAGGAATACAAGGAATAATAGCAGACCTCGTCCTCCTGCATTGAATCCCGGAAGTTTGGGAAGCGACAGGAGATAAGCGAGATGGCTGATACCGAATACTGAAAGCATCAGAATCCACTGCAACAGAGCCATCGACTTGGTAATTCCGTGGGTGTCTCCCTTTAAAACAAGTCGTAAGGGCAATACGAGAAACATAACTACCGGAATGAAGATGATGAATGCTCCATACCAGGCAAGGTAAGCAAGGTAATATTGAATGGGAATGGCCAATATTCCCCAGAATAATGCTCCGCGATCTGCCTCTCTGAATCCCAACACCGAATACAGTTCTCTGAAAGCGATGAAAGAGAGAAAGGCAAGGAAGAAGTAAGAAATGTTATAGCTGATAAATACAGCGCCGATAAACATGCCCGCCATGATCCACCATGAACGTGTGCGGGCGGAGAGTTCGCTGATATTTGTTTTTGGAGAGATTTTCTTTACGAGAAAAAGAATAAGGCTTGCCGTAACAAGCAGTCCGATGATGAGCGAAATGACGATAATCAGTTCATCGCTTAGCGTAGGAAATATGATATCCAGTAGTTCTTTCATTTTATTTCATTGTTTGTTGTGTGTGACATGAGGTACAGACGGTGTATCAGTGTTGCGACAAGGCCGACATTCATAATTATCAGGGCTATGAGACATACCATCCGGTCGTATCCTGCGTGAATGGTGCAGGTGGCTACTACAAAGGCAAGCGTGAGCAATGCCATGCGGTGTTGCTTGGCCATCGGACCGTTAAAGAAATGCTGGTGCGTTTTGTAGGCTCCTATCCAGCGGAAATAAGCTGTCATAACGGCAAGAAGGGCCGCTAGCCATCCCAGTTCAATACCGAATCCACCTGCTATATATCCGATGGGAATGATGAACAAAGCATCAGCAAAGCGGTCGGGCATATCATTGTAGAGATCTCCGTTGGCACTTTTCTTCCCTCCTTCAATAGCTACCATCCCATCGAACAGGTTGCAGAGTAACCGCGACTGCATGCAAACGATGAACAGAATGTAGGCTACATACTTGTTAAAACCGGGATCAATGACTGTGCCGATCAACAGAAGGCACCCCACCATAGCGAAGAATACGCTCATCATGGAAATTTGATTGGGAGTGACACCCCAACGAGTTAGTTTGCGGGCAATAATAGTAGCCCAGGCCGTGTTTCGTGAGGCTATTTCCCGCCTTCCGTCGACTTCGTTTTTCATATTTATAATATGTTTATGATCGGCAAATATACACATCATCTTAAGAGTTGCAAAGGAATGAGTGAGAATTTTGAAATGACTCTTTTTTCTGCCGGATAAAAAAAGTTCAGGCAATTTATGGAATCTGTGTGAAATGTGCATCTCTATAATAAAAGCGAACTAATAGTAACATTTTAAAATAAGAAGTTATGAAAACAAATCAATTCAGAGCAATGATGCTCGTACTGCTGATGGCAGTTGTTTCTTTAGGTATGGTGAACGCGCAAGCTATTACCGTGTCGGGTACTGTGACGGATGCAAAGGATGGAACTCCGCTTGTTGGCTGTTCGGTACAGATAAAGGGTACTACGAAGGGTACGGTAACGAATATGAATGGCCGGTACACGATTCAGGCTAAGAAAGGGGAAACGTTGTTGTTCCAGTATATCGGGTATAAGCAGGAGAGACGGGTAGTAAAATCGACCACGCTGGATGTGAAGATGAAAGCTGACGAACTGGTATTGGAAGAATGTGTGGTGGTAGGATACGGCCATGAGACAAGAGCTGCAAAAGTAATGTCTACTGCTTATATGGCAGTATGTCCGACTCCGGGAATCATGTATGATGCTGCAAATGCGGAAGAATACGGAGAGTTTCAGGAGAACGGCTTCAAGAGTGTATCGGATGCTCCGCTTTCTACTTTCTCTATTGATGTAGACGCCGCTTCTTATAGTAATATGCGTCGTTTTATCAATAAAGGTGAACTGCCTCCGGTTG
>ERZ791614.1761-NODE-1761-length-10489-cov-2.521564_pt1 | contig 10489 bp, 8 predicted proteins | sample MGYA00510274_ERZ791614 | MGnify/ENA primary metagenome ERZ791614 (study PRJEB30046, sample SAMN00715221) | human gut metagenome | study: EMG produced TPA metagenomics assembly of the A metagenome-wide association study of gut microbiota in type 2...
AACGAAAAAAGTCGTAGAGAATTTCAAAAATAAACTTGAAAAATACGGAATTAATGTTACTATTAGAAGGGAAATGGGCGCCGATATTGACGGAGCCTGTGGACAGTTAAGACGCCGTCATACGCAGGAGGCGAAGAACCCGGGGGAACTCTCACAGGAGGAAGTTTGACGTGCTTAAGACGTTTTCCATAACCGATATCGGAAGGAAAAGAAAAGTAAATCAGGACTATATCTATACCTCTGAAAAACCGGTGGGAAATCTGCCGAATGTATTTATCGTGGCAGATGGTATGGGTGGTCACAATGCGGGAGACTATGCGTCTAAGGTAACGGTAGAGACCATGCTTGCCGAGATGGAGAATTCTTTTGAGAAGAATCCCACCCTGATCTTCCGCAAAGCCATTGAGGAAGCCAATGATGTGATCCGCAAGAGAGCCAGCGAGGATGAAAAGCTGGAAGGAATGGGGACTACGGTCGTGGTGGCATCCTGCATGGGCAGATTCTTACAGGTGGCCAATGTTGGAGACAGCAGACTCTATGTGGTGGGCAGCAAGATCCGCCAGATCACAAGAGATCATTCGTATGTAGAAGAAATGGTACGGATCGGAGAACTGGATCGTGCCGATGCAAGGAACCATCCGGATAAAAATATTATTACCAGAGCGGTAGGGGCGGAAGACAAAGTGGAGCCGGATTTCTTTACCGTGGAATTACAGGAGGGTGAGATCGTCCTTATGTGCTCGGATGGTCTGACAAATATGCTGGAAGACGAGGAAATCCGCATGATTATCAGCGGGGCCAGAGACCTTGTGGAGAAGGCAGAGAGCCTGGTGGAGGCGGCCAATGCCAACGGCGGCAGAGACAATATCAGTGTGATACTGATCGAGCCGTGCGCGTAAATTACCCAGCTTTTTTGGAAATGGAGAGCAAGTATGATCAAAATAGGAATGATGATCGGCGATCGCTATGAGATCCTGGAAAAAATCGGAACCGGCGGTATGTCAGATGTCTATAAAGCAAAATGTCACAAGCTGAATCGCTATGTGGCGATCAAGGTATTGAAGCAGGAATTCAGCGAAAATGCTAATTTTGTATCCAAATTCCGGATCGAGGCACAGGCGGCAGCAGGACTGATGCACCCCAATATTGTCAATGTCTATGATGTCGGGGAAGAGAACGGAATCTATTATATCGTCATGGAACTGGTAGAGGGTATTACCCTTAAAAAGTACATTGAGAAGAAGGCCAGACTGTCTTACAAGGAAGCGGTAAGTATCGCCATCCAGGTAAGCATGGGTATTGAGGCTGCACATAATAATCATATTATCCATCGGGATATCAAGCCGCAGAATATTATTATCTCCAAGGATGGCAAGGTCAAGGTGACGGATTTCGGTATTGCCAAAGCAGCTACCAGTAATACCATCACTTCTAATGTCATGGGAAGCGTACATTATACTTCTCCAGAGCAGGCCAGAGGTGGGTACAGTGATGAAAAGAGTGATATCTATTCGCTGGGCATCACCATGTTTGAGATGCTGACGGGAAGAGTACCATTCAACGGAGAGACTACGGTTGCCATTGCCATCAAGCATATTCAGGAAGAGATGCCGTCTCCGAAGGAGTTCGTACCGGAGATCCCTTCCAGCGTAGCCAGTATTGTATTGAAATGCTGTCAGAAGTCTCCGGACCGCAGATATCAGAATATGGCAGAACTGATCGCAGATCTGAAACAGTCCCTGATCAATCCGGAGGAAGATTTCGTGGTGAACACCGATCCGGATATGGAGGGTGGTACCCGGATGATCTCCGATGAGGATATGGCGCAGATCAAACGTAAGGTTCCTTATCAGGGCAGCCGGGAATACGAAGAACCGGATCATGACGAGACCATGCGTCTGCGTTCCGATACGGAAGCCATGTATGAAAACGAAGAAGATGGCGAAGACGAAGATAATTACGACTACGACCCCAAGATGGAGCGTGTGACCACAATCCTGGCAATTGTAGCCGGTGTGGTGATCTGTATTATCCTGATCGTTCTGGCAGTGAAGATCTTCGGCGGCAAAAATGGAGGAAGCAGTGACTCTGATGCAGGACCGATCATTACGACCGAAGAGACGGATGCCACAGAAGTGGAAAAGGTCTCCATGCCGAATGTAACGGGCATGAAGGTAGAAGATGCAAAGAGCACCCTGACCAGTCTGGGAATCCTCACAGAGGTGACTTATGAGGAGTCCGACACGGTAGCGGAAGGTATTGTTATCAATACAGATGTCAGCGTGGGAGCACAGATCGATAAGGGCAGCAAGGTAACCCTGAAAGCCAGTGCAGGAACTCAGGGTGTGGAAGTACCCAATGTGGTGAATCTTACTTTTGATGAAGCCAATACACAGCTGGTAAGCAAGGGATTCCTGGTCAACAAGACAGAGAACTATTCCGATACGGTAGAGTCCGGTCGGGTGATTTCCCAGACCCCCTCCGAGGGCAACAAAGCACCAAAGGGCAGTGTGATCACTGTGACAGTAAGTCTGGGTAAGGAAGATACCAAGATCCGTGTGCCGAATCTGATCGGTCTGTCCGAGCAGGACGGCACGGTAGAAGCCATCGAGGCAGGACTGACCGTAGGCAGTGTGACCTATATCTACAGTGACGAAGTGGGAGAAGGCATGATCTGTTACCAGAGCTATTCCCATGGCTCCTATGTGGAGCAGGGAACTTCCATTGATATCAAGGTCAGTCAGGGAGCTCAGAAGGTGACTTACAAGTGTAATGTCAGCATTGCGGCACCGACGACTTCGGAAGCACCCGGCTATGTATCGGGAATGGAAGTCAGCATCAAACTGGTGACGGATGACAATAACGTACTGCTGGATACCAAGACCAGCACTTTCCCGGTAGCTACCAATTTCAACGGTATGACTGCCTCCGGTGGTACGCTCACCATAACGTATCAGGTGACAAGCGAACCGACCACCACAACGAACCCGGATACCGGGGAGCAGGTGACGGTTCCCGGAACGACAGAAGACCGTTCCTTTACCAGAAGAGTTGAGTTCGTAAAGGAATAAGATCAAAGGCGGGAAGCTATGAAGGGCAAGATTATAAAAGGAATCGCCGGGTTCTATTACGTCCATGTAGCGGACGATGGCCATACAATGGGCACGGTGTACGAATGCAAGGCAAAAGGAGTCTTTCGCAAGGATCACAGAAAACCCCTGGTCGGGGATGACGTGGAGATGGATGTCCTGGATGAGGCACAGAAAAAAGGAAATATCAGGGAATTGCTTCCCAGACACAGTGAACTGATCCGTCCGGCGGTAGCTAATGTGGATCAGGCGCTGGTGATCTTTGCCATCACGAAGCCACAGCCGAATTTTAATCTGCTGGATCGTTTCCTGGTCATGATGCAGCAGCAGGACATTCCCTGCATTATCTGTTTTAACAAGCAGGATATTGACGAGGAAGGCAAAAAGGAAGATTATCGTGCCATTTACGAACAGGCGGGATTCCGTACGATCACGGTCAGCGCAGCCAGACAAGAAGGGATAGATACCATTCAGGAGCTGCTTCGCGGCAAGACCACTACGGTGGCGGGTCCCAGCGGTGTCGGTAAATCCTCTCTGGTAAACTGCCTGCAGTCCGGCACAGTGATGGAGACCGGCTCCATCAGTGAGAAGATCGAGCGGGGAAAGCATACTACCAGGCACTCCGAACTGATCTCCATTGCACAGGATACGTATATTCTGGATACCCCGGGATTTAGCTCTCTGGGGTTGTTTCGGTTGGAGAAGGAGCAGTTGGCGGAATTTTATCCGGAGTTTGCCCCTTTTGAAAAATATTGCAGATTCGGAGGCTGCTCCCATATCTCTGAGCCGGTATGCGGTATCAAGGCTGCTGTGGCAGAGGGAGAGATCCCGCAGATACGTTATGAGAACTACTGTCTGCTCTATGATGAACTGAAAAATCAGAGAAAATATTAATTATGAGTGAAGTGCAGAATAATCTAGGGGAAAAATTCAAAGAGACCATTGCGGAAGCAATGAAGACCGGAGATTTTCATGCGTTGAACACGCTGGTGACGGATACGGTCAACGATGCCTTGCGGGAGGCGGATTTCCAGGCAAATCTGTCCAGGGAAGCCACGGAAAAAAAGGTGTGGAATTCCCAGCGCAGCTGGCAGGATAAAAGGCGGGAGGAAGTCAAGACTGAGGCAGAGATCCAGGCAGAACGGCAGCAGCGGGAAAAACAGCAGGAGGAGCGCCGCAGGCAGAACGAAGAATGGCACCGGCAGCGCAGAGAGCGGGAAAAGCAGTGGGAAGAACAACGGAAGGCTCAGGCAGAGCAGAACCGTGCACGGAATCAGGCACAGCCGGTGACACCCAGAAAAGCTACTGCGGCAGAAATGACTTCTCTGGTCAAAATGGAAAAGAAGGGAAACGTGTCCGGAACATTGTGCACTGTGTTCGGCGGGATCGGACTGGGGTTCAGCGGACTGGGACTTCTGGTACAGCTGTTACTGGCAGCTTTTCAGGCAGCATCTCTGAGTGCGGCGATCCTTCCGGGGGTATTGTCTCTGGTATTTTTAGAGATGATCTCTTATGGCAACGGACAGCGTAGAAGATTAAAACGTGCGGAGAAATATCTGGAGCTGTGTGGCACCAAGATGTATGGTGTGATCAACGAAATGGCCCGCTATACCGGAAAAAGTGTCCGCTATGTCAGAAGGGATCTTCGTAAGATGTTAAAAGCCGGAATGTTTCCGGACGGACATCTGGATGATAAAGAGACCTGCTTTATGCTCAATAATGTGATCTACCGTCAGTATCTGGAGACGGAGAAAGCCTATCTGGAGCAGAAGAAGATCAGTGAGCAGGAGAAGGAACAGAATACAGCGGGCACCGATACACAGGATACGGATCAGAACCGCAGAGAGCAGGAACTGCACAGTATTGTGGCAGAAGGAATGGAATACATCCGTCATCTGCGGGATCTGAATGACAGGATCGAAGGAGAAGCTATCTCTGAGAAGCTGTACCAGCTGGAAAATCTGTTGAAGGAGATCTTTGACCGAGTGCAGGAGCATCCGGAGCAGATGCACCGGATGCATAAACTGATGGATTATTACCTGCCTACTATGTTGAAACTGGTGGAGCAGTATGCGGAATTTGACGAGATCAGCAGCCCGGGAGAAGATATTCTCGATGCTAAAAAAGAGATCGAAAAGACACTGGATATGATCAATCAGGCATTCGTTACATTGCTGAACAATCTGTTCCGGGATGCAGCCTTTGATGCGTCAGCGGATGCACAGGTATTGCAGACGATGTTGGCCAGGGAAGGGCTGACGGAATCGGATTTTGTAAGAGAAAAAAGTGTATGACAGCAGGAAAGCAATGCTGATGGTAAATAAAAAATCATGAGAGAGTATGGAAAGGCGGGGTTATAAGTATGAATATGGATCTGGATGCAGCAACAAAAGAGGCACCTACCCTTACACTGGATCCCTTTGCGGAGGCAAAGGCAGAGATCGTGGAGAAGAAGCCGGAGGAACTGGTAGAGGAGCAGGCTGTTCCGGAGATGGAACTGACACCGGAAGAACAGAAAATGGTAGATGATTTTGCGGGACAGATCGATCTGACCAATACCCAGGCGGTATTGCAGTACGGTGCGGGGAGTCAGAAAAAGATCGCAGATTTCTCTGAGACAGCACTTAGCAATGTCCGGACCAAGGATATGGGCGAGGTTGGACAGCTGTTGACGGATGTAGTGGCACAGCTCAGGGATTTTGATACAGAGGAAGACAAGGGATTCTTCGGCTTGTTTAAAAAGGGCGGGGATAAGCTGAATAATCTGAAAGCAAAGTATGATAAAGCGGAAGTGAACATCAGCAAGATCTGTGATGCCATGGAAAATCATCAGGTGGTGCTGCTAAAAGATGTGGCGGTACTGGACAAGCTGTATCAGCTGAATCTGAATTATTTTAAAGAACTGTCCATGTACATTCTGGCAGGTAAAAAGAAACTGACACAGGCGAAAAACGTGGAACTGCCGGAACTTCTGGAAAAAGCACAGAAGAGCGGACTGCCGGAGGATACGCAAGCTGCGAAGGATTTTGCAGCAATGTGTGAGAGATTCGAGAAGAAGATCTATGATCTGGAACTTACCAGAGCCATTTCTCTGCAGATGGCACCCCAGATCCGACTGATCCAGTCCAATGATATCGCTATGTCCGAGAAGATCCAGTCCACACTGGTGAATACGATCCCTCTGTGGAAGAGCCAGATGGTCATTGCCATCGGTCTGGATCATGCCACCGATGCAGCCAAGGCACAGCGTGCAGTATCGGATATGACCAATGAACTGTTGAAGAAAAATGCAGAAGCACTGAAAGTGGCATCCGTGGAGACAGCGAAGGAATCTGAGAGAGGTATTGTGGATATCGAGACCCTCAAGACCACGAACCAGACACTGATGACCACACTGGATGAAGTCATGAAGATCCAGGAGGAAGGCCGTGCCAGAAGACAGAGCGCAGAGGAAGACTTACAGCGGATCGAAAATGAAATGCGGGATAAGCTTCTGGAGATGAGCCAGTCATCCCATACATGATTTTTACATAATTTTAAGCAGAGAAATCTTGACGAAACAACCAGAGGAAATTAAAATAAAATGTATGTAGGTTAATTAACGGAAGGAGCAGGAAACAAATGAAAAAACTGGAAGAAATGCTAAGGGAGAAACCGATTAAAAATAAGCTTTCTTTTGTGTTCCGCATTATGGACGTTTTATATGTGGTGCTGGCACTGGTGGCAGTTGTGGGATTGATACAGTCAAAAAACTATGTGGGAAGCGTAATTGTTGTGATCATAGTTGTATTAGCTATTGCATTTAATGCAGCTATGTCAAAGATGCTTGCCAAAATGTTGGTAGAGCCTATTGAAAGTCTGGTAGTGGCATCTGAGAAGATTGCTTCCGGTGACTTTGAGATCGGCACTCCTTATGAGTCCGAGGATGAGCTGGGACGCTTATCCGACAGTTTTGAGACCGCAGCCGGTATTTTGAAAAAGGTTGTATCAGATCTGCAGGATATTGTAGAGCATTTTGCTGAGGGTAATTTTGATGTACATAGCAACTGCCCCGATGCGTATGTAGGACAGCTCCGCAATGTACTGGATGAACTGGATGATATGGTGAACAAGGTCAGTGAGACTATGCACGGTATTCAGGGATCTTCCGAACAGGTGTCTGCCGGAAGCAATCAGCTGGCTGTCAGTGCACAGGATATTGCAGAAGGTGCTACCAGTCAGGCTGCAGCTGTTGAAGAACTGGTGGCTACCGTAGAAGAAGTAACGAATCAGGTAATGGAGAACACCAAGTCTACCGATATCGTTCACGATAAGGCAAAACAGGTAGGTATCGAGGCAGCCAACAGCCAGCAGAAGATGGATGAGCTGGTAGATGCCATGAAGAAAATCGATACCACGACCCAGAATATCGAGAAGATCATCGCAGATATCGAGAATATTGCATCCCAGACCAATCTGCTGTCTTTGAATGCTTCCATTGAGGCAGCAAGAGCAGGGGAAGCCGGAAGAGGTTTCGCAGTCGTGGCTGACCAGATCAGACAGCTGGCAGAAGAGAGTGCAAATTCCGCAGTAGAGTCTAAGAAGCTGATCGAAGAATCCATGAACGAAGTAGGAGTGGGTAATAAGGTCACAAAGGAGACCAATGATGCTATGCAGGAGGTTATGAGTGAGCTGGATCAGATCATCCAGGAGGTTGCTAATATCCGTACTGCATCCGACAGACAGGCAGTGTCTGTCAACAACATCAAGAAGGGTGTGGAGGACATCAACGATGTTATCCAGTCCAACTCCGCAGCAGCAGAGGAGACTTCCGCTACCAGCGAGGAGCTTTCCGCTTCCGCTACTACTTTGAACGAGTTGTTAGAGCACTTCAAACTGCGCGGTTAATCGGAGGATGCTTTCCCAAGATCGTAATAGAGAGAACAGAAGAACCATAGCTGAAACCACAGCTGTGGTTCTTTTCATATCGGAGGAGTAATGAGTAATAAGGAAATGCTTCATAGAAAACAATATAGGATAGCGGCGGTAGTGGCCGGTCTGGCGCTTGCAGTAAGTATGACAGCCTGTGGTGCACAGAAAGGGACTGAGGGGACGGAAAGCGTGGAAACTATGGAAAACGTGGATCCTGTGGTTCCCGAGAGCGTAGTAGCATCCGTGGAGACAACAGAAAATGAGAAAAACGCAGAGGAATTCGGTAGAGAAACGCTAGCGGAAACGTCTGTGCCGCAAGGGGCGGCGAATAGTGCAGGACATGAAATGGTGACTTCGGGGACCGACAAAGTTCCCGGGGGAGAGGCTGCGGTGTCGCAAAGCGGTATGCCGACAGAGGCCGCAGGCAGTCAGACAGAAACGGTAGCCGGTCAGCCGGAGGCTATACAGAACCAGCCGGTGGAATATACCGACTTACAACAGATCACTCTGAATCCGGACTGGGAATATGCGGATCATTCGAAGATAAATACCGGAGCCGCAGTACTATACCGGGCACCAGAGGAGTCCGGAAGCAAGGGAATCGTTATCGGAGTGAATGCGGGACATGGCACCGCCGGTGGGGCCAAAGTAAAGACGCTGTGCCATCCGGACGGTTCGGCCAAGACTACGGGAGGCAGTACGGCAGCGGGAGCTACGGAAGCTGCGGCAGTGTCCGGAGGCATGACATTTCAGGACGGGACACCGGAGCGAACGGTTACTTTGCAGATGGCACAGATCCTGCGGGACAAACTGTTGGCCTCTGGCTATGATGTACTGATGCTCAGGGACGGAGAGGATGTGCAGTTGGACAATGTGGCCAGGACCGTGATCTGCAATAACGTGGCAGACTGCCATATCGCACTGCACTGGGACAGCGGTGACGGCAAGAATTACGACAAGGGATGCTTTTACATTTCTGTGCCGGAAGTACTGAAGAGTATGGAACCGGTGGCATCCCACTGGCAGCAGCACGATGCTCTGGGAGCGGATCTGGGGGAAGGGGGGACAGGGAGCAACGATCTATGGAAAAGGAAACATGAGCATTGACCTGACCCAGACTTCTTATAGTACGATCCCTTCCGTGGATATGGAACTGGGAAATGCATATTCCGATCACAGCAATGCTGTACTGGATCAACTGGCGGAAGGATTGCTGCAGGGGATTAACGTTTATTTTCAACAGCAGTAAGATTGGATAGAGCGGCAATGCATTGATCGGAGATGAATTTCAAAAGAAATCCCAGCACTGCCATCAGCAGCAATTCAACGAGAAACAAACCTAAAACACCCACCATACCGCGCATATAGGGAATAGCCCTCGGAGTGATAAAATAGATAATGATATGGTGGACCAGAAATACTTCATAAGAGTAGTTACTTATCGTACGGAGAAATCGGCCGTTTCCTTTTTCGAGAACCGGTTCCAGGCATGCAGCGGAAATCCAGAAGGCAACGGCCAGTATCGTTATTTTCAAACCGGTGCTGATGGGAAGTGCAAAAGGGCACAGAACAAAGAAAATCACCACCGGCAGGGATAAGAAAATCCATTTAGGATTGAATTTTTCATGATAATAACCAATCATCATACCGATTACGAACTCGTAGCCCTTCAGGAAGAAGTTCATATGGATGGGGACGGAGAAATCGTAATGAAATAAAACAATCAAATAAATCCCGGTAGCGATGATAAAAAAGAACTTTTCACTTTTTATCATAAAAAATCGAAGCAATGGAAAGATCAGATACAACAGAATAAGACATCCCAGAAACCATTCTCCGATGGTAAGGGAAAAGGTGCTGATCCCGTGCATGCTGACCCAGGAATCCATTCCAAGAAAAGTAAAAACAATTCTCCACGCAGGAATTCCTTCAGGAAAAATATTGTGGACGGAATGGCTCTGGAAAAGGAGAAACAGGAAATAAACAATGTAAAGTATATAAAAGGGAATCAGGATGCGCAGAAATCTTTTCTTATAATATTTTGCGAGGCTGAAGTTCTCCTTCGCGGTATAGGAGAGACTGGCACCGGATAACATGAAAAATACAGCAACACCCAGGGTTGCCAGATGCATATTGCTGTTGGAAAACAGAGGATTGAGTCTCTCTACAGGACAGATTCCGGAGAGATAGAGCTGAAAGAGCAGATGATAAAAAATAATGAAGCAAAAGCAGGTACATCTAAGCAAATCAAAATAATGTATTCTTTTCATTAATTTTTCCTCTTTGGTTTATGATATTGCATATTATAGCATATTTTTATTTCGAAAGAAAAGTATTTAGGTGTTTGAAAAAAACACATATTATGCTATAATTTTAGATTATATTGTTCAACTAATAAACAGAAAGGCAAAAATTCCGTTTATAGAGGGATTTTTGAACGGGTAAAGATAAAATGAAGCTGGGTATCGTAGGTCTTCCCAACGTGGGAA
>ERZ791614.1767-NODE-1767-length-10471-cov-2.760081_pt1 | contig 10471 bp, 10 predicted proteins | sample MGYA00510274_ERZ791614 | MGnify/ENA primary metagenome ERZ791614 (study PRJEB30046, sample SAMN00715221) | human gut metagenome | study: EMG produced TPA metagenomics assembly of the A metagenome-wide association study of gut microbiota in type 2...
GCGGCGGTCTGCCCCTCGGCGTGACCATGTTCGGCGAGCGCGTGGCAGACGTCTTCCACCCCGGCGACCACGGCACGACGTTCGGCGGCAATCCCGTCTGCTGCGCAGGCGCAGTGAACATCCTCAGCCGCATCGACGACAGGCTGCTCGAAGGCGTGCGCGAGCGCTCGGACTATCTCCGCCGCACGCTGCAGGCCGCGCCCGGCATCCGCAGCGTCACCGGTATGGGCCTGATGCTCGGTCTGGAGATCGATATCCCCGCCCGCGAATTTGCGGAGCGCGCACTGCGCGAAGGCGTGCTCGTCACGACCGCCAAGCAGAAGATCCGTCTTCTGCCCGCGCTGAATATCCCTATGGAGCTGTTGAAAACTGCCGCCCAGGCACTGGTGCACTGCGCGGCTGAATAAGGAGGTACCCCATGAATCTAAACGGTAAAAGCTTTCTGACCCTGCTGGACTTCACCCCCGACGAGATCACCGGTCTGCTCGACCTCGCCGCCGCCCTGAAGGCCAAAAAGAAGGCCGGCGTCCCGCACGACACACTCCGCGGGAAGAACATCGCGCTGATCTTTGAGAAGACCAGTACCCGTACCAGATGTGCTTTTGAAGTGGCAGCCCATGATCTGGGAATGGGAACGACTTATCTGGATCCCACCGGATCCCAGATCGGCAAAAAGGAAAGCATTGCCGATACTGCCAGAGTACTGGCAGGCATGTTCGAGGGTATCGAATATCGTGGCTTCGGACAGGATATTGTGGAGGAACTGGCAAAATATTCCAAGGTGCCCGTATGGAACGGCCTGACCAACGAATTCCATCCCACCCAGATGCTGGCAGACCTTCTGACCATCCGTGAACATTTCGGACATCTGAAGGGAATCCGTATGACTTACATGGGAGACGCCCGTTACAACATGGGTAACTCTCTGATGGTAGCCTGCGCGAAGATGGGCATGCACTTTACCGCATGTACCACCGCAAAATATTTCCCGGCGAAGGAGCTGGTAGCGGAGTGTGAGGCCATTGCGGCACAGACCGGCGGCAGTATTACCCTGACCGAGGATGTGAAGGCGGGCACGAAGGATGTGGACGTGATCTACACTGACGTGTGGGTATCCATGGGCGAGCCCGACGAAGTATGGACCGAGCGTATTAAGGAGCTGTCTCCTTATCAGGTGAATAAAGCAGTCATGGACAATGCCGGCGAGCAGGCCATTTTCATGCACTGTCTTCCTGCATTCCATGATCTGAAGACCAAGATCGGTGCCCAGATGGGTGAGCGTTTCGGCATCACCGAGATGGAAGTGACCGATGAAGTATTTGAATCCGGCCGGTCTCTGGTGTTTGAAGAGGCTGAGAACCGTATGCATACGATTAAGGCAGTGATGGCGGCGACTTTATGAGTATGAAAGCAAAGATTTTAGAGCTTCTTCGGGAAAAGAAGGATCGGGTGGCAGCAGGGGCACCGGAAAGCGAGGCCTATGTCTCCGGGCAGGAGCTCTGCGAGCAGTTCGGTGTATCGAGAACTGCGGTATGGAAAGCCATCGGACAACTGAAAAAAGAAGGCTATGTCATTGAAGCGGTACAGAACCGCGGCTACCGTCTGCTAGATCAGACGGAGGAAGTCTACAACCAGGCGGATATCCAGAGCAGATTAAAGACGAAATGGGTGGCACATCCTTTACAGTTTTTTGACAGTATCGATTCCACCAATATCCGTGCCAAACTGGAAGCGGAACAGGGCGCGAAGAGCGGCCTGTTGGTGGTGTCGGATATGCAGAGCGCCGGACGCGGCAGAAGAGGCCGGAGCTGGGAGAGCCCCGCAGGGACAAATATTTATTACACCCTGATGTTAAAACCGGATTTTTCATCGGACTGTGCACCGATGCTGACGTTAGTCATGGCACTGGCGGTGGCGAAGGGCATCCGGCAGACACTGCGCCGCGACAGCGAAGAGGCAGCAGCCAAAGTCGGGATCAAATGGCCCAACGACATTGTGGTGGACGGGAAAAAAGTCTGCGGCATTCTCACGGAGATGAGCATGGAGCAGGGGTATATCCAGCACATCGTCATCGGTGTGGGCATCAATGTGCGTAAGCAGGAATTTCCCGAGGAGATCCGGGACCGGGCAGCAGCCATTGATGAACAATGCGGCTTCCGCATTTCCCGCAGTCAGCTGATTGCGGATATTATGGAAGCCTTCGAGGAAGATTATGAGATCTTTTTACGGACCCATGATCTGAAAGGCCTGCGGGCATCCTATGCGGAACTTCTGGTAAATCAGGATAGGGAAGTCTGCGTGCTGGATCCCAAGGGCGAATACCGTGGCATTGCCAGAGGCATCAACGACCAGGGAGAGCTTCTGGTGGAGAGACCGGACGGCACCGTGGAGGAAGTCTATGCCGGAGAGGTATCGGTCCGCGGAATCTATGGGTATGTGTAGGCAGGTACAGCATTTTCCGGGATGGCAGAAGGCAGGACGGACAGCCGGATGGAAAGACCGGAATAAAAAAGACCGGAACAGATAGTCCGTGACAGAATTGAGACAGAACAGGATATAGAAGTATGGACGAGAACAAGATCGTACTCTGCGGCGCCAACGCCTATGAGAAGAAATATTATTTTAACGAAGAACAATTTAAGATGATTCCGGATTCCATCAAACAGGAGCTGCATGTGATCTGCGTGCTCTTCACCGAGGAAGTGGGCGGTGTCTTTACCATTGCCTTTGAGGAGGATGGAAATGTGGTCATGGAGACCAATGCGGATGATGATGACATCTATTATGATGAGATCTCTTCCGGACTGTTGATCTCTGAGATCCGTAGGAACAGACAGGAGCTTTTCGAGTCCCTGAGTCTGTATTACCGTGTGTTTATCAAAAAAGAAGATGTATCCGCATTGCTAGATGAGGAGGACGATGAATGATTTTTGTCATTGATGTAGGCAACACGAATATGACCATGGGTGTCTTTCAGGGGAAAAAGCTGGAAGCCACCTTCCGGATCATGACGAAGACCCCCAGAACCTCAGATGAATACGGGATCATGATCACCCAGCTGCTAAAAAATAACGGTATCGAAGTGACGGACATCGAGGGAGTCATCATTGCTAGCGTAGTGCCGGATGTGATGCATTCCCTGACCAGTTCCATCATCCGTTATCTCAAGACAAAACCACTGATCGTGGGCCCCGGTGTGAAGAGCGGCATCAAGGTCGCTACCGAGGATCCCCGGGCCATCGGTGCGGACCGTATCGTGGATGCGGTGGCAGCTTATGTGAAATACGGCGGACCGGTGCTGGTACTGGATTTCGGTACGGCGACCACCTATGATCTGATCACGGAGGACGGACGTTTTACTGCAGGAATCACTGCTCCCGGTATCCGGATCAGTTCGGAGGCTCTGTGGAAAGAGACGGCGAAGCTGCCGAATATTGAGATCCGTAAGCCGAAGACCATCCTGGCACAGGAGACCATTACCAGTATGCAGGCAGGACTCATGTACGGTCAGATCGGCCAGACGGAATACATTATCCGCAAGGTAAAGGAAGAGAGCGGGCTTGCGGAGCTGAAGGTCGTGGCCACCGGAGGCTTAGGCCGTGCCATTGCGGACGAGACCGACAGCATTGATATCTATGACAGTTCTCTGACACTGGATGGACTGCGGATCATCTACGACAAGAACAGACGTTGATAGGGGAATGACATGATAAAGCTGGAAAAAGCAGCAACAAAGATTATGGCAGCCATCGGAACAGCAGTAATGCTGTTCCTGCTGTTTTATTCCTGGAAATATACGAAGAGGCTGGTGGAACCGGAATATTATCTGGATGAAAAAGACAGTATCCTCTGGAATGCTCTTGTCGGCGTAGTGCTGGTGGCGGTATGCGGGGCTCTGTCTGGAGTGATGAAAAAGATCCCGGCGTGGGCACTGCATCTGCTGGCAGTTCTGGGAGCTGTGACAGCAGTGATTCTAGGGATAAGGCTTGCGAGGGCCGCCGGAGCGGAGAGCATTGCGGACCAGTATTATGTGCAAAGAGCAGCTATGGCACTGGCGGACGGTGATGCGGAATGGGTACTGGCACAGGATTACTATGGTATCTATCCGTTCCAGCTGGGACTGGCGGAGATCTTCGCCTTAATCTTTCGTGTGGCAGGCTCCACGGAACGGCTCGTGATCCAACAGGTACAGGCGGTCTGCGGAGGCATCACGCTGTATGTGGGATTTAGGATCGTGCGGGAACTGTCGGGAAGCCGGGCAGCAGAACTGCTGTATCTTGTGGCGGAGCTTTTGTTCCTGCCGGTGTATTGCTATGCTTTGTTTATCTATGGTGAGAGTATCGGAACCTGCAGCGTCCTGTGTGCCATCTGGTGTTACCTGATGGCCAACCGGCCGGAGGGAAAGGTGTGGCAGAAGGGACTGCTGTGGGGTGCCGTCGCGTTGTTCATGGGACTGGCGTATGCGACCAGAAATGTATTGCTAGTGGTATGGATCGCCATGGTCATCATGCAGATCCTGGTGCTGCTTCGCAGTAAAAAATGGCAGGGACTGCCGGCGCTCTGCGTGGTGCTGGCAGTCATGCTGCTGGGGAAAACGACTCTCTGTCACATGGCGGAAGGACAGCTTGACCGGGAATATGGTTCCGGTGCTCCGTATGTTCTGTGGGTTGCCATGGGAATGCAGGAGAATCCCGACGCCCTGAAGGGGCCGGGAACCTACAATGATTATAATCTGGACACTTATCTGCAGGCCGGGTATGACAGCATAGAGGCAGCAGAAGTGGCCAAAGGCGATATCAGGCAGTGCCTGGCAAAATGGCAGAAGGATCCCGTGGCAGCCGTTACGTTTCTCAAGGAGAAACTGCTGATCCAGTGGATCGAGCCTACTTATTGCAGCTTTAACCAGACCAGATACCAGTACCGGCCGCAAGGCTGGGTGGAAGACCTCTATACCGGACAGGCCAATGAAAGAGCACTGGCATTCCTGAACCGTTTTCAGGGAATGGTATATCTGGCGGTTTTCGGATATTATTTGAGGATCCTGCTGGGAAAACTGAAAGGTGTACAGGTACTTCCGGGGATTATTTTTCTGGGCGGCTTTTTCATTACGATCCTCTGGGAGGCCAAGAGCCGTTATGTGTATCCCTATATCGTCATGATCCTTCCCAGCGCGGCATGCAGTATGGAGTATTACGGCCGTTTGCTGGCGGGTGGCATCGGGAGGATCGCAGGCGGTATTGCGAGTAGTAGGGAAAGGAAACAGAAACAAAAAGAAATAGGAAGGACAGCATGAAAAAATTACAGATTGGTAATGTGACCCTGGACAACCCGGTGATCCTGGCACCCATGGCGGGAGTATCCGACCTGCCGTTCCGCCTGCTTTGCAGGGAGATGGGAGCGGCGCTGGTGTGCATGGAAATGGTGAGTGCCAAAGCCATATATTATAACAATAAAAATACGGACAGTCTCATGGAGATCCATCCCGAGGAAGTGCCGGCTTCCCTGCAGCTGTTCGGCTCAGATCCCCAGATCCTTGCGGAGATGGCAAAACGGATCGAGGAACGTCCTTTTTCCATACTGGATCTGAATATGGGATGCCCGGTACCGAAGGTCGTGAACAATGGCGAGGGCTCCGCACTGATGAAGGATCCGAAGCGGGTGGAGCAGATCCTGACCGCACTGGTAAAAGCCATCGATAAGCCGGTGACAGTGAAGATCCGAAAAGGCTTTGACGATGACCATGTCAATGCCGTGGAGATCGCGAAGATCGCGGAAGCCTGCGGCGTGGCAGCGGTAGCGGTGCACGGACGGACTAGAGCCCAGTACTACAGCGGACAGGCAGACTGGGATATCATCGCACAAGTGAAGGATGCAGTGAAGATTCCAGTGATCGGTAACGGGGATGTGGACAGCCCGGAAAAAGCAAACGCCATTCTGGAACAGACCGGCTGCGATGGTGTCATGATCGGCCGGGCGGCAGAAGGAAATCCCTGGATTTTCCGGGAGGTGGTATCCTATCTGGAAAACGGCACGATCCCGGCAAGACCCACGAACCGGGAGAAGCGGGAAATGATCCTGCGCCATGCGGCATTGCAGCTGGAATACAAGGGAGAATACACCGGTGTCCGGGAGATGCGCAAGCACCTGTCCTGGTATACGGTGGGAATGCCCCATTCCGCTCATTTCCGCCAGACCATCAATACCATGGAGAAAATGGACGAACTGATCCGGGGAGTGCAGGAAATCTTCCCGGACGAAGTGTAGTGCGGATTTTGGATACAGCAATGCATTATGAGGCAGACCTTGCCTGATATGATGTTGTGCGCGGTGTGGTGCATATAATTGGGATGACTGCATACAATGAAGCATGGACACTATTTTGTATCTCTATCCGGCGCGACGGACAGCGATGTGCGGGACACCGCCGGAGGAAAAAGCGGAACTGCGCCGGGGAAAACTGAAGAAATTTTTGCCCTTCCTGTGGAAAAAGGGAGAAGACCGGCGCCCTGTGGTGACTGTGAGCCGGACGGAATATTTTTTCCCGGACTATCATCTGGTCAGAGTGTCGGTAGCCAGAACGGAAGGCATGGATAAAGAACAGGCGGAGCTGGCACTCACGGAGCTAAAGCTCACGGAGCTAAAGCTCCGGGAACAATTACAGGAACTGACAGAGGATCCGGATCACACCTATGTGGTGTGCCGTGAGCCTCTTTCTTTTTATTTCGGAAGGGAATTCCGGGATTATCTGCAACAGGAGTGGATCGAACATCTGCTGCGCTACGGAGAGAGACCGGGCGGCTATCCGGCGTGGCCGGATCTGGTCCTGCTGGGGAGAAATCCGTATCTGCCTTATGTCGTGCTCCGCTATGCTGCCAGATTGCAGAGCATGAAATGGTATCTTACGGAAAGAGAATACCGGGAGGAGGAAGAGTGGCTGACCGGGGAACTGGAGGATGAGTACGGTCTGATCCCGGAGATCCGGCTGCTTGCGGAAAATGCGGACTACGGACGAGTACGGCTGCAGGGGACGAAACCCTGCGTGGTACTGGATTTTTGCGACAATGAAAAGGTCTACGGCGGCGGACTGGCAGCAGGCAGTATCTGGCTGGATTTTCCGGCATCGGAGGACAAGGAGCACCGGGCCCTGGTACAATGTCCGCAGATCCGCTATTTTTCCATGAAAAAAGAGTGGAAAGACCCTCGAAAAGCCCGGGAATACCTTGACACCATCAGCAAAAATGGGTATAATAACTCGGTTGATTAGGCTAGTATAGTTGCCGGGAGTGTCGGCAGTACAAAATATAGAAAACAGGAAGGTGCGGTATCATGCAGGAAAAGAAAAACATTTTGACCTACGAAGGCCTCAGAAAATATGAGGAAGAGTTACACGATCTGAAGGTGGTAAAGCGTCAGGAAGTAGCCCAGAAGATTAAGGAAGCAAGAGAGCAGGGAGACCTGTCCGAGAATGCTGAGTACGATGCAGCGAAGGATGAGCAGAGAGACATCGAAGCCCGTATCGAAGAACTGGAGAAGATCCTGAAGAACGCAGAAGTCGTTGTAGAGGATGAGGTAGATCTGGACAAGATCAACATCGGATGTATCGTTAAGATTCTGGATGTGGAGTATAGTGAAGAACTGGATTACAAGATCGTAGGTTCCACCGAGGCCAACAGCTTAAAGGGTAAGATTTCCAACGAAAGCCCCGTAGGTAAGGCACTGATTGGTCATAAGGTCGGCGATACCGTAGAAGTAGAGACACCCGCAGGTGTATTCGCATATAAGATTCTGGAGATCCAGAGAAGTAATGTTGACTAAGTAAGATAGAGTAAGGAGTGGAAAAAAGTGGCAGATACACAGAACACAAAGGTACAGGAACAGGATATTCACCAGCTGTTGAAGGTAAAGCGTGAGAAGCTGGCGAACCTGCAGGAAGCAGGCAAGGATCCTTTTCAGATCACCAAATATGATGTGACCCATCACAGCACCGATATCAAGAACAATTTCGAGGAACTGGAAGGCAAGACCGTCCGCATCGCCGGACGTGTGATGTCCAAACGTGTCATGGGTAAGGCATCCTTCTGTAATGTACAGGATCTGCCCGGCAATATCCAGGTATATGTGGCTAGAGACAGCATCGGTGAAGAGTCCTATGCGGATTTCAAGAAGTACGATGTGGGCGATATCGTAGGTATCGAGGGTGAAGTCTTCAAGACCAAGACCGGCGAGACCTCCATACATGCGGCAAAGGTAACACTGCTGTCCAAGAGCTTACAGATCCTGCCTGAGAAGTTCCACGGCCTGACCAATACCGATATCCGTTATCGTCAGCGTTATACCGACCTGATCATGAATCAGGACGTTAAGGATACTTTCGTAAAGCGTTCCAGAATTATCAGTGCCATCCGCCGTTATCTGGACGGACAGGGTTTCCTGGAAGTAGAGACTCCCATGCTGGTATCCAATGCCGGCGGTGCGGCAGCAAGACCTTTCGAGACCCATTACAATGCGCTGGATGAGGACGTGAAGCTGCGTATCTCCCTGGAGCTGTACCTGAAGAGACTGATCGTCGGCGGCATGGAGCGTGTCTTCGAGATCGGCCGTGTATTCCGTAACGAAGGTCTGGACACCAGACACAATCCGGAATTCACACTGATGGAGCTGTACCAGGCATACACCGACTATTACGGAATGATGGATCTGACTGAGAACATGTTCCGCTATGTGGCACAGGAAGTATGCGGTACCACCGTGATCCCTTACGCAGAAGAGACCATCGACCTGGGCAAGCCTTTCGAGAGACTGACCATGGTAGATGCTGTCAAGAAATATGCAGGCGTTGACTGGAATGAAGTTAAGACTTTGGAAGAGGCTCGCAAGCTTGCAGACGAGCATCATGTAGAATATGAAGAGCATCATAAGAAAGGTGATATCTTGTCATTGTTCTTTGAAGAGTTTGCAGAAGAACATTTGATTCAGCCGACGTTCGTAATGGATCATCCGATCGAGATTTCACCGCTTACGAAAAAGAAACCGGAGAATCCGGAATATACAGAGCGTTTCGAGTTCTTTATGAACGGCTGGGAAATGGCGAATGCATATTCAGAGCTGAATGACCCGATCGATCAGAGAGAACGTTTCAAAGCTCAGGAAGAACTTTTGGCACAAGGTGACGAAGAGGCAAATACAACAGATGAAGATTTCCTGAATGCACTTGAGATCGGTATGCCGCCGACAGGAGGTATCGGATTCGGTATCGACAGAATGTGTATGCTTTTAACAAACAGCGCCGCGATCAGAGACGTACTGCTTTTCCCGACAATGAAGAGCATGGGAGCCGCAAAGAATGAAGCTAATAATGCTGCACAGTCTGCGCCGGTTGAAAAAACAGTGGAAAAAGCAATCGCTGAAGTGAAAGAAACATATGATTTCTCTAATGTAGAAGTGGAACCATTATTCAAAGATATGGTTGATTTTGACACATTCAGCAAGTCAGATTTCCGTGCAGTAAAGGTAAAAGAATGTGAAGCAGTTCCAAAATCTAAGAAGCTTCTGAAGTTCGTATTAGACGACGGAAGTGGCGTAGATCGTGTGATTTTAAGCGGAATTCACGATTACTATGAGCCTGAATTCTTAGTAGGAAAGACATTACTTGCAATTACAAACCTTCCACCACGTAAGATGATGGGAATTGATTCTTGCGGTATGATTATCTCCGCTACACATCTTGTAGAAGGAAGAGAAGGACTCAATGTTTTGATTCTTGATGATAAGATTCCGGCAGGAGCAAAACTGTACTAAGTGAGTAAAAATACTTCGCAATTTGACAACAAAAATTTTCTTTGACAACAATTTGACAACAAATTTGTATTCCAACATGAATCATCATGAAGAATGGTGATTAGTTGTCAGTAATACTACTCTAACAATATAGATTGTTGAGGGCACTTTTTGAAAGAAAAATCTTTCAGAGAGTGCCCTTTTTTTATTCATTAACAATGTCCGTTGTGGTTGAGTAAAAGCTGAAAGGAGAAACAGATTTGAAAACAGAAAATATGTACTATAACCAACAGAAACGTTCAGAGGTAAAAGAAGAAGCCCGTCGACTTAGAAGAAAATTTCTTCGTTATCAACAAGCAGAAATCGTATATAGCCTGTCACATAAAAAGTTGATGGAACTTGCAAATGATGCGGGTGCGATTTACAGAATGGATGGAATCGTTTTGATAAACAGAGAAATCTTTGATGAATATCTTGAACAATTTCATGAAAAATAAGATGACAAATCGGAGAAAGGAATTTAGTTGAGATGCATGGAAAGGTATGGATGTTTTCTAATCTTATTGATGATGAAGATATAGAATTTATGCAACATGAATTTATAAGTTATAAACAAGCTATGGATTATTACGAGCTTGGATATAAGCCAATCGTAAGATTATCGCATAAGGCAGGAGCAGTTTATAAGATTGGG
>ERZ791614.1768-NODE-1768-length-10462-cov-2.435668_pt1 | contig 10462 bp, 9 predicted proteins | sample MGYA00510274_ERZ791614 | MGnify/ENA primary metagenome ERZ791614 (study PRJEB30046, sample SAMN00715221) | human gut metagenome | study: EMG produced TPA metagenomics assembly of the A metagenome-wide association study of gut microbiota in type 2...
TGAATTCCGTCAAGGAAGAGAAGCAACGTTTGCCGCTTTATTAATGGAACTGTGTCTTTGTGGGGAGCGAATTGCTTCCATAATGGGAATTAGAAATTGGTATGATCAGGTGGGAACTGTTAGAATTTTTCTTTGTATTTTGATTTTTTGTTATTATTATATAATTAAAAAACCAAGATTATTAGATACGCCTGAATGGTATGAGCTAATGAAAAAAGATAGAGTGATTTATGGAATGTGGATCTTGGAAATGATAATATTAGTTAGTAGTATTGGAACTTGAGTGAAAAACAAAGGGGGCGTCAGTTGCTCCCTTTGTTTCTATAAATTATGAGATTGGGAATTTTATGAAGAATAATTATTTAAGTGAACGAGAAATGAATGTTATGCAGGTTTTGTGGAAGTATGAAAAACCCATGACGGTGACAGAAATTGTAGAATCTGAAAAAGAATTGACAACGCCAACAGTCCATACTGTGTTAAGAAAATTGCTTGATAAGGGTTATGTTCAGGTTATTGATACAGTTCAGACTGGAAAAGTTTTTGCTAGGCGATATAAAGCGAAAAAGACTCAGGATGAAGAAATAGAAGAAAAAATAGAAAAATGTATGAAAAATTCTAGAAATCCTATGTCCTTTGTAAATACAATAACAGCAGCTTTGTTGAATGGAGCAGTAGATGAAGAGTCGGTTATTGACGAATTAGAACGTATAGTTCAAAAAAGAAAAAAAGAGATTTTATGAAAATAACATATACATCAATTTTATCGGCAATATGTAGTTCAATTTTGCTATTGGGTTTTTTGTCGGTTTATATATGGAAAAAGCAAGAAAATTATAGCTTGTATGAAGTAAAATTACTTATTTTTTGCACTGTACTAACAGGAGTAAGATTATTTTTTCCAATAGATATTTGCGGAATAAGTCATACGATAGGAATAAAAATATTATATCCAGAACTTTGTCGCTTTATGCGGGGGAAAATAGGATTTTTAAGTCATTTTTCTGTACTTTTTTTGATTAGTTTACTTGGAAGTTTTCTTATCTTAGTGCAAAAAAGTTTATCATATATATCATTTATAAAATTAATAAAAGAAATAAGACCGATAGAGTATATTCGTGTTAAAAAGTATAAAAAAGTGAAAAAAATACCAATATTGAAAGTTGATAGTATAGAAGATCCATTTATTGTTGGTATAAAAAATCCGTATATAATAATACCGAATATAGATGAAGAAACAAAAAAAATAGTACTCTTGCATGAAGTGGGACATTACATTAAAAGAGATTTATTTTTAAAGTGTTTTTTTGAAATATTATGTCTTTTATACTGGTGGAATCCGTTAGTATACATAGTTCGGTATTATTTTTCTAACATATTAGAAATAAGAAATGATTTAATTGTTTGTAATGAGTTATCTGAAATAGAAAAAATTCATTATGTTGAAATATTGTTAAAAATGTCTAGGACAAAAGCGTTAAAAAGGAGAGGAACACTATCTTTTTTTAATGGAAGTTTTTTGAAAATTAGAATTTCTTCTATATTGAATGAAGAACAAAAAAAACAGGTCAATATTAAGTTGTTCTTTTTCTTAATTGCTATTATATTGTCTGGTACAATAGTAATAGAACCAGTAGCTGATTTGAAGTTGCATGCACCGTATTTTGAAGAAGATGATATAGTCAAAAAAAATAACTTTTTTGTAAAGACAGAAAACGGGTATGAATTATATATGAATGGTACATATATAGGAACATTGGATGAAATACCAAATGAATTAAAGAATATTAATATTAGGAGGAAATAAAAATGAAAAAACGATCAGAATTTTAGCAGTAATAATTGCTATGACATGTATTTTTTCAGGGACTGCGTTTGCACAAGAGAAAGAGGTGGCTGTTGAAAAATCGAGTTCAATAGCTAGAGCAGATGTTATAAAATATGTTTATAAAGTTGAAAACGGGAAATTATATAGAAGATTATATAATTATTCTAAGGATACGTGGCTGGGAGATTGGGAACTGTGTGACTAAAGTAATAATATGATAATTATATTTAATAAATATGTACACTACTTTTTACGCTTTGAATTTAAAGTAATGTAAAAATTTTATAGCGTGAAGTTTGAAGTTGAGAAATTGCCTTGACAAATAATAAATTTCGCTTATAATACAGAATATACTCAATAACCTTACAAAGGCAATGAAGGGAACAAGTAGAGATCCGCAGGAGAGCGCACAGAAAGCAGCCGGATGATGAGAGGCGCGCGTGAACCGGATATTCGAATACATCCCGGAGCTTCGCACCGAAGAATCTAAAATCGGATCCGATGAAAAGGCTGCGTGGAAAATGTGCGGCGGTTGATTTGGTAGGCTGCGACGTGAGAGACACACGTTATCCGGTCACGGTATCAGAGGGTACCGGCAGAGGCAGATGGGCGCGAGCTGTCTGCGAACAAAGGTGGTAACACGGGAATTTTGCCCCGTCCTTTTTGGAGGACGGGGCTTTTTTATTTTATAGAAAAATGTGTCTTGTGAAATCACAGACGTTCCAAAGTACCTTTATTGTTCTGTTTTGAGAATGATTTTCGGAGAGAAAATAAAGGATGAATCGGATGTATTTTTGAAAAAAGGAATCCCGTGGAGAAGCAAAACGAGTAAGCAAAATTATTTTTTATAAAAAGGAGTAAACAGGAAAATGCAGATTTACGAAGAATTAGTAGCCAGAGGTCTGATCGCCCAGGTTACAAACGAAGAAGAGATCAAAAAACTGGTCAACGAAGGAAAAGCCGTTTTCTACATCGGTTTTGACCCGACCGCAGACAGCCTTCATGTAGGTCATTTCATGGCACTGTGCCTGATGAAACGTCTGCAGATGGCAGGCAACAAGCCGATCGCATTACTGGGCGGCGGCACCGGCATGATCGGCGATCCGTCCGGACGTACGGATATGCGCCAGATGCTGACACCGGAGACGATCCAGCACAACTGCGACTGCTTCAAAAAGCAGATGAGCCGTTTCATCGATTTCTCCGATGACAAGGCGCTCTTAGTCAACAACGCAGAGTGGCTGATGAATCTGAATTATGTAAACTTACTGCGCGAGGTTGGACCGCATTTCAGTGTCAACCGCATGCTGACGGCTGAGTGCTACAAGCAGAGAATGGAGAGAGGTTTAAGCTTCTTAGAGTTCAACTACATGATCATGCAGAGCTACGATTTCTACATGCTGTACCAGAAATACGGCTGCAACATGCAGTTCGGCGGCGACGATCAGTGGAGCAATATGTTAGGCGGTACCGAGCTGATCCGCAGAAAGCTTGGCAAGGACGCACACGCGATGACCATCACCCTGCTGTTAAACTCCGAGGGCAAGAAGATGGGTAAGACCCAGTCCGGCGCTGTATGGCTGGATCCGAACAAGACATCCCCGTTCGAGTTCTACCAGTACTGGAGAAACGTAGCCGATGCCGATGTATTAAAGTGCCTGCGTATGCTGACCTTCCTGCCGCTTGAGCAGATCGATGAGATGGACAAATGGGAAGGCAGCCAGTTAAATACTGCAAAAGAGATCCTGGCTTACGAGCTGACCAAGCTGGTACACGGCGAGGAAGAGGCTGAGAAGGCACAGGCAGCAGCGAAAGCACTGTTCTCCAGCGGAAATGCAGCCAATATGCCGACCTACGAACTGACTGAGGATGATTTCAACGGTGATGAGATCGATATTCTCTCCATCCTGCAGAAATCCGGTCTGGCTCCGTCCCGTTCCGAGGCAAGAAGAAATGTCGAGCAGGGCGGCGTATCTGTAGACGGAAACCAGGTAAAAGATATCAAGGCAGTCTTCACGAAGGATCAGCTCGCTGGCGAAGGAATGGTTGTCAAGAGAGGTAAGAAGAACTTTAAGAAGGTTGTTTTAAAATAAGTGGAGATGTTCCGCCAGAATCTTCACCCCATACAAATCAGAATCACGCCGCCGGCGATCTCTGCCGGGCTTTCAAGCGAAGCCCGGAGAGATGTCCGGCGGCGGTTCCGATCATGGAGAGAAGCAGAGCAAATCCGAAACCATATCTTACATTCACTCCCACAAAAATTACCCAAATTTTACATAAACGATACCAAAATATGATTTCTGTAAATCCAGGAATCTTTTATACTGCGTACTGTAAGAAATCAAAGATAAAAAACTCTGAGAGAAAAAAGAGAGAGGAAAGAGGAATTTTATTATGAAGAAAAATGTTCAGAAAGCAATCGCAGTATTAGGAGCAGCCGTTCTGGCAACTGGAATGGTAGGATGTGGTTCCAGCAATACAAATACAAGTGCAGCAGACACAAGCGCAGAAACCAGCGCAGCTGAAAGTGATGCAGCAGCAGATACAACCGAGAACAGCGCAGATGCAAAAAATTTGAGTGGTTCTATCACCCTGGCAGGTTCCACTTCCATGGAAAAATTTGCAAATGCACTGGCAGAAACGTTCATGGAGAAATATCCGAACGTGACTGTACAGGCTGAATTTACCGGCTCTTCCGCAGGTATCGAGTCCGTGCTGGCAGGTCAGTGTGATGTCGGTGATTCTTCCAGAGCATTAAAGGATGATGAGAAAGCAAAAGGTGCTGTTGAAAATATCGTAGCTATCGATGGTATCGCCGTTGTCGTTGACCCGTCCAACGCTGTAGATGGTCTGAGCAAGGATGACCTGACCGGCATTTACGACGGAAGCATCACAAACTGGAAGGATGTAGGCGGCAGCGATATGCCGATTGTCGTAGTCGGACGGGAAGCAGGTTCCGGTACAAGAGGCGCATTTGAGGAGCTTCTGGGTCTGGAAGATGCCTGCAAATATGCAAACGAGCTGGATTCCACCGGTGCAGTTATGGCAAAAGTAGCATCTACACCGGGTTCCATCGGATACGTTTCCCTGGATGTAGTCGATGATACCGTTAAGGCAGTTAAACTGGATGATGTAGAGCCGACGGAGGAGAACATCAAGGCAGGCAGCTATTTCTTAAGCCGTCCATTCGTTATGGCAACCAAGGGAGAAATTTCTGAGCAGAACGAGCTGGTACAGGCGCTGTTTGACTATGTATACTCTGCAGAAGGCGATGACCTGATTAAATCTGTAGGCCTGATTACTACGAAGTAAGAAACTGCATCGGAATTTGTGAATGTGGATAAAATTACCGGTGAAAACAGGTAAGGATAGAAAAATCAGTAATTCACGAATACATATAATATTGAATAGATTCAAATAATATCGAGTCGCTTGCAGTCAAGCCGCAGAAAGGAAACTCTGCTTTGACCGGAAGCGGCTCGCTGTTCAATCCGAGACAGGAGAGACATATGCACGAAAAGAAATTTACCATTTTTGGAAGCCATGCCACGAAATCAGCGGTAGAGAGGGCAGCGGAAATTATTTTTACCGCCTGTGGCCTGCTGGCGGTGGTGGCAGTTTTTTCAATTACCTTGTACATGATTATCAGCGGTACCCCGGCACTTTTTAAGGTGGGTGTTCCGGAAATCTTATTTGGAACCGTCTGGAAGCCGACTGGAAATCCGGCGTCTTTCGGAATTCTCTACGTTATTTTAACTTCCATCGTCGGAACCTTTCTGGCGATTCTGATCGGTGTTCCGATTGGGCTGTTTACCGCTATCTTTCTGGCAGAGGTTGCACCGCCGAAGGTAGCGGCAATGGTCCGCCCGGCAGTTGAGCTTCTGGCAGGTATTCCGTCGGTTATCTACGGACTCTTAGGAATTTTGATTTTAAATCCCCTGATGTATAAGCTGGAAATGAAAATCTTTGCCGGTTCCACGACGCATCAGTTTACCGGCGGTGCGAACCTGATATCGGCGGTTCTGGTTCTGGCAATCATGATTCTTCCGACCGTCATCAATATCAGCGAGGCGTCGCTTAGGGCAGTCCCGAAACATTTAAAAAGCGCATCGCTGGCGCTCGGTGCAACGCATATCCAGACGATTTTCAAAGTAATCGTTCCGGCGGCGCACTCCGGCATCATCACGGCGGTGGTTTTAGGCTGCGGACGTGCGATCGGGGAGGCAATGGCGATCAGCCTGGTATCTGGAAGTTCAGTCAATCTGCCGCTTCCATTTAACTCCGTCCGTTTCCTGACAACCGCGATCGTGGCGGAAATGTCTTATTCAGAGGGACTTCACCGGGAAGTGCTCTTTACCATCGGTCTGGTGCTGTTCGTATTTATCATGTTTATCAACACGGTGCTCAGCCGGATGTTTGTGAAGGAGGGCGGCGCAAATGACCGATAATAGTATGAAAAGTATTTACCAGAAGCGCACCCGCATCGGGGACAATATCTTAAAAGTGCTGATTTATCTGGCAGCTGGCGTGGCGATCGCGCTGTTAGTTGGCATCATGGGGTATGTGTTTGTGCGCGGCCTGCCGCAGGTTTCCTGGCAGCTTCTGTCCACGGTGCAGAGCTCCCTCAAGGGCACCTTTGGTATTCTGGGAAATATCATCAACACGATTTACATCATTGTAATTACCCTTATCATTGCAGCGCCGATCGGAATCGGCTCCGCCATTTATCTGAACGAATACGCAAAGCCGGGAAAACTGGTGCGGACGATTGAATTTACAACCGAGATCCTGTCCGGTATTCCGTCGATTATTTTTGGTTTGTTCGGTATGGTCTTTTTCGGAATGACGCTGAAGCTGGGCTATTCGGTTCTGACCGGATCCTTCACGCTGACCCTGATGGTGCTTCCGCTGATTACGCGGAACACACAGGAAGCACTCAAAACAGTTCCGGACGGCTACCGCAGCGGCGCACTGGGAATCGGTGCAACGAAATGGTATATGATCCGGACGATCCTGCTGCCGAGCGCGGCACCGGGGATTCTGACCGGCGTCATCCTTTCGATTGGTCGTATCGTGGGCGAGTCGGCGGCGCTTCTGTTTACTGCCGGAAGCGGCTTCCAGCTACCGAAAAACCTGTTTGGAAAACTGTTTGAGTCGAGCGGCACGCTGACCATCCAGCTCTACCTGTCAATGCAGAAAGCAAAATACGATCAGGCGTTTGGAATCGCGGTCGTGCTTCTGATTATCGTGCTGGTAATCAACCTGCTGACGAGATTTTTGACCAACCGGTTTGATGTGACAAAATTAAAATAAAGTAAAAAATGAGGAAATGATATGGAGACAAAAATTTCTACGTCGGATTTGAATCTGTACTATGGAAACAATCATGCATTAAAAAATATCAATCTGGATATATATGAAAATCAGATCACAGCGTTTATCGGACCGTCCGGCTGCGGTAAGTCTACCTATTTAAAAACATTGAACCGCATGAACGATCTGGTGCCGAATGTAACAATCAATGGAAAGGTGTTGATCGACGGCGAGGATATCTATGATCCGAAGGTTGATACGACGCTTCTTCGCAAGAAGGTCGGCATGGTATTTCAGCAGCCGAACCCATTTCCGATGAGTATTTATGACAATATCGCGTATGGACCGCGGATTCACGGCATTAAGGGAAAAGCAGAGCTGGACGCGATTGTGGAGAAGAGTCTGCGCGGCGCGGCCCTGTGGGATGAGGTCAAGGATCGCCTGAAACGTTCTGCACTGGGACTTTCCGGCGGACAGCAGCAGCGTCTCTGCATCGCGCGTGCGCTGGCGGTTGAGCCGGAGATTCTCCTGATGGATGAGCCGACCTCGGCACTGGACCCGATTTCCACGCTTAAAATCGAGGATCTGATGGGCGAGCTTAAGAAGAATTATACCGTTGTCATCGTTACCCACAATATGCAGCAGGCGACCCGTATTGCGGACTACACGGCATTTTTCCTGGTGGGAGAGGTAGTCGAGTATGCACCGACGACGGATCTGTTCTCGCATCCGCGGGAGAAGAAGACGGAAGACTATATTACCGGACGGTTTGGATGATAGGCGTAAGATTGAGGATTTAAAAATAAGTAGAAAATCAGTTTGTTGTTCAGAAGTGGAAAATTTCTGGGCAGAAAACAGGGGAGATGGAGAGGAGATACGGGATGGCGACGAGAGAGGCATTTATACAGGAGTTAGAAGGGCTGAATCAGGAATTGAACGCGATGAGCCAGATGGTGCAGGATGCGATTGACAGTAGTTTTCAAGCGCTTACCGAGCATAATGAAGAGCTGGCACACAAGGTTATCAAAGGAGACCGGGATGTGGACAATATGGAGCGAAAGATCGAGACACACTGCCTGATGCTGATGTTAAAGCAGCAGCCGGTCGCCAGCGATCTGCGCCATATCTCGACGGCACTGAAAGTAGTGACCGATCTGGAGCGGATGGGCGATCAGGCAGCGGACGTTGCTGATCTGTCCCTGCGTTTGGAGGATGCGGATATTAGTCTTGTAAGCAAACATCTTCCGGCCATGGTGGCAAATGTGAAAACGATGGTAAAGGATGCGATTCACGCGTTTATTGAGCGTGACACCGAGACGGCGGAGACATTCGAACAGAGGGATGATCTGATCGATGCCTTCTTTGAACGGGTAAAACGGGAAGTGATTGAGTTTCTGAAAAAAGACGGGGATAAATCCGATGTGGCAGTCGATCTTTTGATGGTTGCTAAGTATCTGGAGCGAATCGCCGATCACGCGGTCAATGTGTGCGAGTGGACAGAGTTCTCGGATACGGGGGCCGTGGGGGATGTGATGATTCTCTAGGTTTAATTAAAATCCGGGCATGAAAAATGAAAATTAGATGCCTGGATTTTTTCCGTTCCGCATAAAATAAATAGAATATGTGGAAATAACGTGGAGTGCGATATATCATGCGTGATATAGTGCTGGAACTTTTAAGTTCATACGGATATGCGGGAATGTTTGCCCTGATTCTAATTGAGAATTTGTTTCCGCCGATCCCGTCGGAAGTGATTTTAACCTTTGGTGGATTTATGACAACATATACACGGATGAACATAGCCGGGGCAGTTCTGGCAGCGACGGCGGGCTCGGTGCTGGGGGCGCTGATTCTGTATGAGCTGGGGCGGCACATTCCCGTGCAGAAGTTTTATGCATTTTTGGGCGGGGCATGGGGAAAACGACTGGGAGTAGAAGCGGATGATGTGAAAGATGCAGACGGATGGCTGGAGAGAACGGGACGGTCAGCCGTCTTTTTTTGCCGGTTCGTTCCGATCATCCGAAGCCTGATCTCGATTCCGGCGGGGATGGCAAAGATGGAACTGCTGCCGTTTCTCCTGCTGACAACAGCGGGCAGTCTTATCTGGAATACGGTGCTCATCGGAGCCGGCGCGGTGGCGGGGGCATCGTGGGAACGTATTCTGGTGCTGTTAAAAACATATTCCCGCTTCGCCGTGATGGGAGCGGGAATCTTGGGATTTGCGGTGGCGTGTGTGTATTTTCGGAAACGATAACAACAAGAGGGGGAAAATGTGCAAAAATTCCCAAAAATCGTTGTTTATAAAGAGTGATAATTCATGCAGAAAGAGTTTATTCATTCAAATAAAAATATATCGTGTCATTCTTTACTTCCAGCCGTGCCGTCCCATCGATCACCAGTTGTTCCAGATATGGGCGCAGGTGGCGTTCCTGACGGATGAGCTGGTCGTAGGTACCGATGTGCATTCCGATCAGACGTCGGCTTGCCTGATAAAATTCATCGCGTGTCATCGGTCTCTGCAAAAGCTCTGCCAGTTCTGCGAGACGCAGGCGGACAAGATCCATATTTTTCTCTGCCAGTTCCCGGATATTACCATCAAATGGACCTTTGTGCGATAAAATCCAGTGCTGGTAAGGTAGTTTTGTGATTGCTTCCTTGCTTTCCAGATCCAGACCGACGTGGTCGCAGTATGGAAGCTTGACGTGACGCAGGACATTTTCGGTTAAAAGCGCGTCCCCGGCAAAGCAGACGCCGTCCGGTGTGCCGATGACGATGTGGTCGAGGGAATGCCCCGGCAGATGGTGAACCGGAAAGGTTACGCCGCAGAGTGTCACGGAAGTATCCTCCGGCTGGATGATACAGTCAACCGGGCAGCGCTGCTCGGTGTCGATGGAAATCTTTTCCTCCTCGGAGCGCCCGAAATAATTGGTATACCGTTCCAGCGCCGCCTGGGAGGCGATCAGCCCGGCTTCGCCAAGCGACATAGCCAGTGGAATCTGAAAGGCTTCGCGCAGGCGTTTGCTGTTTCCATGATGGTCGATGTGTGCGTGGGAACCGATCAGCCCCGCCGGGGTCAGCCCGGCGTCTTTCAGAGAGCCGACCAGCTCGTCATATTCCTTTGAGTAACCATTGTCAAACAGGATGCAGCGGGTGTCGTCGATGCGGTAGATGCCGACGGCTGTTTTGCCAAGCAGGCAGTCTGTATTTCCAGAAACGTGTATGAGTTCCACGGAAAGAGTCCTCCTTTTATCATGAATAACACAAAAAGCGACGGCTGAGATATCTCCGCTGTCGCTTTTTAAGAATGCGTCTGATAGGAAT
>ERZ791614.1782-NODE-1782-length-10394-cov-2.732759_pt1 | contig 10394 bp, 8 predicted proteins | sample MGYA00510274_ERZ791614 | MGnify/ENA primary metagenome ERZ791614 (study PRJEB30046, sample SAMN00715221) | human gut metagenome | study: EMG produced TPA metagenomics assembly of the A metagenome-wide association study of gut microbiota in type 2...
GGGCTTTTTTATGTTATAGGAACATTACGGAGTAATTTCCTATAACATAAAAAAAACTGCACAGACTGTATAAATACAATCTGCACAGTTTATATCTGCAAAGAACTGTCCACGATAGTCCATAAAATGAACAATCATATTATTTCGCATAGTCAATCGCTCTGCTTTCACGTATCACGTTGACTTTAATCTGACCGGGATATTCAAGTTCTGCTTCAATCTGTTTCGCAATATCGCGCGCAAGGAGAACCATATCTGCATCATTAACATGCTCCGGCACTACCATTACACGTATTTCTCTTCCCGCCTGAATGGCAAAAGATTTATCAACACCTTTAAACTGGTTCGTAATATCCTCCAGTTGTTTCAGACGATTGGTATAAGTTTCCAGCGTTTCTCTTCTTGCACCAGGTCTCGCCGCTGAAATAGCATCTGCAGCCTGTACAATACATGCAATCAGAGATTCCGGCTCACAGTCACCATGATGAGATGCGACCGTATTGATAACAATCTGGGATTCCTTATACTTCTTACAGAGATCCACACCAATCTGAATATGAGATCCTTCTACTTCATGGTCAATTGATTTACCAATATCATGAAGAAGACCTGCTCTCTTAGCCATACGGACATCTACGCCAACCTCACCGGCCAGCATTCCGGATAACTGAGCTACCTCAATAGAATGTCTTAAAGCATTCTGTCCATAACTTGAACGGAACTTCATACGTCCAAGAAGTTTCAGTAATTCAGGATGAATACCATGAACTCCAACGTCCATAGCTGCATTCTCACCATCTTCGCGAATCTGCGCTTCTACTTCTCTCTGGGCTTTCTCAACCATCTCTTCGATTCTGGCCGGATGGATACGTCCGTCCACAATCAGCTTCTCCAGCGCAATTCTCGCTACCTCACGACGAATCGGATCAAATCCGGACAGGATTACTGCTTCCGGTGTATCATCTATGATCAGGTCTACACCTGTCATGGTCTCAAGGGTACGGATGTTACGTCCCTCACGTCCGATGATACGTCCCTTCATTTCGTCATTCGGTAACTGTACAACGGAAATTGTAGTCTCAGAGACATGGTCTGCTGCACATCTCTGTATAGCGTTAACCACATATTCCTTTGCCTTTTTGTCTGCTTCTTCTTTGGCCCGACTCTCCATTTCCTTGATCATCACGGCCGATTCATGTTTCACTTCATCTTCAACAATTTTCAATAAGTAGTCTTTTGCTTGTTCAGAGGTTAATCCTGAAATTCGTTCCAGTTCCTGCACACGCTGCTCATTCAGTCTGGAGACTTCTTCCTTCATGCGATTGAGGGATTCTTCTCTGGATGCTAAACTTGCCTCGCGCTTCTCGATGGCATCTGCTTTCTTATCGATGTTCTCTTCCTTCTGCTGAACTCTGCGCTCATACCGCTGGGCTTCCGCTCTACGTTCCTTGATTTCTTTGTCCAGTTCATTCTTGGTACGAATGGACTCTTCCTTGACTTCCAGGAGTGATTCGCGCTTTTTGTTCTCTGCAGTCTTCAGAGCTTCATCAATAATCTCTCTTGCCTTCTCCTCTGCGTTGCCGATGGTTCCCTCCGCATTCTTCTTCAGACGGTTCGTGGTAACCTTTGCTGTGATCAGCACTGCAGCTATAATGGCAATAACAGAAACCACTAATACTATTACAATATTAGTGTCCACTACAGGAGCACCTCCTTATGAAATTTTCATTGTACATTTTGCTCCGATAATACAAATTATCGTTCATAATAGAATGCAATTTATGTACATTCTAACAAGCAATTCACAACAGTATTAGTGTAAACTGAAATTACACCCATGTCAAGTACAAGTCGCAATTAGTCCAAAAATAGTTCCTATATCAAAACAATCTTTGTGCATTATTTCTTGCTGTTATGCGTCATCCGGTATTCTCAGAAATCATCGCTATGCATGCCACCGATGGCCTTGCGGATAGCTTCTGCGGAGAATCCCTTTCTGACCAGAAATGCGTAGATCTTCTGGCGTTCCTTCCAGTCTGTCTCTGCTTCCGGATCATAATGCTTCTTATGAAGCAGTTCACGGATCATACTCTGTTCGTCCTGCTCTCCGCCCTTCTCCCGCCAGACCTGCCAGGCCTCTTCCATGGTAGCTGCCGGGATTCCCTTGCCCTGCAGATCCTGTTCGATCCGCCGCCTGCTGCGGCTGTCCTCGTGATAAGTAATATAATCCACGGCATATCGCAGATCATCGATATAATGAAAGCCCGCCACATAAGCGATAGCCTGCTCTATAATCTCCGCCGGATAAAAGCCCTGCTGTAATTTTGTCCGCAGCTGTGCCGTCGTATATTCTCTTCCCTGCAACAGGTTCATGGCACGAAGCTTCGCCCGCTTGGGAAGTACCTCCTGCATGATAGTCCGATAGTCTTCCTCGCTTAATTGCTGTCCTTCCTTTATATGGTAAAGACGCAATTCGCCTTTGTACAATACAAAGGCGAATTCCTGATCAATATATACTTTGCTTCTCGATTTGGAAAGTTCCGTAACCTGTGTTACCAGCATGGATCTACTCTTCCTTCTCTGCTGCGGCAGTGACATCTGCCTTTAGTCCGTAATGCTCTCTGACCTTCTCGGCAATCTCATCGCAGATGGCGGGATTGTCTTTTAAATACTGCTTGGCATTCTCACGGCCTTGTCCGATCTTGTTGCCCTCGTAGGCATACCAGGCACCGGACTTTGCCACAACGTCACAGCTGGCTGCCAGATCCAGAATGTCTCCTACCATGGAAATACCTTCACCGAACATGATATCAAACTCTGCTTCCTTGAAAGGAGGTGCAATCTTATTCTTAACGACTTTGACACGGGTACGGTTACCGATCACTTCACCGCCCTGCTTCAGAGCTTCGATCCTTCTGACATCCAGTCGTACAGAAGAATAGAACTTCAGCGCACGTCCGCCAGTAGTGGTCTCAGGATTACCGAACATTACACCTACCTTCTCACGCAGCTGGTTGATAAAGATAACCGTACAGTTGGACTTGCTGATCACAGCGGTCAGCTTGCGCAGCGCCTGGGACATCAGTCGTGCCTGTAAACCCACATGGCTGTCTCCCATATCACCGTCAATCTCGGCCTTGGGTACCAGTGCGGCTACGGAGTCCACTACGATAATGTCAATGGCTCCGGAGCGTACCATGGTCTCCGTGATCTCCAGTGCCTGCTCACCGTTATCCGGCTGGGAAATGTATAGGTTGTCAATATCTACGCCGATGTTCTTCGCATAGACAGGATCCAGAGCATGCTCCGCATCGATGAATCCGGCAATACCGCCTCTTTTCTGTACTTCTGCGATCATATGTAAGGTAACGGTGGTCTTACCACTGGATTCCGGTCCGTAGATCTCAATGATTCTTCCCTTGGGAATACCGCCCAGTCCTAACGCTATATCCAAACTTAAAGAACCGGTGGGGATGGTCTCCACATTCATCTGTGCCGTGGGATCTCCCAGCTTCATTACCGCGCCCTTTCCGTACTGCTTCTCGATCTGGCTCAGCGCCGCATCCAATGCTTTAAGCTTATCGTCTTTTTCCATGTCAATCTCCTTTTTGTTCAAGGAACAAATGTTCTGCTTTTTATTTAGGATAAAACATTTGTTCGTGTTTGTCAATGTCTATTTTTATTATACATATTTTGTGTACATTAAAGCTCCCTCATAAGCATTCCCCCTTATTTTTTCGTTCCGATGATCGTCTGAAATTTTGGCGAATGCCTGAACATCCTGAAATGTCTGTCGATAATCAGAGATAAAAGATACAAAAAGAATGTATCACACATCCCCGCTTCCCGCAAGGACGCATGATACATTTCCTGTGTTTTCGTCACTATCTACAATTTTTTACCCCTTCGTTTTGAGAGTATCACACAAAATATTTTTCTGTTACTTTTTACCAAAAGTAACTTTACTGAAGTATTTCAGAATACAGCTGCGCATAAGAATCAGTGCTGCAGAGGTAGTTGCCTCTCTGATCTGGCTGCGGGTTCCGGAGAAATGATACTCTTTCACCGTAACTTCTCCCTTTATGCTGCATCCGATATATACCAGTCCTACCGGCTTTTCCTCGGTTCCGCCGTCCGGTCCCGCAATTCCGGTCACTGCCACAGCCACATCCGATTTCATTAACAGTGCGGCTCCTTTTGCCATCTCTGAGGCAGTCTTGCTGCTGACGGCACCGTATTTGTCCAGCGTGCTCTTACGCACTCCCAGGAATTTCCGTTTTGCCTTATTGGAATAAGTCACCAGTCCGGCCTTGTAGCACTCCGATACCCCGGGGACATTGATGATCCTTGCCGCGATCATGCCGCCGGTACAGGATTCCGCGGTTGTCACCGTCAGATCATTGGCCATCAGCAGATCTGCTACCGCCATCTCCAGGGTAGTCTCCGCCTTGGTACTGTAAATATCCGCTCCGAAACGGGATTTCAGTTCCTTCACCACAGGTTTAATGGCTTTTCCAGCTGCCTTGGTATCTTCCCCGGAAGCGGTGACACGGATATGTACTTCTCCCGTCTTGGCATAGGTAGCTATCGTAGGATTGGTCTGTCCGTCGATCAGATCCTTCAGGGTATCCTCCACCTGGCTCTCCGGCACACCACAAAGCTTTACCATCTGAGAACAGATCACCCCGGGAGTCAGTGTATCCAGATAAGGAAGCACCTGCTGTTCGAACATGGGAACCAGTTCCGCAGGGGGGCCCGGCAGCAACACAATACGGTTCTTCTCCGTCTCCAGAATAATGCCCGGCGCTGTTCCATTATCATTGTCCAGCACCTTCGCTCCCTCTGGCACCATGGCCTGTTTCCAGTTGTTCTCCGTGGGCTGAATATCTCTGACTGCGAAAAATTCGGCAATGCGCTCCATGCTGTGATCATCCACCGAGAGATTCTTTCCACAGACTTCCGCCACAGTCTCCTTGGTCAGATCATCCTCCGTGGGTCCCAGTCCACCAGATAACAGGATCACATCCGAACGCTCCATGGCACATTTCAACACACCTGCCAGTCTCTCCACATTATCTCCCACCACTGTCTGGTAGTAACAGTCCAGTCCGGCTCCCGCCAGCTTTTCCGCCAGATAAGCTGCATTCGTATTCACAATGTTCCCCAGTAATAATTCGGTACCTACACAGATGATCTCCGCTGTCATATCTTTACCGCCTTTCGCTGTCACTTGTCCTATATCTTTCCCAAAGACAGTATACTACACTTCTCGGGCGGAGAAAAGGAAATATTTTACTCCAGAGAATTTTCACTTTCCACCTTTTCCTGATTCCAGAGCTGGTGTCGTATTTTTTCATCCGTTCCCTTGTGACTCCGCTCCCGCCACTGAGTAGGGGTGCATTCATACCTTTTATGAAAACAGCGGTGGAAGGTCCGCATATTAGGAAATCCGCATTCGTAACTGATCTCTGTCACCGTCTTTCTGCTGTCCTTCAACAGATTGCAGGCCAGGATCATCCGCTGCTGCGCTACATAGGAAGGAAAAGAGATATTTAACTGGGAGGAAAAAATATGGGACAGATAATACGGACTAATCCCCAACTCTTTTGCCACCTTCTGTGCCGTCAGTTCCCCGGTGATATTGTCGTTGATATATTGCAAAAGCTTCTGCGTGATATTCAGATCCGAAGGCTTGTCCTTTTTGATCACTGGAATATTTTCATACATATCCGCCAACAGTGCCATCAGAAGTCCCTTGTCCTGCCGAAATGGCCGCAGTTCCTTATGTAGACCAATATCTGCCAGAATGTCCAGCACCATCTGTCCGTAACGGCTGAGCATGCTTTTCTGAAAACAGGGAGACTCCATATCATAATAGGTAAGTTCTTCCTGAAATTCCCCGATGGAATCCATATCTGCAATGATCAGAAGCATTCCCACCTCTCCCACAGAACTGTAGGAATGGAGCTGGTTCGGGTAGATCATCAGACAGTCTCCTGTAATCAGATGATAATTCACACCAGCTACCGTGGCATCCATCTCCCCTTCCGTCACATGGACGAATTCCATATGTTTATGCAGATGAAACGGGAAGTTCGGGTGCCACCAGACATGACAGTCATAGACCTTTTTCCGGCTCTCATAAAACGGTTTTACTGTGTTCATACCAATCCCCATTCCTTTCACAGTCTGCAAACTTTGGGCCGCAGGCACAAAATTTAAAGCTCTCTGTATTCTACATACCATATTCCGTCCCGAATTTCTACCTGTTTTGTTAAAAATAGCAATTTTTGTCCCATATGTAATTTCTTTTTGTCGTGCAGTCCACACTTTTTTCACTTACAATAAGCTTAAATGAAAGCAGTTCCAATTTAAAAAACAAAAAGTGAGATATATTATGAATCGTACAGAAGCCAGAGAAAAAGCTACCGCACTGGTAGCACAAATGACAATAGAAGAAGCTGCTTCCCAGCTGTTACACTCGTCTCCCGCGATTCCCCGTCTGGGCATTCCCGCCTATGACTGGTGGAGTGAAGCCCTTCATGGTGTTGCCAGAGCCGGTACTGCCACCTGTTATCCGCAGGCGATTGGCCTGGGTGCAACTTTTGACCGTGAATTATTACAGAAAATCGCCGGTTCCATCGCTTTGGAAGCCCGGGCAAAATATAACGCTTATTCCCACCTCGGAGACCGCACCCGGTACAAAGGTGTGACCATGTGGTCTCCCAATATCAATATCTTCCGTGATCCCCGCTGGGGAAGAGGCCAGGAGACCTACGGAGAAGATCCCGTACTTACCGCTTCCCTTGGCTGTGCCTTTGTGGAAGGATTACAGACCAAAAGAGACGGTTACCTGACCACTGCCGCCTGTGCCAAACATTTTGCGGTGCATTCCGGTCCCGAGGCTCTGCGTCACAGTTTCGACGCCAAAGCTACGAAGAAGGATCTGTGGGAAACTTATCTTCCCGCTTTTGAAGCTCTGGTGACACAGGCTGATGTGGAAGCTGTCATGGGTGCTTATAACCGTACCAACGAAGAACCCTGCTGTGCTCACTCCTATCTTATGGAGGAGGTGCTTCGCGACAAATGGCATTTTGAAGGACATTACGTTTCCGACTGCTGGGCAATCCGTGATTTCCACGAAGGACATCATGTAACTGCATTTCCGGAGGATTCCGCCGCTCTTGCCCTGGAAAAGGGTTGTGATTTAAACTGCGGCTGTACCTATGAATATATTTTACAGGCATATAAACAGGGAAAGGTAACCGAAGAAGAAATCCGCCGCAGTGCAGAACGTCTTTTCACCACCAGATACCTGTTAGGACTCTTCGATCACAGTTCCCTGGACGAAATTCCCTACAATGTGGTGGGCTGTAAAGAACATCGGGAACTGGCTTATCAGGCCGCTGTGGAAAGCTGTGTTCTGTTGAAAAATGACGGTACACTGCCTCTGTCCTTGAAAGATAACAAACGCATGGCTGTCATCGGCCCCAATGCCGACAGTCATGCCGCACTGGTTGGTAACTACAACGGTACCCCGCCCCGTTCCATCACTGTAGTGGAAGGAATTACAAGAATCTGCGAGGATACCGGCTGGGATGTCAATTATGCAGAGGGATGTCTGCTCTATGATGACCCTTCCGTACGAAAGGTATTCCAGAACTACCGTATCCCCGAAGCTGTGGCATTGGCAGAATCCTGTGACCTCGCCATTGTATGTGTCGGTCTCGACTCCACACTGGAAGGAGAACAGGGAGATGTGGGTAATGCATTTGCCAGTGGAGACAAGCCAGATCTGCTGCTTCCCAAGATCCAGAGGGATCTGGTAGAACAGGTCATCGCTACCGGTACTCCGGTGATTCTGATTGATCTGGCCGGAAGCCCCATCGATCTGTCCGCTTACGAAGATCAAGTGCCTGCAATACTGCATGCCTGGTATCCCGGCGGAGAAGGCGGACGGGCCATTGCAGACATCCTGTTCGGCAAAGTATCTCCCGGCGGCAAGCTGCCCCTTACCTTCTATTATAATGACGGACCGCTGCCAGACATTACCGATTATCATATGACCGGACGCACTTACCGTTATTTTGAAGGCAGACCCTGGAAGCCTTTTGGTTTCGGACTCACCTACGGAGAATTACAGATCACAGAAGCAAAAGTAACTGAAGTTGATTACACGAAGGAGATTCCTTCCGCACAAATCACAATACATTGCCAGAATCCCACGGATCGTGACTTAAGTGATGTTTTACAGGTATATACCCATGTAAACGGTTCTTCCAACGAAGTTCCCAACCACAAGCTGGCTGCGTTCGAACGGATCTGTCTGGATGCCGGAGAAAGCAAAGAATTCCGGATCACCATTCCTCCCATGGCCTTTACCACGGTAGACAATTCCGGCAACAGAGTATTTGATGGCACTTCTGCTACACTTTATCTGGGATTTTCCCAGCCGGACCTCACAGAAGAAGATCAGAAGATCTATACAGGCAACAGAGGCCAGGTATTCGCGGTCACTTTATAATGAGCATTATGGTGGTAAACCATTTGCTATAGAGAGATGTATTTTTAAAACAAGGAGGATAAATCCTCTCCTCGCCATAGGGGCTCGGATTTTCCTTCGGAAAACAAGGAGGATTACAATGAAAAGAAACAAGATCTTAAGCCTGTTGCTGTCAGTTTCCATGCTGACTGCTCTCACCGCCTGCGGAAGCCAGGGTTCCGGCACCCCCGCAGCATCCACCACCGATAGCGGAAGCACCGCTTCTTCTGTTGCCGAGAGTACCGCTTCTTCCGATGACGGTTATGTACTGGACAAGGTCACTCTCGTCGTAGACGGTACCTTTAATGCATCTGTGGATGCTTATCAGGACAAATTCGTCGAACAATGGGACACAGCTGTCAGTGAAGCACTGGGTCATCCCATCAGTCTGAATATCCAGCAGTTAGACCATTCCAGCTATGTAGATGGCGTTGGCCGTCTGTTTGCCAGCGGTGATTACCCCGATGTCATTCTGCTGAATGCCGGTCAGTATGCAGAATATGCCAAAACCGGTCTTCTGTGGGATATGACAGATGCTTATGATAACGCAAAATTCCAGAGCCATATGGTACTGCCCGCAGTTAACCAGAGCGTTCGTATCGACGGCAGACAGTATGGTCTGTCCACCGGTCTTGGCGGCGGTTGTATCACTTATGTAAAGCAGGCATGGCTGGATGCAGTCGGCATGAAGGCTGAGGATATTACCGACTGGGATTCCTACTATGCAATGTTAAAGGCATTCACCGAGCAGGATCCCGATGGCAATGGCAAGAACGATACCTACGGCGTAGCTGCAGCAGGCTTTATCGGTTCCGAGGCTCCTTACACCAACTATCTGCCTCAGTTCTGGCAGAACGCATATCCCAGCTTCACCTATGATGAGAACGGTGTATGGTATGACGGTTTCAACACCCAGGAGACCAAAGATGCTCTGCTTCGTTTACAGCAGGCTTACGCAGACGGTGTCATCGATCCCGAATCCCTGACCATGGGTACCAAGGATGTCCGTGAAAAATGGTGGTTCCTTCGGTGCTTTCACCTACTGGTCCGGTTACTGGAACGATAACCTGGTTAACAACATGGATAAGAACGGTGTAGATTCCGGACTGGCAAGACTGACCCCCATCACTGAAATGGATGGCTACCTGAACAGAGAATCTCCTGTATACTGCATCATTGATGACGGTGACGGCGATGATTCCAGAGAACAGGCAATCTTCGATGCAGTCTTCGAGACCATGTTCGACGGCGGTACTGTACAAACCCTGTGGGTATACGGTGCAGAAGGCTACCACTGGTCTACCGAAGCTGAGACCATTGTCACCGGCGAAGGCACTGATAAGGAAAAGACCTATGAATACAAGGACGGTGAGTTCCATCTGCGTCTGAATCCTTCCGATCCCAGTGCATTATGGAAAAAGAATGCTATCGATCCTTCTTCCATGATCTGCTCCTTAGAGAATGGTTTTGAATCCGCTACCGATCTGACCAAGGAATGTAACGAGTTCTTCTCCGAACACAGCGTAGACGCTCCCCACTCTGCTTCCTGTGACGGTATTACCAACTACGGCGGTACGATCAATGATGCCAAGAACGTAGTCATCGCCGAGGTTGTTGTAAAGGGCGGAGATGTAGATGCCGCTATGGACAATTATGTTAAGACTACCCAGGATATGGTAGACGAGATCCTCGGACAGCTGAATGCAGACTAAATAGTAAAAAATAACCGATTAGCAACCTGCTCCGCCGGGCGCACTAAAAAAGCCGCTTCACAAAAATGTGAGACGGCTTTTTACGGTAACTGGAAAGTTAGTAAAGAAATGCTATCAAATCCCCGTAGCCCTTGGCAAGG